>Ga0247757_10001085_pt1 | contig 19773 bp, 14 predicted proteins | sample UWRJL126311R4_FD_180929 | JGI IMG/M metagenome (GOLD analysis project Ga0247757, IMG submission 180929) | Plant litter microbial communities from Arlington Agricultural Research Station in Wisconsin, United States - UWRJ-L126-311R-4 | ecosystem: Environmental > Terrestrial > Plant litter >... | reverse complement strand
ATTAAATATTATAATATACTTAGATACTTTATTTAGCTTAGACCCTAATAATAGGAAGTCTTTCTTAGGCTATATATTAAAACTTAATAGCTATATAGTAGGTTGGTCTTCGAAATGATAAAGTTACATCGCTAGAAGTACTTGCGAAGCCGAGTATATAGCTGCCTCTTATACAGCTAGTTATCTTATCTAGATAAAGAAGAGTTTAGAGGAGTTACTACCCTTATATAAGCTCTAATACTCTCTATAGGTTAATAATAAACCCGCTATTACGCTTATCTAAGACTAAAAGGTGAATTATTGTTTAAAATATATTACTATTCACTTCTATTTCGTGCGAGAACGTTTTCTAGAAAAGGAGTATATTATTAAGTACGTTGGAACAAAAGATAACTTGGTAGACCTATACACCAAGATATTGCCGTTGCCAACCTTGAGATCGTTGCTGGATCGAGTAAGATCAAGTTTAAGTTAAGATAGATAAGAATTAGACTTAGATAATCATATCTTACTATTTGTATGATACTGTAACACATAGGAGGACTGTTGGAAATTGCGTTCTTGCGTTCCTGGCAGGCTGGCATGTGAGGCAGTAGCGTTTGCACTAGCGCCATACTATATAGCTAGTTTTTTATATCATAGAAAATCAATAACTCTTACACCAACTTTCATCAGGTTTTTGGCGCTATCTGTGCATTGTTTCGTGGTACAACCGGAGGACAGTGACTCTCTATCTAGATAAGAAAAAAGTGTGTGAAACGAGAACAGCGAGTGAAATGATGGGCTTTACCAGTTCTTAGTGCGGTACACATTAAATGCTGTGTTCATTGTGGAGTTGCTATAGGTCCATTTGACCGCTGCGAGAACGCTAGGTCTGATGCGGCAAGCGGCAACGGTTTCGGCGGGAGATCTTCTGTTTGCCAAGAGTTGCCAAACAACACTTACCACTCTCATCACCTCACCACCCCTACCGCTACACACGCTGTCATGGCCACATCGCCTCCGGTATCAATCTCTACTATCAACGAGAAGACCGCGCGAATCTCCTCCTGGCTCGAAGAACTACCCCTAACGCCGCCGTTAGACGAAGAACAACACCTGCTGAAGCGCAAGCGTGCCACTTCAGAGCCCAGCGTACACCAGTTGATTCCAATGTCCGCACACCGTAGTGTGAGTCTTAGCAAGCGTCAGCGACGGAATTCAGATGACTTGTAGCCGGAGCAGAGCGCATCGGCTGTTGGGTCGAATGCCCGCCCGCTCATCTTGGGCAGTTCAACCACTTTTAGTCCCCCCAGCAGTCGCGTAGGTGCCTCGACGCCACGACGCAGCAATAGCCCATCTCGTGAGACAATTGCTGCTTTGAGAGTAGCGTCACCTCCGATAACGACGAAGCCGCTGGACGGGATGGAGTCGGAACCTCCTGCGCGGGTCATGGCCGTAGTAGCGCGGCTGGAGAACGGACTGGATCAAGGCTGGATACCAGGGTGGCTTGAAGTGCGTATCAGCGTGTTACTGTTCAGTATCACTGCTCAATTCGGTTAATCTGTCCTAGGGATCGCTCAGAGCCGATACAGACATCGGTTTCCAAAGATTCAAGCCCGTCGTGTTCAGCAATACCGCCACCCGCGATCTCTCTGACCCTGATCTTGGCCCTGCCGACCGTGCCGAGTTAGAATATACCCTGAGGAAAGTGAAAAAGATATACAAGAAGGCACTGCATTGCCAGACGAAAGGCCGGGACGAGAACGCATGGTGCGACGACGTGGTTAGGCCAATGGTGAGGCTGGCGCTCCGGCTGTACGCCAAGGGCAAACTTTCTTTGCAAAGCGTGTATTTCTACCCTAAATGACCTCCTTGAAGATATCGATAGGCTAATGCGGTTAATATGGTAGGCAGTCTCAGAATATTAACGTCGAGTTCCTCTCGCGCGCTACCAATGCATCGGGCAAGCAGCGGATCCTTGACCGAAAGGCTGATTATACCCTCTCGTACTCGCACGACACGTCACCTTTCGAAGCTTTGTATGCACAACTTCTTCAGCACGGGCATCAGTGCGTTAGCCATACGACCGACGCCTTCACCAAAACCACAGCCGTTTTCTCGGGCATGGAGGTTAAGCCCTCCGACGGCGACAAACTCGAGGCCGAATATCAGCTTAGCATATGGATGGCCGCGAGTCTGCGCAAGAAGGCAAAGCTAGGACGAAGTGCGCGCCTATCAGACACAGCATGCCTTGTGGAGCCAGGCTTCACTGTTGTGGGACACGAACTATATTTCTATATCGCATACATGGACCCTGCACAAGGCGGAGCTGTACGGATTCTGGAGTTCGGCAATGCTGCAACCAGCAGTATATCGGGCGTTTTCAAACAACTGAGGATGTGGCGGAACGTCATAGAATACGGCCTCGATGAGGGCCTGGACGGTTTCTGGGGCGGATTTCTGAAGCCTGTGTTGGAAAGATTGGCGACTGGTGACGATTAGGATGAAGTAGATAAGAGAGATGTGAATAGCACGAGAGCCGACCTTTGCAGCTGCTTCGATTTGTACAGAAATTGAGCGGGTAAAGGAAATGTGAGGGTATGGTTTAGCCACGCTTACTAGCTACAGCGATGACTAACCCTACTCTCACCTCAGGCGTGGTTTCATTCTAGAAGATTCTATCAGTTTCGTGGCTACATACGTGACTTCTAACCTAAGTATATATAGACGCGAGGAGCGCTTGCTAAGTAGTCTTATATTTATCCCTTACTAGATATATATTAGCGTCATAGAAGATAGAGTTTTCGTTATTATAGGAGATACGGGCCGTACGTTGTAACTGTCAGAATAGCACTAGTCACATGACGGCTTCTCTAGGAACGCTGCCAGAAAGCCGCCAGGACGCCGCCAGAAAGCTGCCAGCAAACCGACGGAAAGCGCCAGAAAGCCGCCAGAAAGCGCCAGAAAGCCGCAAGAAAGCGTCGGAAAGCGCAAGAAAGCGCTAGTCAGATAACCGCTCTCCTAGGAACGCGAGTAGTATTTTGCTATAAGTAATAGCTAGAGAACTAGTAGCGTTCTAAAAGGAACGCCGCCAGAATGCCGTCAGCAAACCGGCGGAAAACCGCCAGCAAACCGACGGAAACCCGCCAGAAAGCTGACGGAAAATATATGGACGAAAGGTATATAAGAAGGAAGCGTAGAAGACCTTTCTGGAGACAGAATAATTACATACAATTATCACAAAGAACCAACCAGTTTCTTCAAACAATCAATTACTTCGTTCAAAATCTTTCCTCTCAGAACACAGAAAATCTGACACAAGTATTAAATCAGCTTCTAACGACGTTCGAACCTAAAGGGGGTGTGTAAGCAGCTAAGGCTATGTCACATGATGGGTTCTCGCTATATAAGGGCGTCAGACATGTCTACTACACTTAGACTTCTATAGTGAACCAGATACTTAATCAATTCATTCAATTCTTTATACGTGCCACTTCCTTACAACAACAGTAAATCTAGAATTTCTCGGGGGCGGGCCGTCATCGTCGAGCAACGCGAGCCGCGCGCCTCACCATGACCGGGCACGTACACAGAGCTGACTAAGCTGCCTCTTCAATTGATGTCCCCACGATTCTTCACTCCTAGCTCCTTCGTCGCTCTGCACATCTACTAGAACACGTGCTGTTCTTTAATAGTACACAATACACATCTGTGATCGCTATAAAGGTTGCCATTATCACGCCTGCAGACGTCTCCACGTCTGTAAACTTCGATGTTCGTTCGTCTTCCTTCTTTCAATACCACAGCCAACTACCGTCTCCTGAGGAAGTTCGGTCACGGGCACAAGCTCAATATCTCGCCGGTACTCACTGGGGTTGGAAGAAAAGAGGCGTCGCTACAGGCTACAACGCGCATCCTACGCCCGCCGTATTTGAGTTTGAGAATATCTTACTATTCGTCAAGTGGGGAAGCGATGTTCGGATTTCTAAAGCGCAAACTCTTTACACGATTAGAAAGAGCTATGGGGATTCTATACCTGTCTCCGAAATTTATGGGTGGCGTAAAGATGGCGACGAGATGTTTCTGTATATGGAGACTATACGTGGGAAGACGTTGGAAGAGGTGTGGCCTGCGTTGAATGAAAACGAACGACTGCATGTCTGCGATGAACTTCGAACTATTCTATCCAACCTACGTCAGCTCAAACAGGACCCTTCGGATAGATTTATTGGTAAGTTAGCCTACTTCGAAGTCTCTCTTCTATTTTATGGGCACTAACGTCATTAAACTCTTAGGCAATATTACGAAAGAGAACTACTACGAGAGAGCTCTCTTTGAGGAATCTCAATCGGAGACCGGGCCGTTTCCTTCTGCGAAAGAATTTCATGATTGGTTTATACAACAGTATAAGCGAATGATGCCTGATCCAGAGACAGTGGCAGAACCCTATCGCAAGGAACTTCCTGATGATTGTGAGATTGTCTACACGCATGGCGACTTTCACCGGAGCAATATCATCATTTCATTTGCTCCACTACGAGTTGCTGCACTTATAGACTGGGAGCAATCGGCCTGGCTGCCGGCTTATTGGGAGGAGTGCAAGGCGCACTGGACAGCTGATCAGTTTGATGAGTGGGCTGTCAAGTACTTGCCACTGATTTTAGATTTTCATGAAAGGATTCAAGAGGCGTAGCACTATTATACGAATCCTGTGGGTTGCTAAAACTGCACCATGTTGGAGTTGTCTCCCTCTGAAGCTAAATTTGAACTCCCTGCTGTCCCTCTGCTCTTGGCATCTTTGCATACGTAGAATTCATCTGGCGCCTGAAAATGCCTAGTCTCACAATTTTCTCTCCCCGCCCTCTAGCAAAAGTTGCAGATGAGGTACGCCGTATCGCTTAGTGGCTTTTTCTATCCAGATTGCTAACATATATATAGGCTTTCCGAAACCAGCAGGGAGTTCCTACCGATTATAAAGGCCTGCGGCTTCGACTGAAAGACTTTGCGTATGAAGAACTTGCATTTCGTAAGATCGGAGATTCAGATCTAGAGTTAGTTATTAGTACTCAATAGCTTTGTGAATACCTTCATGCTGTAGAGACCCGGATAGCACGGCTGGAGTTACTGGGTAGGCCTTTGATTACTCTAGGGCTGAAGAAGCGAAAAAGATCCGAGACCCCTCCAGACTAAATAACTTCCGGCGACGAGGCGAAGTTCGCCGAATAGGAGCAGAGAGCCGCGAAGCGTGTAGCTTAGGAGGACTCCGACTATGAGGTCTCATCGTTCAAGAGCACGTTAGAATAAAATGTTACCCTTCTGCCGCAATTTAAGCTAGTACATCATTATGTTTCACACCTTAATATTGGCGTACCAGTTTTTAGTCACATCTCTCTATGAGTATAGTGTTTGTAAGGTGAGGAGCCCGAGTTGAAAGCCGCCCTTCGACGTGCTAATGATTGTAATATATGTCGATAAAGAAAACATGTCTGGGTGGTCTACGGCTAAAAGTGGACCTAGCCTTGATCTCCACAGCTCGGTTCCGAGTCACCCGGTCCCAGATCGATCCCGGAAGTGCCTGACTCGGGATCTCGTTGCGCCCCCACTAGAAGTGGCGATATTGGTGCCAACTTTCGACTTTCTTCATCCCCCACACCAAAACCACTTCAACGCCTCCATGATGTGTGTGTGTGTGTGTGTGTGTGTGTGTGTTTTCTATTATGGCCATGCACCCTGTGGGTATGGGCCGTTACGATGCGCCAGCTAGATACATTTTACATAGCTAGTTTCCTCCATTTCAGAAGCCAGCCATAAGACCTGCTCATCCCTTGACTAACACTATAATTAATATAGGAAATAACGAGAGAGAATACAAACCTGAGAGAGCGCTTGTATCTGGTCGAAAATCCATCCATACCCTGCCTGAACCCACCATTACTCTTAAGAGGCGCCTCCCTAGCCACTATTACCGACAACTGCAATAGCTGCTTCCCTCGGTAGCGATTTACTAAGTCGTATTGTTCTTAAACGGCCCAATGCTGATAAGCAGGTTAAGAGGGCGGCGGCGATTGCGAATGAAAGGCGAGGTCTAAAACGAAAATTCGATCTAGCGTAGGAGTTTTAGGTTATATATACTGCCGAATAGCAAGGATCCTCTTCTTTTCTTTCCAGAACTCTAGGTATCTTCGATCCAATGCCCAGTGTTCGCGCTGGCAGTTCACACAGCGCAGGTTGGTCGTTTTACAGTATAGATAGCCCTCTTAGCCGCACATATCGCATGTCTCCAGTTGCAGGCAGTCCCACGCTCTATAGCCGAACCGTCTGCACTTAAAGCAGGCTACTAGCGTGCATCGCTCCTCGAACGGCGAAATCAGGATCCCGCCCCCTCTAAACGTCACACTATCCGACATTAGAAGCTTCTCTACTTCCTCCTTCGTCGCCACCTTAATTACTACCGAGGTATGCTGTCCGCTAGGTCTTAGTTGCCCGAGCTACCACATCGTGCATACCTCCACTCCATTCTCTATACCAAACCGCTTCATCGCCGACTTGCTCACTTTCCTGCTCTCCGCGTCCATTACCAGCGTCACTTCGATAAAGTCCGCCTTAACTAGATACTACTTATAGCCTACCAGTCTCGCTTCGGGGATCTGCGGGTCCAGCTACTCGTCCATCGTTTGCCGGAACGCCGCCTCTTTACCCTTATCTACAGAGAACTTGATTACACTCGCGCTATCGTTCGCTCGCTATACGCAGAAGTCCTTGACTATCGCTCCAGCAAGCCGTTCCACGCTGTTCATCCCCTACTAGATAGCTTACTTTGCTACCTCTATAGTAGCTACTCTCTTAGCCACTCCTTCTCTTACCTTGCTAACATCGATCACTAGCTGCCAACTATTCTCCTTATCCGCTGTTCCTGAGTTCGTCGAACGTGCTAACGTCGTGCTTAGCCTAGCTGGCCAGCCGCTCGCTGCAACTATCGCCTATATTTGCGTAGACGGAGGCTCGATCGAAAGCGTGTCGAGCTGCGCTCGGAGCGATTCGACCGTCCCTTAGAGTTCCGCATTCTGGCTCTTAAGGTACTGCTGTTCAGCCTTGATGGCTAAGAGGTCGGTTCGGATGCTCTCGATGATGCCGTTCTGGCTCGCGATAATATTGCTCTGCTCTGCTATTATATCTTTCAGGTTCGCGATAAGCTGAATCACTTCATCTAGCTTGGCGCTTCCTCCTCCTCGTACCGGATAGATGGACTCCCGTTGGGTGGGGAACGGCGGTAGCTCATCGCCTATCCGTTGCAGCGTGCTCGAGGGTGCTTCGGCATGTGCCTGCGACGCTGTAGCTCTGGTTCTAGCCTGCCTGAGCTGGGTTGCTGTTGTTTGCGTCCTTAGGGCCTGCTGCGTCTCCAGTACCTTCGCGCTCGGCTTTCTCGTGCGTCCTTTGGGGGCTGCCGGCGGTGGTGTCGCTGTAATTCGAATAGGGGTTGAGGTCGCCATCGGGGGCCCGGTACGACGTTGCAGATGCCACACGGGCCGCTAGGAAGCGGGAACTAGCTAAACGAGACGCGAGAATTCGATTAAAAGAGTGTCCGAAATAAACATCCTCCTCTTTTTCCAGGAAGCTGTGCGGCCCTTGTATATTGTCCCTTTCGAAGCGCCTACAAGCTCATGGCCGGAGCGGGTCGGCCACCCTCCCTGCTAGCGGTGGCAACTCGAAGTATCATTTCACATAGGCTGCACCTTACAATGATTTCTAAGCGAACTGCGGTACTTTTGGCTATGCTGTTTTTGTGCTACGTCTAGCCTGCCACTTTAGAGACTATCTGCTTGCCACACTTATCTCTTGCCAGTTGTTATTCTGCTTGCTAAGTTCTATAGCCTCTAACTGCCACGTTGCAAGAACTTCGCTAGATGATATAGTAAAGGGATGTCGAGGACCTAAAACTACTGTCCGCAGCCTGTAGCAATCCTCTATCAGTGAGATCGCTTTATTTATAAGTCCCTGACACTTTAACGTAAACGCGAGATTGTTCATGTTAGTTAGCGTGTCTGGATGCTCCTCCCCAAGCACCCTCGAGCTCGTCTCCATCACTTGTATAAACAGCTCTTCGGCCTCCTTCTACCGGCCTTGATTCCTGTACGTCGCCACCAGGTTGGCTATGTTGCTCGGCGTGTCTGGATGCTCCTCCCCAAGCACCCTCGAGCTCGTCTCCATCACTTGTACCTCCAGCTCTTCGGCCTCCTTCCACCGGCCTTGATTCCTGTACGTCGCCACCAGGTTGGCTATGTTGCTCAGCGTGTCTGGATGCTCCTCCCCAAGCACCCTCGAGCTCGTCTCCATCACTTGTACCTCCAGCTCTTCGGCCTCCTTCCACCGGCCTTGATTCCAAAACGTCGACGCCAGGTTGGCCATGCTGGTTAGCGTGGAAGGATGCTCCTCCCTAAGCACCCTCTTTCTCGTCTCCATCACTTGCACATCTAGCTCTTCGGCCTCCTTCCACCGGCCTTGATTCCAAAACGTCGACGCTAGGTTGGCCATACTGGTCAGCGTGTCTGGATGCTCCTCCCCAAGCACCCTCTTTCTCATCTCCATCACTTGCACCTCCAGCTCTTCGGCCTCCTTCCACCGGCCTTGATTCCTGTACGTCGACGCCAGGTTGGCCATGCTGCTCAGCGTATCTAGATGCTCCTCCCCAAGCACCCTCGAGCTCGTCTCCATCACTTGTACCTCCAGCTCTTCAGCCTCCTTCCACCGGCCTTGATTCCAAAACGTCGACGCCAGGTTGGCTATGCTGGTCAGCGTGTCTGGATGCTCCTCCCCAAGCACCCTCGAGCTCATCTCTATCACTTGTATAAACAGCTCTTCGGCCTCCTTCCACCGGCCTTGATTCCTGTACGTCGCCGCCAGGTTGGCCATGCTGGTCAGCGTATCTGGATGCTCCTCCCCAAGCACCCTCTTTCTCGTCTCCATCACTTGCACAAATAGCTTTTCGGCCTCCTTCCACCGGCCTTGATTCCTGTACGTCGCCGCCAGGTTGGCTATACTAGTTAGCGTGTCTGGATGCTTCTCCCCAAGCACCCTCGAGCTCGTCTCCATCACTTGTACCTCCAGCTCTTCGGCCTCCTTCCACCGGCCTTGATTCCTGTACGTCGCCGCCAGGTTGGCCATGCTGGTCAGCATGTCTGGATGCTCCTCCCCAAGCACCCTCTTTCTCGTCTTCATTACTTGTACAAACAGCTCTTCGGCCTCCTTCCACCGGCCTTGGTTCCAAAACGTCGACGCTAGGTTGGCCATGCTGCTCAGCGTATCTGGATGCTCCTCCCCAAGTACCCTCTTTCTCGTCTCCATCACTTGCACCTCCAGCTCTTCGGCCTCCTTCCACCGGCCTTGATTCCTGTACGTCGACGCTAGGTTTGCCATGCTGCTCAGCGTATCTGGATGCTCCTCCCCAAGCACCCTCTTTCTCATCTCCATCACTTGCACAAATAGCTCTTCGGCCTCCTTCCATCGGCCTTGATTCCTGTACGTCGACGCCAGGTTAGCTATGCTGCTCAGTGTGTCTGGATGCTCCTCCCCAAGCACCCTCTTTCTCGTCTCCATCACTTGTACAAATAGCTCCTCTGACTCGTTATACCGTCCGTCACTTGACAATGCAAGAGCGCATTTCCGTGCTAGGGCTATCCTATCCCACCCATCTTCTTTAGGAACATCATGTGATAGAGTGTACCTAGCATGTGGGAGTAATCGTCTCCATTTGCTTCGGTTTCCGTGATTATCGTCTGGGAACACTCTAAGTAGCCGTGCAATAGCATGTTGAGTCCATTGTTCCATTCTCTCTTGCTTCTGGAGCCACCCCCGTAGAGCACTATGTACTAGCTGGTGGATGTCGAGCGCGGATTTAGCTGGCCGCCTAGTAACAAGCGCGTAGCTGTTAAGGACTTTTATCGTAGCTTCCCTTTGAGGGGAGGGTGCTTCTAGAAGATCGAGCGGGATGTCTTTTCGGTCTACCGAGGCCGCAAGAAATAGATATTCTGCTGCTAGTGGGTCACTACCGCGGATCTGGTCCATTGAGATGAGAAGTGTGGTGGCTACAGGGCCTGTTGTGCCATATTCTTGTAGCCTGCCCTCCGATGGTATACGGCTACGCTTACGAGCTTCCTCCTTTTGCCTAAGCAACTGTAATCGGTAGTATCCTAGCGTAGTGTTTCTGGTGTTGATGTACGCTGCTGCTTGGACAATTGCTAGGGGAAGATATGATAACTCGTCCAGCAAAAGTCTCGCCTCCTGCTGCTCACTTTCCAAAACTGGAGTCTTTAAATAGTTCTGCAACGTCCGTCTCGCTACATCGGGCGTCATTTCCCCAAGCTCTATAATCTTCTGTAGTTCTAGCCTCTCAGTTATGTCGCTGTTAGTGGTCGTGAAGATGATAGAACATAGTTTGGACTGTGGCAGGTAATCGATCAGGTTGGCGGCCTGTGCTATGGGCATCCTGCTAGACCCTAGGTCTATGCGATCCACGTTGTCGAAAATAAGCAACCACTGCCTTGAGTCCTTTCTACTTAGATGTAGTTTTACTATCTGCCTGATATCTGCCTTCTCATCTGCCCAGCCAGGAATGTCAAGCTTTTGCGCAATACTCGCATACGATTGATAGAGACCATCTACGTTGCTTGCATCAATCCAGAATACCGAGCAGTTCTTGTCCTTTCGTCTTGTCTGGTACGCAAGCTCGAGCGCCAGTTGTGACTTGCCTGTCCCTCCTGGTCCGGTTATTGCCATCATTGTAGTTTGCTTACCCGTGAAGAGCCTTGCTTCTAGTTCAGCAAGCTGTGACTCCCGGCCAACAAAATGGTCGTTCTGAGAAAACGGGATAATGGACGGAGCGGCGTCGGCTGCTTCCACTTCAGTATGGAGTCTTCTCCACGCCTGCTCCTTTCCCTCGCCATACGAGGTAGGCATAAAGATGTTGAGAAGCCCGAGAAGACAGTATACCTCATCTTCTTCTTCAGTTGTTTGGCGATGTTTGGCCCATTCTATTCGCTCGGGTATAGTAAATTCGTCCAATAGGCAGTTCTGCAAGGCCTGGACCGGAATGCGAGTAATCTCGTGTAGTAACTGCTCGAGAGATCTTTTATCGCCTATTCGCCGTCCTTCGGAAGAAAAGAACTCGACTGATGCTGGAGAAATAAGCTCCTGAAGTGTCCAGCCTCGAGTGAACCATTCGCTCGCCCGAAAGGATGCCTCCCAGACACGTTCTTGGCGTATGTCGGCTGCAGTGGGTACTGAAACGTCTGGTAGGAATACATAGCATCTTGCTGCATCTCTGTACCAACGAAACATCGAGTTGATTGCTTTCGAGAGCTCACGAAGGTTCCATTTATCAATGCAGCACGTGTCGATCCAGAAGTACTGAAGCTGGTCCTTGGCCGCCTGTTCCGCACAGAACTCGATTTTTCGATAACCCTCCTCCTTCTCTTTGTAGGAGTCACCTCCGAGATCTTCGAAAAGAACCTCAGAATTTCCCCATCTATGTGAAAGTATAGCATAGGGTGGAATAGTCTTCCCGCTGAAGTCGGTCGAGACGAGTCTCTTGGAATGATTGAAGTGAAGAAGCCGCATTGTTACCACATCGTTTCTCGGTCGAGGAAGCAGAAAACACAGACAATCCAGGGCAAGGTGCTGTTAGGAACTGGCTAAGATGGGTGGATATGGATCGTGGGAGAAAGCGCGGTCGATGGATTATGATCGCCGAGTATGGGTTGCGAGGGCGGCCTCCCAAGGCTGTGCACGCGGGGGCGCTCAGCGGGCTCAGCCCCGCCCGGCTGACTTGCTCAGGGCGCTCTTGTCTCGTGTTCGCCTGCAAACATGCGCAACAATTTAATAAATTTCATCTGCTTGCTAGTTCAACTTAATTAATGCGGCATCGAGGAAATAAGCCTTGCAGGCTTAGCATCCTAGCGGCCGGATGGAGTGATACTGAGATGAACGGCGGAGTAGATCCTGTACATGTCGAGCCTGGCGCTATAGCTGATCAACGTTCTATGGCGTCCCTACTACCCATGCGCCCTCAGCGTCAGCTAGCGTCCCAGGTAGTAAGGGCGTCCTGACGACTGTAAGCGACGAGAGGACGCGTTCAGGACATACAGGGACTAGTCCTAATGCCTAGAAGCCAGCGTGAATGTTCTGCGGCGTGAATGTTACGACGGCGCATTGGGCGCACGAGGTATGGCAAGTCTACAGTCGTACGGATAAGGGGAGCCGAACTACGGAACTGCTTATGCCATTTCGTCAATCTACCACGGTGGCCAGCTTAAGATGTTCACCAGCCATATCACGCAACCGAGCAACCCTAGGAGCAGTCCAGAGTATCATATGAACCAGTTGAGGTCGTTCGCTATGACTGATACCGCCGATACTTTTAGACAAGGTGCAGGAGCATACAGGAATTTAAAAGACTGGGCAAAGGAGCAAAGGGACGACTTGATCAGGCAGGCGAATGAGATAGCAGTTCCTGCGGAGGTCGAGACTTCGGCGAATGACGACGAGGCAAGCGCAAGTCCAGCGCTAAGCTTTGTGGCAGCAGCGTCGGAAACAGAAGCCTGCACTATGAGCCAAGAGTCTCGGACTACACTGAATGGAGGCTCCAACATTTTGAGTATTTTTGAGGAATCCGATAGCTCGATAGAGACGCTTGCAGATACCAGAGTCGCAACGAAGCAGTCTAACAAACGCAAGCGACGCAGCACCAGTGCGGAGAGCGAGGCACAGCTACGCGCTGATTGATCTAGTACACCCTTTACGCCTAACGATATTCTCCTTATTTATATATTATGTGTAACGATTTCGGCGTCTGGAAAGGAGCATGCGAGGGAGCGAGGGGATCGCTGGATAGTCGGGAATGTGTGCTACATCATCGACTTCTGATTGAATTAGTAATTCTGGACATTTGGTCCAGCTGCACAAGCGCGACAATGAGGGTGTATGCTTCAGTGCGTCACTTGCCCACCATGGCCATCACATTGCGACGTTGGAGTGCTCCTTCCTTCGTTGCTAGCCATCATGTATTACACCACCTCTCCTCTTGAAATGACTATTCGCGCCTACCGCAGAATGCATACAAGATCGCCGAGGGCCAATATGATGCGGCCACAGTCACCAGAACCACATTATTGACATCTGGCTTTTTAACCATTCCAGTATGAATGGGTATGCAATAGCGAGTGAGGTGGTAATATGGAAGAAGGGCTCTTCTTTCGGCGAAGGTTTCGCATGCTGGCTTCGGTGCCCAGCGAACGGAGGTATATTGCGCAAATGGTGAGCCGGCGCTTGGAGAGGTGGTTACAAGCCAGTAGGCCGTCGGGCAGCACTTATGAAGCGGCGGCTGAAGACGGTGTCGATGTTAACGGAAGGTCTGGGACAGCGACAAGTTCAAAGAGAGGAAAAGATTCCAGCAGTTCATAAGACATTCTTAGTGTAGAATATCGGAACCGGAACAACTGTTGAGCTGGCTAACCCGCCTCGGCCTAGATCCTTCGGTGAGCACATCAAGCTCCGGTACTTAACCGCTCCGACGCGTGCCGCCGCCCAATAACTTGCCGTCAACAACCCAGTGGCTTTGTCGACGTCTCCCTGCAACGGAGCCACAATAAACCCGCCTTCGCGACGCCAAAATAGACACTTGAGAATGCCTTGTTCAGCAACTGACAGCAGATGCAGTGGAAGGTTCGCTCTTAATTCAGTCCATAACAAGTCGACCTGAACCGCTCAGCGAGCACATCCTGCTACACGCCTGCCTCGAACGCGACACGTGCCCAGCAACTTCTCGCTGCGGAGCCCCGACGGATCCTCCTCGACGACGCCAAAATAGATACATTGGAGTGGTATATACGCTCAGCAAGCGGGCGAATTCAGGGAATGGTGACTGGAACATGGATATAAATTAGGGCCTGGAATCGGGACCTGGAAGCTTGCTGACACCCAGAATAGAGTCTTGCTAGGGTCCAGAACAGGAACCCGCAATCTCGCCCAGGGCCTTGTTATGGACACTGTTTCCCCATATGTATATTATCCTCGATGCCCTTGATGGGTGTTCTGTGCGGGCAGATTATCTGCATGGTAGCTTCAGAACTCGCACACCCTCTTGGCCAGCCGCAGAGAACGGTACACTGAGAGTTCGTTAAAGACATCTATACAGCAGCAGGACTTCGTTGATCTACAAAGCGAGCTGGTGGACAAGACATACGGAAATCCATACAGCAACGACTTATCGACGACGTATGATTGAGCAGGGCTTCGGCTGCGCTTCTGTTCGACGTCCTGTATGGCCAGTAGCGCCTGATGAGCTTCAAGCCCTGCTTCGTGTAATGTATGCTGGGTGAAAGAGGAGGCAGCGGAAGCGCCCAAGGTGAGAGACCAGGGGGCGGCGAAAGCGCTCGCGGTAAGAGAGATGGGAGGGCAACGGCAGTCGAGGTAAGAGGGAGAGCCCTAAACAAACGATGCGCAGTATAACGAGGGTGCCTTTGGCAGCAGCCTACCACCTCTCTACTCCTCCTAGCAGCAGTCAGTGCGCATCCTCAGCCAATGCGCACCCCGCGAAAAAAAAACACCTCAGCACAACTTGAGGCTCTAGAGCTCTACGCGATAGCTATTATTTCGAGATTTTCTAGTGGAGAGGTCTATAAGACTCGAGAATCAGTTATAACTATAGTTCGCGTGAAGCAGATACGCAACAGGCGCTGGTCCTATCAAGTTTATTTCACGTGATTAAGATTGTTTCAGAGCCCTGATAACGAGTGGAACTCGGCTCCTGTAAGGAAGTGGCAAGTATAAAGAATTAAATGGTATTGATTGAGTGTGTAGTTCTATATATAAGTCTATGTGTAGAAGACATGTTTGACGCCCTTATATAGCGAGAACCCATCATGCGACATATGGCTGACTAGTGCTTGGCTGCGTCTATTTGTTTGCAACGCCAATGTTCTACAGTTCTAGGCCCGCAGAGGCACTTGCCTTGTAACACCCCCAACAGCGCTACTCGTCCCCGACCCCCTTTGCCTAAGCATCTAACGGACTCCACTTCTCAGTCTTCCCTCTTTCTCCTTTCGCATCGTTATTATCAGCGACGATTCGATACTTGTAACGTACACGAAATGGCCTCAGAAATATAGATCCTCATTAAAAAGCTATCATAGATGTAAATAGAGGAATTCTTTTTAGAAAATGCTCCTCTATTAAAGGAGTGAATGCGATCGACGGGCCGCGCAAATGATTATTTCTTCAACTCCTGCTTCAACTTCTTATTGGCAACAGTCAGATCATCGACAACGCTCCGAAACTCCTCCATGGTGCTGCTTTTGACATGGCTACTGGCGTCGGACATGCTAGGGCGATATGGCATAGAGGCCTGTCGGGAAGAGCCACATGGCACGTAGCCGTCTAGAGGGGTACCGGATACGCGTGGGTTGCGTAGAAAACGTAGCGAGCCACCTATATTACTTCGCTTTAGCAGAGCCTCCTAACCACGACTTAGAATACTCACTATCAGCAAAAGAAGCATTACTCTGCACTGTATTATTGGTGCTCTCGAACCACTTCCCGGTATCGCTACTTTCTCCCGAGCTGTACATATTGGTTCGAGCTGTTTCCAATAGCATTGAATGAACTCATGGACGTGGTCTGACTTTTGTGGAAGGTTGATTCTTCGGGGGTAATTGCGGAGGCCGAGAGATCGTGACAAAAATATACGGACTTGTGAACAAGAGGCCGGTGGGGGTGAAATGTTTGATGCAAAGGTAAACCACTTGGAGGATTATCCATATTGGCCATAAAACTTAGCGATGATTTAGCTCGCCAATGGTAACATCATGCTCCGTGTTCTCATGGAGATACCCTTGGTCGAGAGGCGTAATGAGATGATGGTCAGGCTCGGACGCAGGTAGGTAAAGCTGCGGCTCGGGTAAGTGTGCCAAATATGACCTTTGAGCTGTATCTTCCTGGAACGGCACCGGAACAGATTTGTGCGCCGGTAAACAGGCCTATGTGCACCGTGGATGCCAGGCTATTTTCTGCAGAGAATAATGGCCACCGAAATGAAGATGGAAAAGTCAGACGCAACACCGCTCCAGCAGGGATAAGAGCAGAGAGGCCTCATGCATAGTGGGCAGGAACTGGGCGTAGGCTCCGACTTCCGGGCGTCGAACAGGCTCCACAGATTATATATTTAGGTTTCAGTCTATGAGCCCAAAGCAATAATGTTACTGGTTAGCCTGCAACAATATAGACTTATCCGCTTAGTGTCATCGACGATGTTGCACGACCCCGGGTCACCTTATTTGGTGCTAGAGCAATCGGCGATCGTGACTGCAGGGTACTTCAAAGGGACGGGCGCTGGGTAGACCCGTGAGTAGCCATAATTCGGCCTTGTTTCACCTAGTATACTGCCAACGTTTAGTCTTTTGTTCCAGTTTAATACGAGGAAACTGGCTTATCTCTACAGCCGTTGCATAGGGTCTAATACTTGGTAGACCATTTCTTTCAACCCTTTTCCCCAGAAGAACCTGCAAAGATAGTGTGAGTGGTTGCAAATTCAATCCTAGAAAAGTATGTACCTACAGCTGATCGCATACCACTCGGCCGTATACCGGCCCGAGCTGCGGTGAGGTGAAGTATTTTCGGCTATCGTACATCACCTCTAAGGTATCTCTAGAGAGGAGTAAAGAGGAGGAACACGGTACATGTATGGGTATCTGTTTGCATTTACACAAGTTGCCAGCCAGGACAGGTGTTGTATAATAGTTCCCAGGGAGGAACGCTTTTCCTACTCGCCAGCTCCCTTTGGAGCCGATGGCGGTGGCCAAGCTCAAAACCAAGGCATGCTGAATTATGCTCCTGTGCACTGGGCAGAGCGGACCAGTTGAGGATTCTATTTATCTGCAGCGCATCGATGTATCGCCCCAGGTCGATGTCTCGAAGGGTACTGCGTAAACGATCATCCATAGGAACGCTTGTGAATGATGTGTACCAGACGATACAGTTATGTGCTAGTGTACTAACTTTCAAAAGGCCAAGAAGCTCAAGAGACAATTGGGAACGGTGCTCCTTTTACTCTTGTGAACAAGCTGAGGTTTTGTTCACGCGAATGCATCGCGAGGCTGGAGCAAAAAGCCCGTTACTATGACGTTACGGTAATGCGCACCTCTCAGGACCTTGTTTTTTTACACCCTAGACAAAAAACCCGGCATCGCAAAGGTAATTCAAACTGCTCAGGAGAGGAGTTGAAGACGACTGTTGTCGTCGAGGTATCTGCCGATAGTCTGCTCTATGTATTTCGAGTCCACGTTGAGGCAACGGTTCAAGCTACCTCGGAGTATTATTCTCATAAGTCAATCATAACTCTTTTTCATAAGACTACTCAGCGCGCTTTCGCTAGCTAGCAACCGGTTTGAAGGTATAGTCTAACAAACACAATTCGTATCTCCACAGCTTCTTAAAATTCAGACTGTTATTTTCCGTTCGAATGGCACCGGTGCTTTGCCAAATCCTTGAAATGCTCTATCCGGGTGGAGAGCTCCTGGATCTGCGATGCTAGTTGGTTCTGTAGTGCTGCGGCTGGATGCTCGCTGTCCAAGGTGTCCAAGATGGTGTCGGTATGAGCTAGTTCTTGCTCAATGCGTCGGACTTCCCCATAAACCTGAATTCACTTCTGCATTATACTTGAGTCATGATTTACCATCTCTGCTACTGCGCTAGATACGATAGGGAGATGTCATGCCTCAGCGGAACTATTCGTTCAACTGAATCGCGATCTTAGCCGTCCGCGAAAACGATGTTACTCTACGCAGCAACTTTCGAATCTCCGTTGAATCTGGCGGAAACTACTTCCAGCCAGTCACAACATTCGTACAATAGCGAAAGGTCCCGTTTATGTGGACCAAGTAAACCCTTTGTAAGAAAATCATGTGATTATCGTTGAGTGCGTCCAAACCTGACATTGCTAGTTGCTAGGCGTATCTTTTCAGAATAGAAGAGCATGACGAAAACGACCTGCCTCAAACCATAGCGTGATTATGTGTCTGCATTAGAATCGGTGATCTAGTGCGTCCGGCGTGACTCCTTTAGTTGTGCAAAGGCGTATAACAACAAAAGCGCTCTGACGGTACAACCATCAACCTGCATGCCCACGACAATGGTCTCGGATTGCCCTGGTATACTTCAAAGCGATCGCATCAGCACGTGGTTAGCCTCTGAATCTGTATTTTGTCTCCCTCCGACTCCCCCGCGTGACGACAGTTCGGAGCGGCGCCCCGCTCCCTTGAAGCGGAAGCGCGCCATATCCCTCCCCGTAAACACGCCCCTCCCCAGCTCATACCGCAGCGCCAGCCTGAAGCGGTGAAGAACCAAAAATGTCGATAACTTTCATTAAATTAGCTACTGCTCGCTATATAAAGGCTCTTTGAGCATGAACCGGGTTTCTAGTCCCCATCTTTCATTATGATGCTCCTGAGCAGTCTGCACTAACTCAAGATGTCCACCCTCAAGCACGAGAATATCTTCGTACGGAGCGCCAATAAAGGTGTCGGTATCAGCCGCTTCGAACGTCGGGCAGCCGACACGTCTGAAGGTGCGACAACGTCGTCCATTCACAACGCAATACGCCCCCGCTACGGGCCTCAATCGGACCACAAAAATTCCCCAGCCATAATCGGATTTAACGTCGATTTGTAGTGCTACGCGAGTGAAATGCGGTGGGGTCGCGAAATATCTTTCCTGATGTTGTCCGTGATTGAAGTTCAGTCTAATCAACAGCCCCAAATTTGTCATCTGGAATGGGGTGAGCATCGAGGGGCTCCAGAGTCCAAGCCTTGGCATATCTGCGAAGTCGGCAGGTGATTGCGCCAAAAGACCGCTTTCTGCATATCGAGAGGGCCAAGCGAAAAGGCTGTAATCGAATGAATTCTTCATGACCTCTTCCTGGAGGCGCCTGAATGCTTTTCGTGAGCCTTCACCATACAAAATAGGCATGTTGACATTGAGGATGCCCATGAGGCAGTATGCCATATCTTCTTCCCTTGTAGTCTCACGTCGAGAGGCCCATGACATGCGCTCGGCTACGCATAACTTCGAAAGCGGTTTACGGTGTTGAAACACGTCCGGACTGACACCGGTGATGCTCGCAAGAAGCTCATCTAGAGAGTCTTTCTCGGATTTATCAACTGAGAAGCGGATCAACGACCAGCCGTTGGAAAGAAGACTCGTTTGCGTGGTGCAATAAGCTCTTGTAACGTCCAGCCTCTAGAGAACCAGCGGCTCTTTTTGAAAGCCTGAATCTGAGCTGCAGAGCTGTATGTCGCTCCACCAATGGGCACGGAATCGACATCGACAATATAGGTGAAGCACACTTCAGCGTCGCTGTACCATCGATACATGCTATTAATGGCCTCGGAGAGCTCGGCACTGCTGCGCTTGTCGATACAGCAGGTGTCTACCCAGGCGTAGGAGAGGCCATACTCTCTGGCTATGCCACAGCAGCTCTCGATTTTCTGGAAGCCGGCCTTTCGTCTGGTCTCTTGGCTTGGATTGAGCGTTTCATCGTAGGTCACCTCCTGATTACCCCCATGTGTGACTGAGGATAGCGTATGGCGGCTTCTTGGTACCCAGAAATTTTTCGAATCTGTAAGCAGCCAAGGCCATGTCACATGATGGGTTCTCTCTATATAAGGGCGTCAAACATGTCTGCTACACATAGACACCTACACTGAACTACACACTCAATCAATTCATTCAATTCTTCACTCGTGC
>Ga0247757_10001084_pt1 | contig 19781 bp, 23 predicted proteins | sample UWRJL126311R4_FD_180929 | JGI IMG/M metagenome (GOLD analysis project Ga0247757, IMG submission 180929) | Plant litter microbial communities from Arlington Agricultural Research Station in Wisconsin, United States - UWRJ-L126-311R-4 | ecosystem: Environmental > Terrestrial > Plant litter >... | reverse complement strand
CTCCTGCCATGCCCGACCATCCCAACGCCCTTCCGACAATTCCCGCACATTGCTCCCCTCGGCACTCGACCCTCTGCTAAATCGTGCTATTTACGGCCACTATCCAATCAGCCCCGCCCCCGTCCCAGACTAGTCTCCGGCTTCAGGCACTGGCCCTCGACCTGCTCTATGCTCGCCATGCCCTATAAAGGAGACTCGATTCCCCCCATTCGAACGGCAAGCCCACCGCCTTTGGCCCAAGACTTTGCCCGTCAGCAGGTGTCCAAGCAGCAGCGTTCCAACTACCATTCCTCTTCACTGTCTCTCTCCAATTCCCTAGCCATGGTATCCCACAGCGTCAACAAGACCGGCCTCCACCCGGCCGGCGTCCAGTATGTCCCCGCTGCCCCCCTTCTGCTGCCCTAGCAATGCCATTGACCGGTCCCACCAGGCCTTCGAACAATGATCACACCGAGATCGAGGAAGAGCTCCATGATCGTGCTCACATCGACTACGACCGCGTAGCTATTGTAAGCCTGGACTGCCTCAATTCCTTTTCTTACCGTCTCCTAACCATGCCCTCTAGGTCGCCAACCCCTCTGTAGCTGCCCTGTATGAGGATGCCCTAGTCTACGAGTCTGGCTCCGCCATTACAGCGACGGGAGCGCTGTCAGCGTACTCGGGAGCCAAGACTGGGCGCTCACCGTCGGATAAGCGAATCGTCGAAGAGGATTCTTCCAAGAAGGATGTTTGGTGGGGTCCCGTCAACAAGCCCATGTCGCCTGATGTAAGCCCAAATCTTGTTCCCTCCCGTTTCTTGCCGTCGACAATTCTCGCCGCTGCTGGTGAAGGTCGCGAAGACGTAATACGAACGGTGCGCTAGCCGTAACCGTCTGCGCCGAGACCCCTGCAAGCCGCCTGCAAGCGCCTCCCCCTTCCCCGCATGTCTCATGCGCGTCCCTTCCCTTGGGGCAATTCCTCACGTGGCCATCTTTTTTTCTTTTCCTCTTGTGTCCGCCTGCTCACGCGTCTGCTTCTAGGTCTGGCGTATCAATCGCGAACGTGCCATCGACTACCTCAACACCCGCAACCGCATCTATGTCGTCGATGGCTTTGCCGGCTGGGACGAGCGCTACCGGATACGCGTCCGCGTCGTCTGCGCCCGCGCCTACCATGCTCTTTTCATGCGCAACATGCTGATTCGCCCGTCCAAGGAGGAGCTCGAGCACTTCCATCCCGACTATGTCATCTACAATGCCGGTGCTTTCCCCGCCAACAGGTACACCGAGGGCATGACCTCGTCGACCTCGGTCGCCATCAACTTTGCCGAGAGGGAGATGGTCATCCTCGGCACCGAGTATGCTGGCGAGATGAAGAAGGGCATCTTCACCGTCCTCTTCTACGAGATGCCCGTGAAGCACAACGTCCTTACCTTGCACTCGTCAGCCAACGAGGGCAAGAACGGCGATGTGACCGTCTTCTTCGGCCTGTCGGGTACCGGCAAGACCACGCTGTCTGCCGATCCCAAGCGCGCCTTGATCGGCGATGACGAGCACTGCTGGAGCGACAAGGGTGTCTTCAACATCGAGGGTGGTTGCTACGCCAAGTGCATCGGCCTGTCCGCCGAGAAGGAGCCCGACATCTTTGGTGCCATCCGCTTCGGCGCCATCCTGGAGAACGTCGTCTTCGACCCCACATCACGTGTTGTCGACTATGACGACGACACCCTTACCGAGAACACCCGCTGCGCATACCCGATCGAGTACATCGAGAACACCAAGATCCCTTGCATCTCGGACAAGCACCCGAAGAACATCGTGCTGCTCACCTGCGACGCCCGCGGCGTGCTGCCGCCCATCTCCAAGCTGAACAAGGAGCAGACCATGTACCACTTCATCTCCGGTTACACCTCCAAGATGGCTGGAACCGAGCAGGGCGTTACCGAGCCCCAGGCCACCTTTTCCTCGTGCTTCGCCCAGCCTTTCTTGGCCCTGCACCCCATGCGCTATGCGAAGATGCTTGCCGAGAAGATCGAGGAGCACAAGGCCGATGCTTGGCTGCTCAACACCGGCTGGGTCGGTGCCGGTGCCACCCAGGGCGGCAAGCGTTGCCCTCTTAGTAAGTCTCGTTCCCATTCACCTCCATTCACACCGTTGCCTAACCATTCTTTCTTGCAGAGTACACTCGCGCCATCCTCGACGCCATCCACTCGGGCGAGCTCGCAAAGGTCGAGTACGAGACGTACGAGACGTTCGGCCTCTCCGTACCCAAGACCTGCCCCAACGTCCCCGACGAGCTACTCAACCCTGCCAAGGCCTGGAACGGCACCGCCAACTTCAAGGAGGAGGTCGAGAAGCTCGGCAAGCTCTTCATGGACAACTTCAAGAAGTACGAAGACGAGGCCACGACCGAAGTCATCAAGGCCGGTCCACACGTATGCTGCTGCCCCAAGCACTAGACGATCCCTTTACTTTGATGCTGCGTTCTGCAAGACCCACCACCACGACAATAACATTAAAAATGGTGGCTATTTTTTTTCTGACCGTGAGCGATGCATAGGCCGCTTCTTAGATGCTCCTCTGTCTCCGGACATGACATTTTTATTATCTCATTGTTGATTTCCGTTGGACGTTTACGTCGTCGATCGATCGAGCCATTGCGCGCGCGTCATCGGTGCGATAAGCGACGAGTTTCCTTGCCGTGCACCTCCTCTTTATACCATGATCTTCGGATCTATTTTCCTTTTGCTTGGAATCTGGTAATATATCTTTTCATATTCCCCCAACCCCGTTAATCTTCTTTTCGATACCTTTTTGTATCAATGCTTTTTTTTCCTTGTAGAGGCCGTTCTGTTGCATGGCCTTGGGCCTTGTGTTTGTTCGACCTTTTTTTCGGTTTTTGTTTGGGATTGAGTCATTCGAAGGGAGGATGTAGACTGGATTGGATGGGTGAGATGCTGAGCGGTTGTTGCATACGCATGCATGCATCGGGTTCGGAGTAGTTTGATACTTTTTGGAGATTTTTTCTTTTTGGCATGACAAAATAGGATGCATAGGAGATGTAGAGGAGGACGATGCGATATAGGGGATATGCAGATGAGGATTAAATATATGTGATGACTTTTTTTAAAAAATTGGTTGCCATGTCAGTGATGCGGGTTCCACGAGGTTCTGCCTCGAGTTGTTTGCTTGCTGACGAGGTGACGTTTTCGAGCACATCCAACTAAGAGAAAGTATAAGTGGGAAGGGGGGCAGTTCACCCAGATTGCAAAGTCAGTTCCTTCCCCTACGATTCCTCCGAAATTATTCCCGTCCCATCCCATTCCATCCCATCTACCCACTGGAGAAATCGAACAGCAGATGGCAAGCAGGTGAATGAATGAATGAATAAATAAATGAGTGAGCGAGTGCGTGCGCACGTGAAACACCAACCCCCTTACCCCCACCCGGCCTTATCGATAACACCTCACCTACCCACACCGCCCCCCCTTGCCCCACATCCCTCGAGGCCTTGGCAACCCCCAAAACGTCCGAGCTTCCCCAAGCTCCGTCCGGCACAAAGGGCCACCACTCTCCGACGTCAAAAAATAAAATAAAAACTACGCTCTCTCGCACATACACCCGCACGCACGCACGATGCGCCTGCGACGCGTGGACGGCCGAGTACGCGATGAACGGAACAGAAGCCAAAGCGAAAGCGAAAGCCAACGGTGAAGGGCGTGGGATGGGGGACATGAAAGGAGCGAAGCACGCGGAGGGGGAGGAGCAGGAGCAATTACCCACGCCGTCGTCGTCGCCGTCGCCAGGACGAGAGAGCGGGGCATCCCCGCCGCCGTCCGATAGCGCGGGGAGAAGCCCCCCCAGCGAGGGAAGTAAGAGTGCGGGACGGAGTCCGGGGGTGCAGGGCGGACGCTACGGACGGGGAGACGCGGGTGCGGAGGAAGGGGTGCTGGGTGGGGATGCGGGGGGGAGGAATCGCCCGGTTCTTCCGCCTTCTGTTTCTCTTCCTCTTCCTCTTCCGCCCGTGCTGGCGATCCGCAGGCCGGGCGATGGGAGGAGGAAGAGCAGCGTGTCGGAGCAGGAGAGGGTGCTGTTGAGGCTGAGCCCGAAGCAGATGCAGGAATTGACGAGCGAGGAGGCGAGTTTGCCGTTGAGAGCGGCGACGCCGATACTGGAGGATGTGTTGGAGGGGCGGGATGGGGATGCGGGGCTGGGGATTAGGGTGGATGGGAAGGGGGATGGGGAGGGGAGGAGGAGTCGGTCGAGGAGTAGGGAGGGGAGGGTGGAGAAAGAGAAAGAGACGGGAACTGGGGCGGTCAAGGGGCCGGTGGGCGAGATCAAGCAGAGGCCCGGGTTGAATGCGAGGAGTGTTACCACGCCGCCGATGATGCGGCGGAAGCAGTCGAGCGTGAAGAACCAGGGGCAGGTGCATGTGAACGAGGAGGAAAAGAGAGGCACGAAACATGTTCCTCCGCCGCTAAACTTGGACCACAGAGATGCGCGGGATGCTCTCAAGGCTCCGGCCCAGGAGAGACACCGCGATGCGCCGTCGCCGATGCCGCCTTCGATACCGCTTCCGCCCATGTCGATGCCGACGTTCCTCTCGCTCGAGCTGTCGGCGAATCGGCCCTCGCCGTTGTACATATATAGGCCTTCGACAGCGGATTTTCCCTACGAGTCTTCAAAGATAAAGTACGAACGGCTGGTCAACTTCTTCAAACTGCCGCCTAAGCTGGAAGCTGTACTAGGGTTCGGCACCCTCGCTTGCTTAGATGCTTGGTTGCATGTTCTTACGATTCTCCCCCTGCGTTTCCTGATTGCGGTGGGCATTTTGATCAGGTGGTGGATTTCCGTCATCATAAAGGAAGCGCGCGATATATTGAACTTTGTGTACAGTGGGCTGCCGAGGCTCTGGAGAAGGAGAAAGCACACAGACGCGCCGCCCACGCCGGTTCTGAATGCACCTGCGGATGAAGAGCCTTCGCTTTTACCTAAAAAGCCTCCTGTCACTAGTCCAGCTTCTTCCGCGCCTTTGGCAACACCCTCTGCGAGGGAGAATGGGCATGCTGCTACGACGTTCAAGTTTCCGGATACGAAGGATGCGCCGGCGAAACGGACCAGAACCAGGTATCGGCACCGGAGAACGAAGTCGACTCCCTCCGCGTTGCTCCCGAGCCACAAGGCTGATATCCTCAAGGGACTGCTAGTCATTTTCAGCTGTGGGATCCTGATGCGCTTCGACGCCAGCAGGATGTACCACGGCATCCGAGGCCAGTCGGCGATCAAACTATACGTCATCTACAACGTCCTAGAAGTCTGCGACCGTCTTCTCTCGGCCTTGGGCCAGGACGTGCTCGAATGTCTCCTGTCCCGCGAAACGCTCGACCGCAACCCCGACGGCCGAAGCAAAATTTTAAGACCTTTCTGGATGTTCCTGCTCGCGCTCACGTACAACGTCATGCATGCCACCGCGCTCTTCTACCAAGTCATCACGCTCAACGTCGCTGTGAACTCGTACTCCAATGCGCTTTTGACCCTGCTCATGTCCAACCAATTCGTCGAGATCAAAGGCACCGTGTTCAAGAAATTCGAAAAGGAGAACCTGTTCCAGGTGACGTGCGCGGACATTGTCGAGCGCTTCCAGCTATGGCTGATGCTGCTCATCATCGCGATGCGTAACATCATCGAGGTGGGCGGTTTGAGCATTCCGAGCGGAGCGTTTTCCTCGTTTGGCGCCTCCTTCGGTGGCGGCGGCGGCGGGAATGCGACAGGGTCGGTAACATTTTCGGCGTCGAGCATACTCCCGCGGAGCTTTACCATCTTCCCGACGTGGATCGGCCAGGTGCTCAATCCATTTTTGTTGGTGCTAGGGAGTGAGATGGCGGTGGATTGGTTGAAACATGCGTATATTACGAAATTCAACCAGACGAAACCGGAAGTGTACGAGAAGTTTCTGGATGTGTTGGCGAAGGATTATTATTCGGATGTAAGCACTCTACCCCCCTAACTTTGTGCACGGATTTGCAGAAACTGACGTGTGGCGGCAGGCTTTCGTGGATCCAAACCTCACCCGCCGCCTCGGCCTCCCTGTCCTCCCGCTCTCCTGCCTGTTCATCCGCGCAACCGTTCAAACGTACCACATGTTCGTCGTCACATACATGCCCGCCCCCTTTCCCAGCTCTTCTACTTCCCTCTCCTCAGACACGATACCTACTTCCTCCTCCCCCACCACCACCGCCGCCCTCGCGCACATAGACCACATCTTCCGCCGCGCCCTCGGCCGCTCTTCCTTCGGCGCAGGCGGTTCCGCTCCCACTTCTTCTTCTTCCTCTTCCTCTCCCTGGTACGCCCTCCCCTCCTGGTCCCTCGACGACCTCATCGCCGCCTCGACCATGCTCCTCGTCTTCCTGATCGCCTACTGCTTCTTCCTGGCCGCCAAGCTCCTGCGCGGCATGGCCCTGCTGCGCATATCGCGCAACCGGTACAGGGGCATGAAGGAGCGGGAGCGCGCGAGCACCGAGACGGGCGGGAAGAGGCTGGGCGGGTTCGGCACCGTCGACGTGGACGAGGAGAAGCGGAGGTGGATCTACGTCGACGATGCCGAGGGGCTGAGGACGCTGAGGGAGAGGGACGAGCGGGGTAGGGGCAAGGAGGAGAGGGGGTTCGGGGGCGTGGCGAGGTATGCGATGGTTGCGAAGAGGATTTGGTGAGAGGGTATATAGAATATGGGGGAGGGGTTGGAGAGTGGTGGAGTCGGGTGGTTTGGGCATGGGGTTTAGAAAGAAATAGAATTTATAGAGAAAATTCCTATTTGTGGTATTTAATGTGCTGTCATCGTTCGCTTAGGGTGATTTCTCTAGAGGTTTGGCGGGGAATGAGGGCGTTTTCTAGGACGGTGGGGAAGATTCTTCGATATTTTCTTCGATTGTATTACTTGACATGCATAGTTTTACTTTCTTTGGGTGTTCTGAAGATTATTGGCGTTTTCTCTTTTTCTATTATTTAAAAAACTTAGATATTGAATATAGAGTTCAGTTTCATATAGTCCGTTTCTTTGAATTCATACACGCAACGTGGACTTCCGTCCTGCACATAAGGAAAAGAATCTTGAGATAACAGTGCTTCCCCTGTTATAGACACTCAAAAAGCTAATACTAATATACTGAAAGATATAAGCGTTTTTAGCCTAATGCCTTTTTTTATTAGTCTGGATTACTTAAATCCTTTTATATGGTACACGTAAACCATACTTGCGAGTTATAACAAGGTATACTGATACAGCCAAGCAGTTGAGGCGAAAGCCTCCCCAGATTCTATACTACACTCATCATAGGGCCCTTCCAGAGTAATATCGTCGATTGGCTCTACCTCAATTGTATCTTCAGTCTCGCCTTGGAAATTTCTTAGCGGCCGGATAGAAAACGAACCAAAATAGTTCATAGCGCCGGAAGAGCGTATGTTTGTAGTATAGTATCGTAAGGTCGTTCAGAGACGATTTGCGGGAAACAAAAGTTAATAAGATGATACTTGCAAAGAAGGCACAGTCGACACTGGTATGGCCAGGTTCCCACCTGCAGAGCTTTTACGTGAACTCCATCAGTCAGTCAGCTCTACACGCTATTCTACGATCTTCAAGGTCATTGTTGCATATCCAAATCTTTCCAGGTCCGGCGCTGATGCCAATGCTCCAAGGGTTGCCACACTAGGTTCTGTGGGCTCTTTCAACCACATCCACCGCAACTACTTTTTCGGCCTGCGCCACTGGCATGGCCCACATAAAGTGCACACTTCATTGATCCGCTAAGATTCAGGTCGCTAACTATCATCGGAAGGAGCGTCTTGTGTGCTATAGGGGGATAGGGCTGCATCCGAGTGTTGGGAGTGTAAAATAGATTCGGTAATAGTCGTAGTAGAATGTGCTTGTGAACCAGCATGGGTAGCGCTAGGCTCGACTGGAGCGAGCTTCGGACGCTTTGCAGTTCTGACCAACTGGCCGACGGTAGCTTGCGTGCTGCTCGTGTGATTGGGGTGGGTCCGCTTGGTGCGTACATTGACCGTAGCCCGGCGAGGCTGTGACCGTGTGGGTACAACCCTCTGAAGAGCCTGCGAAGTCCTGGTGTGTGGTACGTCAACCATCTCATGGAATGGGGGGATTGTGTGAGAGGGCTGCGCAGAGTGCGCTGAGTGGCCGCGTGGTGAAGTACTCGCGTGGGAAGATGATAGTGCTGGAGGCGCAGCGGCATCTTCCAGGTTTGAAATCTTGTTCTTCATTATCTCAATTGTAATCTTCAGCAGGTCGACTTCGTTTGCCTTGTGTGAAATGACGGCTATTTGCTGGGTCATGAGATCCAACGCAGACTCAACTCCGCGGGCTTTGCTCGCCTCATGTGAAACAATGGCTATTTGCTAGGCCATGTGGTCCAACGCAGACTCCTGGTTCTGTAAATCTTTGAGCCGTTTGAAAGCGCTTTCTTCCCCTTCGCCATAAAGCAGCGGCATACAAAGGCTGAATATACCCAGTAACGAGTACACCTTGTCCTCCTCGCGCGTGGTCCGGCTACTTTTCGCCCATAACAATCGCTCTTCGATACTGAACTCGGATAAGGGTACTCCCTGGAGGGCTGTGATAGCAATACCCGTTATCTCGTGAAGTTGTTGTTCTAAACTTCTCTTAGTACCCAGGTATTTTCCATCTTGGGAGAAGAATTCGACTGAATTGGGGGCAAGAAGTTCTTGGAGGGTCCAACCTCGGGTAAACCATCTACTTTTCCGAAACGCTGGCTCCCAAGGACACTCGGAGGATTTGTTACTTGCTCTCTCCTTAGCTGTCGAAACATCCGATAGATAGACATAGCATTGTGCAGCTTCCTTATACTAGCGGAACATAGAGTTAATAGCTTCTGAAAGCTCAGTACTGCTCGATTTGTCAATGCAATTGATGGATACATCGCGGATTTGTCTTACTATATTAACTCAATGTGTTATTGGATGTTCTACGGCTGTTTTTCCAGTTACTGAGTAGAAGAAATGTCATGCATTTCAACCTGAGCTGCCAGGCGACTGAACAGCTCAAACTCCATTCTTTCAGCTGGCTTTGGACCATTGAAAATGTCACCAACAATATCAGAGCCAGGCGGAAAATCATGCTCGAACCGGGGCTCTCCAGCACCTCTCATGTTTGCCAGGACCGCCTGCCTGAAGTGCCATCGCAAAAGCTGATCAACTGGTCGTTGGGGGTTATTCAAGAACTCGAGATCAAGATGCTTCCCAGCAAGGTTTCTCGCATCGAATGTAAAGAATACAATCTTGTAATTGTCCTTTAAAACACATTAGCCATTAGATCTTTACTGAAATAGTAGATATTCATACATCCGGGTTGATTGAGAAGCTGTAGCTATCAAAGAGCTGGTGTATGGCAGAATCAAGTAACAAGCCATTCTGTACTGAGTTAATGCTCCCTCCACTAGCCGGTGGAACTGTAATCCAGTGATCGTAGCCGTTATTCTTCCAATAATCTTCGTACGCCAACGGGAAGATGTGAGCCGCTTCAAAGCCTGTCCAATCATCGACATGTGCACCAGGTACTCTAATGCCAGAGACGACGCATCGGCGATCTCGTTCCCGGACATTACGGCAAAAGGATTGCACGCGAGTTCCAGTCGCTTGAGATATCGTACGAACCAACCACGGCTCGTCATTAATCGCGAAGGTGCCTATCCAAAACCCTAACGTTAGCCCAAGATGATGAGACGACTACATGTAGAAACTTACCGACAGCATGAATATAGTATTTACCAGGCTGAAGCGGCTCATCATTTCTTTGAATTTTCGCCCCGTTTTCATCGTACAACTCAAAGGTAGACGTGAACAACACAAGGATCTCCACCATTGAATAAAGGCTCGTATTCGTTACGCCATTCGTAACAATCAAACCTCCAATCACAGTATCAGGGTTTTTAGCGTCGTAAATGTGGACTGTCCGCCCTCTTGAACGATCTCTCGGGGCCATTGTGATTGTTGGGGGCGATTGCGTAAGGTTAGGTGAATGTGGTGCGATTGGAGACGCGGACAACGGTGACGAGGACGACATGGTGTTCTCTTGGAATGGATTAACATCATCAGGACGAAAAAATGCAAGCGCAGGCTGCAATAAGGAAGGCGGTTGAGGATGTAAAGTTGGGAAGTGGAGGCAGGAAAGACGCTGGCTTGAGCAGGTTGAAGTTAACTTCAAATTGTTTGTCGGCTAGCTCGACCACGGCTCAACCTCGGGCGTGTGCTCAAGCCTGATTTCGGCCCCTCATTGGAAGATTCGATCTGAGAACTAATGTTACTGAGATAGAATGCCTATAACTACCTATATAAGTAGCTTATATCTGTAGTTGTCTATACTGAAAAGTGAAAATGTATCTGCGCGTACAGGTAGGCCGTAATATGTCTTATAGATTGGAATACGTGCGGTACGCATAAACGAAATTTGCAGATTCGAAGTATTTTCTGCTTTAACGGATAAGAAGAGTAACCAACCAACACTCTTTTGCATCAAACCTGGATGTTGCTGGATATTGGCTTCCACCGATGTTGAAAAAGTATTACTGAAGAGGGAAGCTACCGTTTGATGCTAGTTAGTTTTGTATCCTAGTGACTTCTTGTAACAAGCTTTGTTGCTCGCGATCTGAAGAGATGAAGTAAAGGAGTCAATACATTGTTCTAGGATCGGTGAGTCGCAGCCCTGAAATCTAATGTCCGCGGGACGATGACGTCTCGGGCTATGTTCTGGTAGGCTGTTGAATCTACAATCGAGTTCTAAAAGATTTCACCAGATTCCGTTCTTCTTAAAAGGGCCATGTAGCTCGCTAGTTGTGGGTTTCCCAGAAACTAGCCCGATTCATGCACACTTAGTCTCAGCCCTGCCTCATGAGACATATCTTCCATTGGAAAGGAGAATCATTGTACCGAGCAACGGTGTTCTTGCGTTCGGAACTGTTTGGGGTGATTTATCTCTCTCTTCTTTTCTTCAGAATATTTGAGACAAACTTGTAAGACGAGGATAATAGTATAATTTTTAGTCTATTGTTACTATAGGCGAGGGGGTACAAAAGCCAGGTGGATGACGGAAGTAGGCTAATTCAGAGAGATAGCGTCTTGACACTAAATTTAGAGACAGTATTACTAGGGTAAACATTAGTACTCGCACACATCTATCTATTTTTATTTAATCATCACTCTTGTACAGTGGAGCTCCCGCATAGGAAACCGAAGGAGACGACGTGCATATTCCCCACCGCCATGATAGTAGCTATCCTTGAGCACTACATTCTACAACATGACTCCATTGGGGTAAAGCTTCATAGATATCTTATTATAGTAATTCGACGCGTTATCTTCTGATCCATGATGCTCCCCTGCCTTTCCACGCCCCTCCTCTTCCCCGTCCCTAACGTGACTTCTGGAATCTAAAAAGAACACTTTCACCCGAGACATGCACCATGAACCGGCCAGTCAAAACCTTACTAGCCCAGCCCAAGACCTCGCCTGTGCCACCAACCCGCATACATACAGCCCTTCGCTTCCTCTCGAACCCAACTCTTCGATCCTGCCTACCTAGCATCTTCCTACCTGTTCTCAACAACCACAACCTGAAAAAAAAGCAAAAAGCATAACGCTTCCAACGTCCAACACCCCACCCAACACGACATATCTCACCTCCTGGCGCTTCCCATATCCAACACCAGCCCCCAAATAGACATTCCCTCGCCCACTGTTAGTATGCACGTGTCACCTCCCAACCATTCTACCCCTCCAAAAAAAGCAAACACCACCCACCCACTCACCCACGTCTTCCCTTTTCTCTCGCCGAAAACCCACCTAGAAAAAAGCCTACCCACCCCCGCCTAGTCTCAAGGTAGGAGCGTGCAGGTCCGACTTCGAAAGAAACATTCTACTACTCAGTTGTACCATGGAAGTTGCATGGAAGCGGAGTCGATCTGCGGACCCGCTGGGGCGGTTCCCTGGACGCCTGGCCACCTTGCCGCCTTGCCGCCTTAGTTACCGCCTACTCTCTTACATAACCTTCCAGGGCGACATGGTGTTCGAGAACGCCGCCTGCATGAACTAAAATGCATAGGTACTGAGTAAGCTTGTAATTCTTGATATAAAAAGAAAAGAAAAAGAAAAAAAAAAGGTGGTGTAATATGCCCTAATCAACGGGTATGAAGTGCATACATTGATGCCTAAACTCCACAAGCTTTCTGCAAACCTAGTTTAGAGAAGCAGGAATGCAGCGGCTACACAGGTACATGCGTCGGGGATGCAAAGTACCTTCTCCAGCATCTGTCTCGCAGAGGTGCTCCTCCCAACTAGGCAGGCAGCCTGACAATATGGAACCCACGGGAAAATTACTCTCTCCCCCCTAACCTCAAAACTGACGCACGTTCTGCATCTCCAAGCTTCCGTTATCCAGATCCAGACTGTACATGCATGCTCTGCATGCTCGATTAATGATCCTCGGAGCAGTCACCGAGAAGAAAAAATGAACCATGCGGCTTGCGTGCAGTAGTATAAACGGCGCTGCGGCCTGATCAGTCCCCACTCCTGGCGCATGTAATGTGTTGCCGAGGAAGCGAAAATCGGTGCGTACATGTGTAGTGCTGCAAGACCACCTGTTTTAGGCAGCTGATCAGTCGGAACGACCTGCTTGCGGAGCCGGGTAATAGATTGCGCAACGGACCAGGGTTGAGAAGTTTCAGTAGGAAATACATATGCATATGCAGCCAAGTATATGGTCTGGGACGGCTATTCAATAACTGGGTAGTGCTTGCAAGAGGAAAAGAAGCAAGATAGTTAATAATGGTGCTGAGCGATGGCGCGGGCGAGTGCATGTGTGGTGTAGATTGAGGTGTAGGGTTCTTGATCGGTTAGCTTGTTGGTCCGACCACGTGGGGTGCCATGTGCGGCCGTGAGAGCAATATCGAGATATTGATGCGCGGTGGTGGACAGGGTAAGTGGCGAGACGCTTCCGAGGAGACTAGGGTAGCTTGTGGTATTGTGTGCTGCACCCAATACTGTGCGTAGACCTAGTAGGTGCACAAAAGGCCGATGTTACTACTGCTTACTACGCTTCGGCTCTGCTGGTAATTTTCTGCTTCGGGAGAGATCAGAAGTTGAGGCTGCCTGGCAGCTCTGTTGGCCTCGAGATTGGTCGGAGGGCCACGTGGGAATCTGACGTTAGCAGCAAGCAGATGCTGCAAGTGCCCGATCACGTACGCAGTAAATGATCTGGGGTATGGTGGACAGCAATGCAAGATGAGTCCGATGTCCGGGAGCAAAAGCGGTAGTGCGATCTTCACCGCTGTTTGAAGGCAGGAAGGCAAAGCAAGAGCTTCAGGCCGTCTTCAAACCCGCCATGCAGGCGGAGGCTGGTGAATCTGTCTGCTGTGCGACGGATGGCCAGGACCGAGCCCCCCCACGGCCACAAAATCCCGCGGGTTGCGGCATCCGCGGTTGATGGGGCTGTTGTGTAAGCTTGTACAGAAGACGGGTGGGCGATCGAAGTTTCCCCACTCGGTAGAGCATGTCGGCGGCCTAGAGATCGGACAGCGTCTCGTAATGTAGCCAGGGTCTCACTGCTGATAGGGCTGTCCGTAGAGGGCAGACACGGTCATTGATCTGTAGTGGTGATGTATGGGGAGACTAAGCGAGGTGTGGGTAGCGGCTGCTTAGTGGCCACTAGGGTCGTGTTGCAGCCTCCGCTCTGATCAACTAACGCCAATACCGAACCACTCCACTCGACAAAACACCCAGACTGATCATTCTAAGCCCGACCTGCGTCTCTGTTCTACGGCTGTACTGTTTGTGGCCTCGCACAGATCGCTAGAATCCCGACAACTCCACCGCTTGGCGTGCTGCCATCCCATTCCGTGCATGTCTGAGGTGAGCGCGATCTGAGATGGAATCCCGAAGGGCTAATTTTAGCCATCCGAAGCCAATGGACTAGACTGAGGCTCTCCAACAAATCTGGAGCCGCGGAGTGTGATGTTCAAAGAGAGAAGGCGGGCGAGTATCTACTGTAGCCACGTTGGTCAGAGGTTCCGGAGTCCGTCGCAAAGATGTCACTGGCGCTGGGCTCGTTCACAGTGATGGGATGGGATCGCTCGTTGAAGATGAATTGCCAAATATGACGTGTGCTACGATAGTGGTCGTGTGCACATAGCGAGCAGGGCGCCTCTTCAAGTCGCCCAGCGTACCCCTATACTCCATCGGTCCTTACGTGCCGTGATACAGGTGTTGCAAGTCACGGAGACGGACAAGCGTCCTGCTCGGCACGTAGCGCGGTTGGTTGGTAAAGTGAAACCTAGACCCTGCAACTGGTGTTCGTGCGCGAGGATGAAAACTCCCTAGTATGAAAGTCAATTTCCTATTCACATCAGCGTAAAGTTGGTCCCGGAGGACCGGGCGTGAAGGAGTCGGTATTTGACATGCTGCAACTCCAAAGCGCGACGCCCTCGCAGAGCACATGGCATTGAATTACTAGCTCTCTCGTAAGTGGGCTCGCATTGATGCACACAACTCGCTTTCGCTTTCAGCCATGGGCTAGAGAGCCTAATCGCGGTTGAGGCGAACCAAGACTTAGGATCCGACAAGGTTGTCAGGCGCGGTGCGCAGGAGCATTCCATTCGCACGTTGGCTATCTCTCGTCATGATGGGCGAAAGGGCAGTTCGACGATGGATCGTCGCCGACAGATTGTGCCGAGTATAGGCAGCGTGGAGTGGTAGCGAAAGTTTAACGGAGCACGCAAAACGGCGACGGACAGTGAGGGAACAGGCTCCTGTTGCTGTCCACCCATTGGGAGCCGCTTCCCTACGCCACTGCCGGGATGGACCTGTTGAGCGAAAGCCTCGTCCAGCATGTGCAATGTGTGGCACAAAATGCTTGGCTTGGTACAAAACTTTTACGAAGACGGTAGAGAAGGCCGGAGCTAGACGACGATGCGTGGCACCAGCTCCGAGTGCTTATGGACAAGGGCAGCAGCTGAGCGGCGGACGGTGCTCCAGACGGCTCCGACCTGGCTGGCAAAGACAGAGAAAGGACTTTCAGCTCTGCAGCACGGCAGGTACCCAGGTACCCAGGTACCTACATTGGTGATGCTCTAGTACGTATGCTCGAAGCCGTGCCGAGCCCGGTGGAGCATTGATACTTTCGGCGGTGTCTGCGCGTTTCTGAGCGGGTCATGCAGTTGGTAAGACCTGTCGTGTCAGTACGTCAGTCGACCGAGCAATTGGGACAGGCCATGCTCTCTCTGGTGTGTGGCTGCCTCTGGAGCGCGCAGGCGTGGGCCGAATCATAGCGACGGCTGAGTTCTACGTTGCATGGCAAGCGGGTTCGGATGCAAGAGACCGTGTCGGGGCGGCTCCACGTGGCGGTGGTTGCGTCTGGGGTCTCTGGCAGCGTGTAACCTGTGTCTGGGGGAGGAGAGGAGGCTGCAGCGTGGCAGAGTCGGAGGGCAGGCCTGCTGACAGCACGAGATAGGGGATGCTGGCGTTCGCTGGTGTTCGGCCTCTCCAGCCCTGGACTCTCGGTGGCCTGTCCCCTGTGGCCTGGCTGTCGGCTGGTGTTTCGAAAGCAGCAGGCAAGGGCTGCAGATCAGACGGGAGCGCGACGAGGCGTGATCAGTGAGGCCTGGCCGGCGTCTCGATTTAGCAGGGGGGAGCTCGTATAGGGCCGGGGATGCTGACTGTGTCCCCTTCGGTGTGCGACGGATACACGTGCGGACCCTCTCTAGCGCGGCCTTGCGTGTGAGTCTGCGAGCGTGCGGGCGTGCGGGCGTGCGAACTCGCAGCGCGGAGTCCATGTCCATGTGGTGGGCAACGTGAGGTGAGCGCGGGCGGGCGGGCGGACATGCGGCCGCGGGCTGGGCTGGCGTCGCTGGTGTCGCTGGCGTGCATGTCGAGCGTGTGCAGTGCTATACAGCAGAAGACGGCCGTCCAGGGCAAATCCCGTCGCTCTCGCACCCTCTCGCCGTCTCCCAGGCGCCCGAGAAAAACGTGGCCATCCTTGCCGGCTCTTGCGCTAGCTTCTGGTGCGCCTATCGTGCATTTTTCCTGCGCGCACCCGACAACGACAAGACAAGACGCACCCCCAGCCCACGCCTAACCACGTACCACACTCCCTGCAACGCCTCGACCACCACCACGCCCGCCGTCAAAACTCCTGACCTTGGGCCTCTCTCCTTTCAGGGCCCTCCGTGCACCTCCCCAAGCTCCAGCCCTACCCGCCGACTGCCACTTACTTTTCTTGTCCGCCCGCTTAAGTCGCCTCGCCTCGCCTGCTCGCCTGTCGCTCTCGATAGCAGCACCTTTGTCCTCCCCGCACCCGCTGCCTGCTCGCCCGCCTCAGCAGCCCCTGCGACCTCCAGGCCTCCTCCCCTCCGCCCTCCGCCCTCTGATGCATTCGTAGCAGGCGCATCTCTTATCGCGAGGCCAACGCCGTTCCAGCTCGCCATGGGTCAGAACAATGGAAAGCCCGTCGTCTTCACCGACCAAGGTGTGTCGCCGTCCTGCTGCACCCGCACCTCCACCCTTGCTGACCGCCAATTCCAGTCAACCTCAATCACTTCCGCTTGCTGCGAGTCGTCGGCAAAGGAGCTTTCGGCAAGGTTCGCATCGTCGAGCGGAAAGACACCGGCCTGACTTTTGCGCTAAAGTACATACGGAAGGATGAAGGTTGGTAGCCCACGACCGCTCACCCCGCAGAACAGCGCCCGATACTTACGCAGTGTTACAGTCGTACGGTCCGAGAGCGTTCGCAACATCATTCGCGAACGCCGGATGCTCGAGCATCTCAACCATCCGTTCCTCTGCAACCTGCGATATAGCTTCCAGGACATCGAGTACCTGTACAACTCCGACCTCCGACCTCCCATCCACACTTTGGCTGACACGAGGTAGATATATTGTGGTGGACTTGATGAACGGCGGCGATCTTCGGTTCCACATCTCGCGCAAGACGTTCACGGAAGACGCTGTGCGCTTCTGGATAGCGGAGCTTGGATGCGCAGTCCGGTACATCCATCAGCAGGGCATTGTACACAGGGACATCAAGCCTGATAACGTGTTGCTCGACTCGGAGGGCCATGTCCACCTTGCCGACTTTGTACATGACCCCTCATTCCCACCTGCCACATTGCTAACAAGGCATAGAACGTTGCTTCCGATTTTGTGCCCCACAAACCACTGACAAGCAAGTCCGGAACCCTTGCCTACCTTGCACCAGAAGTCTACGAAGGCAAAGGCTACTCGTGTGAAGTGGACTGGTGGTCGCTGGGCGTCTTGTTCTATGAGTGCATCTACAACAAGGTACTACATCTACTTTCCGCCTTTCCGCTGTCCTCTAACCATCGCAGCGTCCGTTCGAAGCGAGCAGCCATGATTCCCTAGCCCAGAAGATTTCCAAGGGCGAACCCACGTACCCGGTCACTAACCCACCCGTAACCATGCCCTGCCTACACGCCATAAGTTCGCTGTTGGAGAAGGACCGTAAGAAGCGGATTGGCGCGATCAGCTTTGAATCTTTCATCGATAACCCCTTCTTCCGTCCAATTGACTTTGGTGCCTTGGAGCGGAAAGAGATTGAACCGGTCTTCCGCCCATCAAGTGACAAAACAAACTTTGATGCCACATACGATCTAGAAGAGCTGTTGTTAGAGGAGGCGCCATTGGAGGCCAGAGCACGCAGGCAGAAGCCTCGAGAAGCTTTGAAGGACGATGCCACCGAGGCTGAAATAAGAGCTGAGGAGTTGCATAAGATGATCGAGACGCTCTTCGAGCCATTCAACTACACTACCGTTGCCGAACAACGACCCGCCGCTATCGCCGTGTCAGACCCTGTCGACCCACTGAACGTGTCGCACGCAAGCGATAAGAGCAACAGCGAGCACACGCCGACGTCGTCGACTTCGCACCATACCGATCCATGGAGCCGCCAAGAGGGGGATCTTCGTCCTACCCGGTCGATTAATCAACGTTCCACAACCCAGTCTCCCAGCGGCAGTCCTCCTCTAGCTACGGCGACCCTTACCAAGGCGACATCGGAGTCGCCCTCTTCGCAACGTGGCGATGTCGCCGACTACTTCCCCAACGACGCATCCACACCAGCAGTATCGTATTCACGTCCGATGAATCCGACGAAGAATAACCATCGGGGACCGCAGCGTAGCACCAGCATGGGAGGCGGCGTACAGGTAGTTCTCAACGAGACAGGCTCATGGTCTGATATGGCTAATCAAAGCTCTTCGCTTCTACAGAACCCCAATGCTGAGAAGCCGTCAGGCATGCTTGGCTTCCTGAGCCGCAAGAAGGGCCGCGACAGGAGCCCAAAAGCCAAAGAGCGAGGCGTACTTGGAAAAGAAGGTGCCCGAGTCATCATCAGCAACACTTGATGATCGTATCTTTCCCATCTCGACGCCATGACGATTTCCCTTCTATTCTGCGATTCCAATACGACTGCGCGGTGTTTCTGGCGTTTTCGGTAATCATACCACGACGCCTATGCAGTGTAGCTGCATCTGGTCTCGACCCGGGCATTTGCATAAAACTTTTCTGCATTCACCTCCTCACAACTCCTGATAACTGGCGTTTTCTGGGAGGTAATACTTTTCTTCACCAAGCACGGTTTGCACATCAGGCACACAGCAATTGCATAGCTGTACGCCAGGATCTGTGAAACCCATGACGAGTTTTTTTTTTTAGAAACTTATTCTGGCGACTATTTGAAAGAACTGTATAGTGGACACTAGTGCACAATGTAAAGAGCTAGGGAAGCCTTTTTCCAGGTGCAATAGGGCAATTTGTGAGAGAAGGAATCAGGGCTCCTCCCTTTCTTCTCAAGATATGGCATATCAAATACCCATCATTATATTTACCTTGAACTTTCTTTTTGGGGTGTGCAGTGAGAAGGGGACTTTTGTGCTACTGACCAAACACGCAGGACCAAACAGTTCACCCCAAGCGCTGGAGGCACGCACGCGTTGCGACTCCCGACCATCTCCATAAAACTCAAAAATCACGCCGCTTTGACAGCATCTCGATCCAAGCATAGACGTTGAAACCAGCATGACTTGCCCTCTCTCTCATATTTTTTCTAACGCATCAAAGCGCCAACAACGCCGAGTGCCGAGACCACCAGCCGAATAACCTTGTTCTAATGAAGACACGAACCATGTTCCGCAAAACTTCGGCCCATATGGGATCGGCTGTCGTTCTTCCGAAGCATGACGTCGGATTGCATAGGGCACAAATTCTAGAACATGTTTAGTGTAGAGAAGCTTTTTCGTTAGAATGGTGCGGCTGCGGATAGGTTGCGTGCGAGGACCCCTTATCGACGATGGGTGGGCACGTGTGCAGAGATACCTATCACGGCGCGCATTATCCCATCGATCGTTCTTTAGAGCATCACGTGCTATAAGTCTACTAGAGCAGTGTCTATGTTCAAATGGCTTTGTAAGGATGTTCTCTTCGGATCAGATAAAGCATACAAAAGCAATAATCAGAGATGTATTTAGAGACCACACGGTCCATGGTAAGGCATTTCGTTTGTCACGACCAAGACCAGATACGAATTACACGGTCGCCACCACCATAACGCCTCCGCACAGATATCTCGCGCTTCTGATCTCTATTCGGAAGCATGCGATTTTGCTTCCCCTTTCCCCTGTAAGAGGGTACAATAGAGGAACGTACGCGCGCGGTGCGTCCCATCAACGTCTCAGATCAAATCGACGCTGCAGTGCTGCACGCAGACATCGCGAT
>Ga0247757_10001083_pt1 | contig 19783 bp, 21 predicted proteins | sample UWRJL126311R4_FD_180929 | JGI IMG/M metagenome (GOLD analysis project Ga0247757, IMG submission 180929) | Plant litter microbial communities from Arlington Agricultural Research Station in Wisconsin, United States - UWRJ-L126-311R-4 | ecosystem: Environmental > Terrestrial > Plant litter >... | reverse complement strand
TTGATCTTATTCACATAAATTGACAAATCAAGTTTAGTAAGCATGATCTATTTGTTCAAGTCACTACGGAGTGAATTAAACCCGTCATTGAACACGTGTGCGCCCGACCCTAGGTCTGAACGCTAACATTACAATGAGTTGTGCACATAGACTTTGTGACCTTCTAAAGCTACCCTACTTCTCCCAGGACAGACCGTACATGGGCACTGGTTTCTCTATTCCATGGGTTAGTTCCCACTGGCAATTTCAGGGCACTAAAGAATTTTGTGAGGCGAATAAACACACATTTCATAACGAAATACCGCCTTAAATGTGGACCAATCTCAGAGAGGGAGGAACAGTGACAGATATGGGCTCGAGAGCGGCACAGGGCATACGAAGCAATCGCCAAAAAAGTCTTCGTCCGTAACTAGTTTGGAGTGTATCATTAACGCAATCTGCGAGGACAGCAAAACTTCAAAGAAGTATGCGAAAGAGCGAGTGTAGTTCCCATTCTGGGGGGTTGTACGATAGATCCCTAACGCTGGGTGTTGGGTCAGGGATTGAGTATAATAACTCACGGCGAAGTCATAAGCATCATTACTCAGACACACAAACGTACGAAGAAATAAGCATCTTTGGTGATGCCAAGGACTGACTAATTGAATTAATTCACAAATGAGACTTTCATTCCAAGCACGCTGAAAAGATCTCAAAGACAGCAGTTTTTCCACTAATGTACGATAACTCGAAGATCGTACAAAGTAAAAGATGTCAATTATAATAATAAATTCAGCGTCTAACTACTGTTCTAGAACTCCTTTTTTATTTTCTTTCATCGCGCACCTCTCCCTCACAGTTGCAGCCATCTCTTCAGCAACGTCCCCTTCCATCCTCTCAAACCCTCTTGCTACGCCCTCCTGATCCCCTGCTGGCATTTCCTGGATCATCTTCCACTTCCCTCCAATATCCGTAATCTTGATTTCGATGCCAATGATGGCTTTCTTCAAGATCTCAATGTACGATTCAGGCGCATCCTCTATCACCCACGGTTTCTCCTTGAACCCCAAAAGGTTCACTTCGGTATGATGCGTCAAGTCTTTGACTTGTCTATTGAGAAACTCATGTGTTGAAATAGCTTTGGGCTCATAGTATATTGTTGCGCGGCCGTATACTTGAACTGCAGAATAGTTCCATGTAGGAACTACTTTCCCAGTCATTAGTTTTGTCTCAGCATAGAATTTAGGTGTAATGTAGTGATGAACAGGACCGTGAAACATAACCAGGACGTCTCGTTGAAGCGTTCGATGCTCTTCATCTTCAGTATTGGGATTTTCGCCCAACGCAGATTTGCAATAGTTGGTCAGTGCCTTGGCTTGGGGATTCGCTCTTGCCATGTGACCGCGAAGACTCCCGAAGTCAAACTCATTGTCGCCTTTAGGGACATCCAAGACCCAGGGGATATGGCTCGATTGTAGAAATGGAAATGACTCTGATTCAATGGCAGTGGTTAGGAGCCCGAGTGGATTGGCTTGAATGAACTTGTATAGGGTAAGAATATCCTTCTCTGCGTGAACTGAACGAAGATACATGCTGAAAGTTTGGAGGTAGTGATCGTATCTGAGTCGACTCTCTGGGGAGAAGAGGTATTATGTAGGCTGGTGAGTCCAGACTCTCGGTTACTGGCGGCCGGTAGCGTGGTTGGCTGAGGGTTTTGTCACGCCAAAGTAGATGTTGTACTACAAGCCAATCAGGCTCCTTCCTTTTTGTAGCCTTGTGGACGAACGACTCCGATTCCGACTCCGCTAGATACTGAATTTGGTGGTTGCATCTGCCCCATGCCCGAACAACTGAGGTCTAAATACACGCCACACACGCTGAAGTTGACAAACCTTTGTTTTTGCCCTCGGAAATGCTATCACTTCCGTGAGAATAAATATACAAAGGACAATTCATCTCATTAGCCTTTAGTCGACCACTGAGTTACCCCAAAAATGCACACAACCTTCAACAGCTAAGCTGAACTTGTTTAAAGAGTACATGTTGTTAAATGATATGCCTAACGCAGTGCACGCTGCGAGTGTTCAAATAGAGAGATAAGCGACAGTAAGGCGCGCGGCATCCCGACCTCGCCGATCGGCAGACACATCGGGCCGATGCGCTACGCCATGTCCGCCTACCACTTGCTTGATCAGCATGCATTATTCGATTTCTTCCATCGAACCGCGCCCTATTGTCCTCTATCAAGATGACAAAATTTCGAAGTTCTGGACGATATCCATCACTAACTACGCCAGCGGACATAGTATAAGAATGACATCTCGTCCGCACATATCGTCATTATTCATATCCACAACGCAGAGTTTCATTCCAAAAGACATCCTCACCGTTACAGAATGTCTATCTCCAGAGAGCAGCAGATTGAAGAGTATGGTTGGACGGCACTTTCTTGCGACCCAAAGCTATGGGGTGGCGACAAAGCCTACAACACTATTCCCACACCACAGCTTGTAGCCGATGAACCACTTCCCGATACCGCGCTCGCAAAGGCAGCATTTGACTATGCGAAGAAGGAACTTCCAACACCAACCTTCAACCACAGCATGCGAGTCTTCTACTATGGTATTTCCGATCCCACTCTTCCACGCAATATTTCCTAACTCGCGCTTAGGCATGGCTATTGCACGCCAGCAGTTCCCGGACTGGCAATTTTCGACTGAAACCTGGCTGCTGACATGCTTGTTTCACGACATTGGCACCCTCGACAAGTATACGCAAGGCACGCTCATGTCCTTTGAGTTCTACGGCGCCTACCTGGCGCTCGACGTCTTGAAAGAGCACAAGTGCCCTGACGGCCAAGCCCAGAGCGTCGCTGAAGCCATCATACGCCACCAGGATCCCGTCGAGACAGGCACGATTCACACGATCGGCCTGCTGATCCAGATCGCTACGCAGTATGGTGAGTTTGCGCTGATCAAGTCTAAGGAGACTTGACTAAGTTAGATGCAGATAACTTGGGCTATCACCCGGGATTTGTGCATCCGGACACCATCAAGGATGTCGTTGAGCATTATCCGCGCAAACATTGGTCGACGTGCTTCTCACGGAAGCTTAGGGAGGAGATCGGGTTGAAGCCGTGGTGCCATTCGACGGCTTCTGGGGAGAAGTTTTCTTATGATGTGGCGCACAACAAACTCATGCAGCCGTACGATGCGACGGAGTAGGCTGGGCTGCGATTACACCTGTTTCTGTTTTTGACTGGCCATAATATAGATGGGAAGTTTGTAATGACGTGGAGATTTCTAATTTAGTTACTAGACTTACAATCAAACGAACATGTATCCCAGAAATGTGTTGTAAATCTTGGTGTTTGTAATACAATCACACCAACGTTCCACCAACATGCTATCAGAAACCACACCATATTGATCGTAAATAAGCGCGCGTCAACAACTTCTGCCGAAAAAAAAAAGATACTCTCAAAGCTCACCAAAATCCACACTGATCATCTGAAAATGGGCTGTTCATCCTCCAAAGTTCGGTGAGCCCTTACACTTAGTCCCCCCCTTCCCAACAGGACCCGCACCTCACACTACCACAGAAAGAAGCCCCCTATGCGTGACTCTCCTGTCAACCTCACCCCTCGCACCAAGCCTCCATTCAACCGCCCCGTCTCCCGCATAATCGATCCCGACTGTGAAACCAACGGCTACGAAACCGACGAACCTAGATTGCTCTATCGACTCGGTCCGGATGCCGGAATGTCTGGTCTCGGTACACAGATGTTCTCTAGAAGGGGAAGACAAACTGCGAGCCCGCATGAGGGTGCGCTGAGGGCGAGGAGGAAGCGACCAACGGAGATGAATGGACCGGAGAGCGCCAGTGTCAGACAAGAATCCGCGTCTGAGGATATCGACGTGGACCGGAGACAGAGGAGGCGTAGTGTACTATATAGCATGGATGGTATGCGTTAGAGGACGAGTACTGGGGAGATGTGCGCGTTGAGACAGGGGAATTTCCAGATACTAGATGTGTCTGGGTTCTCGGCTTGACGCGGCCGATCGTGAGGTGGAAAAAAAGGAGAGCGGGATGGCGTGTGGGTTCTGAAGAGATCGGAGCGGGCGGTAGCGGATTGGATCGCATCCGTTTTTCTTTTTGTTCCAAGTTGATATCGCTTGTAACGTCCGAAGGTGGCTTCTCTTTGATCTCTATTTTCTCATTCTTTGACTTTGTCTCTCTGGCATACTGCGTACCTGGACACATGTAAAACGAATTCTACTGGTAATAGATTTTGTGCAAAAGAAACATTAAATTCTACTTAGCGTCGTGTGAAGCTTTAGCATTCAAGAAAAAAAAGCAGAAATCTTATTTATAAAGTCTATTTCTACCAAAACATCAGCATCACTTCCATTATCTACTCAAAAAAAAAAAAAAAAAAAAAAATGTTAAGGATCAATTCATTCTTTTGAAAAATGGCAAAACCAATCATTATCATTACTACTATCATAATATCCAAACGCCTCGTACATTCTATAATGGTATCTTGTAGCCCAGAAACAAAAGAAATAATGGGGAGGCTATCTGCCTCAACCCTGCAAACTCATACACGGGGTGCGCATCGCTCTACTGCGCTGCGAACCTTGACCTCGCCCTCAACTTATCGCCAAACATCCACAGCACATACACGCCCACGCTGCATCCGATCGTCAGCCCGGCCAGGAGCGTGACGCCCTTGTCGACGCCCAGATTCCTGAAAAGCGGCGAGCTGAAGTGGATAGCGCCCGCGGCGAGCGCACTCCGCATGAAGTCGTTGCCTGCGAAAAGACTGGCCGCGTACTGCGGGTACACGAGCGGGAGGTACAAGAAGATGCACTGGATGATGAGGAAGATGCCGATGGTGGTCATCACGATGCCGATACACGATACGATCCAGTGGATGCTTGGGTCGGCCGTCCATCCGAAGACGAAGAGGCCCGCGGGTACGAACCAAGTGACAACGAGGGCGGGGAGGAGGCGGCGCTCAGGAGCACCCAGCCCGCTGCGGCGGATCTCGGGCTCTACCACGAACCAGATGTAAGCCCAGTAGGCGGCAATGGAGATCATGACGCCGACGGTGACGGAGAGGAAGGTAAGACCCATCTCGCCGAGGTTGAAGTGGTACATGCCCTCGTAGACGAGCGGGAAGGCTTCAAAGAAGCTGTAGAAGATACCGTAGATGAGAGCTGTGTAGATGGCGGTAAAGGCAATGCTGGGGTCGAGAAGCACTAGTTGGAAGGGGCGCCAGAGTGCCTCAATAGCGATAGCGCGGGGTGTCATCTTGGCCTGGTCGATCTCAGACTGCGACTTGAGGTTGGGGTTACCAGTGAGGGCGCGAAGGCGAGCCGCGCGGCGGAGGAGGATGGTGGAGGACGACGTCTCAGGGAGGAGAAAGAAGAGGGATAGGAAGACGGGGCCATTCATCCAGAGCATCTCCCATTGGCTCCAATGCCAATTCTTCGCCGTGACGCTGAAGCCTGAGATGATGGGGCCGAGCGCGGGACCGCAAGTGGCGGCGAAAGCCCACAGTGAGAGTACGTAGGGGAGCTTGATGAGGCTGTACATGTCTTGAAGAGTAGCACCACCAGTAGCAAGAGCAGGACTACCAAAGAAACCCTGGAGGAAACGCAGGACGACAAGGGCTGCGAAGTTATTCACCAGGGAAGAAGGCACCAGGATGGTGACGAAGATGGCGTACGAGATGATGTACGGCGGGTTGCGACCGATTGCAGGAATCTCACTCAATGGAGAGAAGAGCAAGGGGCCAATGCCATAAGCGAGAACGTACATGGACAGTCCTAGCGAGGCAGTCTGCAAGTTGATACCGAATTGGGCGATCACACCTGGAATACTAGGCGAATAGATGGCGGAACCCATGTACACGCTAACAGTGTAGAGGAGAATCTGGAGGAGAACAATGGCTTTTTTACCAAACGTCCAGTTCTGAGGATTCTCTGGATCATCGGTGGTGTACCAATCAACCAGAATCGTACCGTCATCGAGCTTCTCGGGTTCAATGGGACGGGATGGACCCTTTTCGATGGTAGCGAGCGAAAATTGTTGTTCGAGATCGGCGCGAGAGACTGATCTTGAGAGAGCGGTGCGGGTTCCCACACGGGAAATCTGCGTTCGGGCAGTATGGGCAGTTCGAGCTGTTTGGATCTTTTCGAGATCAGCAATACCGTCTTCGTGGATGCTTTCAGCCTCATCCTTTTCCAAGACGGTTTCCGGATCAGGATAAACGACTTCTTCTGTTGCTGGACCTTCAGGCTCTGACTGCTCTTCGGTGGTTCCAGACAGTGATATGTGACGCTTTTCGCCATGAACCATTTGGACGTATTGAGCTGGGAGCTCGAAATCATCACGTTCTTCGGGGTATTGAAGTAAGCGATTATTGGTAACCCATCTGATGGCTTGGCCAATGGCCGCGTCCCTGAAGAGGGCCTCCATTGGTGGATAGTTGTCGGTAGGCGGGTTATGTAAGTTCGAGTAGGTTGGTGGAGTACTAGGGTAAGCTTGTAGCTTTGAAAGTACTGAGTAAGCCGGCAGCTAGCTCAAAGAGGATATATCACGATTTTGTGTGTTGAAGATGCAATAAAACTTCTTGGGATTGTGGAAAGGTATTGAGCGAGGATTGATGGATGTTCAGGCTGTATTGAAGCTGTGCAATGGAGTGAAGTGAAACAACAAAGAAAGCGACGCGTCGGGCGACTTATCTACTCGAAGCCATCTCACACCGAATCATGGCCAAACCACCAACTCGCACTCAAGTCTTGTCCGCACGGCATCAACATGCATAGTAAGCATATCGGCTCACAAAGCAGCCAAGAGATGTGTTTGTAATACGCCGGCCAATCAAGGTCGGATCCTTAACTCCTAAACGGAGCCAACAAGGGCGCAAACCCATTATCTGTTTCGTGGAGCGGGTATCCGATCGACCGGGGTTAGGGATTAGGCTAGGCATTGAGCAGGCTGCTTGCGGCGCGCACTGGTTCGTTCGCCGGCCAGGGTAAATGGTTGGATGCGTCACAGATGGCGGGTGAGTAATCGCAACGATCCCTGTTTGCCCTGCATGAAGACCCCGGTCCACCGGCCGCTTCGGGGTTAGCAGTGCTCTGATTTTTAATCCCCACGCGCTGACGTCAGTCATCATGGCCCTGCGGCCACTTTACTGTACGTCCCCGACGCTTGGTGTTGAGCTTTTCGTCCGGAGCCCTTTGAGTCAGGCTTGTGTGGGGACGGTACGGGTGATCCACAATACTTACTTCGCTGTGGAGACTCTGACTTGCATGGAAGCCACGTTGTGTTCTATCGATTTCGACGTTCGGAGCGGAGTTTGCCCACCTCGAACCTTTCCATGGCGCAATCTGTCGCCAGCGCTAGGCGGTCATGTCCATACTGCATGTAAGTGCTGATTAACATTCGCCTAAAGCAGTTACACCATCTGCTCTCGTTCTGTCCTCACCTACGTGCATATACGCTGGTCCCAACAGGGCGAATAGTACGAAATTGGTTATGGCGTCGCTGGCGAGTAGGAGAAAAGAACCATCATCTGTCATTACAGCCATGCTATATGCTAATGCAGGGGTATATTTTCGCCTTTTAGGTCCTGTATCATACACATGCCGTTCCATCGTACAGTACACATACCATTCTAGGGAATGGCTTTCTAGCTCAGCCCCTTCTACCATCGGCATCCTGATCCCCAAATGGGTAGTTGAATTTGAGCAGGGCATTTAGACCTCCTACCCAGTGGTCATCCTCCTTGTCCTCCATGCCACTGGTTCCACGTACGATGCTGGGCACGCCTCCGCACCATTCTCCAGCCTCATTCCTCACCTCTTCACCAAGCACACGTACTTCCATGCCCACTCCCATCCCGCCTGAGATGCGCTTTCCGTCAATGGAAACTTCCACCTCGCGTCCACGGTTTTTCTCGCCAAGACGCAGCGTGATGGGTGTGTTGGCAGGAAGCACGAGGGGTCGAAAAGAGAGTGAGCGCGGACAAATGGGCGTAAGGAGGAGCGAGGGCACGAGAGGATGCACGATGGAGCCGCCCGAGGAAAGCGAGTAGGCTGTGGAGCCCGTGGGCGAGGAGATGATCATGCCGTCTGCTACACCCTCGGTAAGAAAGCGTCCACCGACAAAGACATCTACAATCTTCAAGTGAGGCGAAGCACCCCTATGTACAATCACCTCGTTCAAGGCGTACGTGTCTTGGTCGGTGGAGCTGTTGATGCGTGCGCCATCGGGACCAAACACGCCGACCCTGAGTCGATTCCGCAGCAGCACTCGTGCGGTGCGGCTCGAGCCCATGGCCTTTCCCCTGATGTCATCATACGAGAGCGGGTGATCGAGTGGATCACTTGTCGACCGTGGTGCTGAAGGGGGTCTGGGTCTATCGGGGAACTCGAGCTTCGCATAGGCATCGCTTGCACCGCTCATGTACACTTCCCTGAAGGCTCTTTTGTATTCATTGAATTTCCACTCGCCTAAGAAACCAATGGTGCCCATGGCAAAGCTCAGTATGGGAGGTGCAGAGGGTGACTGAGAAAACAGGCTGCTCGCACGCAGTATGGTGCCATCGCCGCCGAGTGTGCAGACCAGGTCGGTTTTGCTCGACAGATGTGCTGGCACGCCGTTTGGGGGCGCAGGTTCGTACGTATAGACGGAGAACGGGACGGTTTCGTGTATCTCCCTGGCCGACTCGGGCTCGACGATGATGTTTATGGAGGGATAGGTGGCACTGAGATGGGTTGCATATTCTATTAGCGAATCGGTGATGCCGGGGGTGCGTTTCTTCTTCGCGATGAGGATGTTGCGAGGGGGCGAGGGCCACTGCAGGGATAGCAGGGTGGCATCCTGACGCTGGAGGAAGGCAGGCCTTATGCAGTCGGGGAGCTCGGTGATGGGCCTGATCACGCGACGGCGCGAGGAGTTTGAAAATTGCCGTGACGGGGCGCACGCTGAGCACACCGGCCTCCAGGCGAGGGCCCAAGGCGCAGCTCGGGACTTCATGGCGGCGGAGAGGCACGAGAGGCTAGGGCTCGCGAGGGAGGCTGTATCCGTGAAGCCCAGCGCAACGACGACGACTCGAGGACGCCATATGACCACGACGCAATATCGACGGCGTCGCAGCGCATGCAGGCAGACTCTGTCGTGGCGGACGAGCACGGCGGAGGCCCAAGCTCCCGGTCTGTTGCTGCGACACGTCGAATAAAGACAAGCGCGGGGTTGATTCGTCCACGTCCGGTGATGCCAGCTCCAGGCACTCGTCCACTCGCTCCCTCATCTGCTGCCCCATGGACTGCTCTTCTTCACAGAGCCCGCCCTCTGCCTATCCACTCGCCGTCCCACACGCCCACTAGCCCTCCAGCCGATTATATGCCTGCATTCCCTCGCATTCGCCTGCCCCTCCACAGCTACGCCTGCCCGAACCCCAAGCGTATTGCGCACGCGCACCCGCCCACGTCGACCCACGCCTGATATCCTGATACCGCCTTCCCTCAGCCTCTACTGTCCAGATCCCCAGCACACCCAGCATGGCCACCCAGGGTCTCAAGCTGCGGCATCCGCCTGCATCCGCTACAACCGTTATGCCCGTGTCCCCCGCAGAGACGAAAGAACACCAGAAGAAACGCGCTACAGAGGCCGAGGCCGACCATCCAGGCGGCGCCATCAAGCACGGTGCCTGGGCCCAGGCTCTGCGCATGTTTCTCATCTTCTTGTACTTCACGGGCGGCTGCATAGCGTAGGTATCACTTATGCTGACCACTGCCCCCAGGACGCTAACGCCCGGCCTCAGCATAACCGTCACTCAAGTCATCGGCTCGCCGCTATATTTCTACAGCAAGGACTACTTCTACGCATGGATGGCCATGACCAAACAGCAGTTTGGCGTGCTGTGCACCGCCATGACATACTGGTGGGCCCCCGTCAAGATGAGGGTCAGCGGTGACGAGAGCGTCAGAGGCCAGCTGAGGCAGACCGAGGATGGCAGGCTGGAATGCGACTTTCCAGAGCGGATGGTCCTCATCGCCAACCACCAGGTGCGCCATGCCCCATAATGCATGCCGCAGGACGTTGCTGATGCGAGCTAGATATACACTGACTGGATATACCTGTGGTGGATAGCCTACACGTCCAAGATGCACGGTCACCTGTACATCATTCTCAAGGAGTCCATCAAATACATCCCCGTCCTTGGCACCGGCATGATGTTTTACGGCTTCATCTTCCTCTCGCGCAAGTGGGCCAAGGACAAGGTGCGCTTCCAGTACAGGCTGCGCAAGCTCAGCAGCTCCCATGCTGGTCCCATGTCAGGCTCCTCTTATCTTGACCCCATGTGGCTGCTCATCTTCCCTGAAGGCACGAACCTTTCCAATAACGGCCGCATAGGAAGCAAGAAGTGGGCAGACAAGAACAGCATCGAAGACATGCGGCACGCTATGCTCCCGCGCAGCACAGGCCTTCTCTTCTGCATCCAGGAGCTCGAGAAGACGGTCGAATACATGTACGACTGCACCGTCGCCTACGAAGGCATTCCGTATGTTCCCCATTTCCTACTGAAAAAACTATGGACTCACACATCTCCAGCCGCGGCCAATACGGCCAAGACCTCTTCACTCTTCGCTCCACCTTTTTCCAAGGCCGCCCCCCCAAGTCCGTAAACATGCACTGGCGCCGCTTCGCCATATCTAGCATCCCCATTCACGACGAAAAGGCCTTCAGCGACTGGCTCCTCGCCCGCTGGCGTGAAAAGGATGACTTGCTAGAATACTACCTCGAGAACGGCCGCTTCCCCGCTGACGAAGGCACTACCCCTGCCGTCAACGGTGGGAACTCGCTCAAGGGCGCTGGCTATATCGAGACGGAAGTGCGCCCATCGAGTCCTCTCGAAGTGCTCACCATTTTTGTACCCCTCGCTGCGTTCGTACTCGTCGTAAACGTCATACTCAAGTTTTTGAACATGTTTCTGCGTATTTTGAGGATCAGATGACATGTTTTTTTTTTCTTGGACGCGAAAGTGCAACGAAGCGTGCACGTTGGAAATACAACACGATACACACTCATACAGGAAGGGTAAAGGTAAAGGCGTTTAGACGTGTGTTCGACTCACCTCTTATTTTCGTTTTCCTCCTATTTCCTCGCGATGGACAACGACGACAATCTAGCTCGGATTGATGGGTTATAGGGTTTGCCTACTCTTGTCGAATTTTCTTTCATCCCCTCCTCATAGCGGCGCACGTCCCGGTGGTAAAGCATAGCTGGCGGTGTTCTTCGGTTTTTCTTTCCCTTCCTTTTCTTATTGATGTTCTTCGTTCATCATCATGGCCGTAGAATCCCCATGTTATATACCCTCTCTACCAATTCCTATCCCATGCAATGGGCCCCCTAGTTAGTGAATTGACAACCCATTCTCTGCAATCGCGACCCACGCCTTTCAAGCTGCCTTGTGTATTACAAGGAACAAATAAGAATGAAACGTCACGCTCATCCTGTCACAAGTCACGGAATAGGTTCTAGCCATGTTGTTTTTTGAACTTGTCGTTTTATTATTTGAAAACATTTCAATCTCAATTCGTGCCATCATGCTTCCCTTTCGCACTGCAATGCAATGCACATAGCATGGCAAATGTCCTACACGTGCTTACTTCTACATGCGACGTCCTTCATTTCCCACCATTTCCTCTCGCCCTTTCTCCTTACTTCTTAGCTAGGCGTATCCCTAGCGGATAAAAGGCCTTGGAGGCAAAAACGGAAAGCAAGAAAAGGCCATCTCATCCTCGCCCGTGCGTCCAGACAAGGAATCCGTAGAAATTGGGACCCCAGGGTAGAAAGTATGCTCATCCAGAAGAGCAAAAGGGGACGGACAAACACGTGCGACCCCACAAAGGCCAACAGAAAAGGAAAAGAGGTGGTCTAGTAACACACGCAACACATGCTGCCACCCTACCCGTCTTGCCATCATCACCCCGCCCCATGCGTTCGTTTATAATCGAGTTGGGGCCAGAGAAAGAGAAATTCAGGTGACCTCGGAGGTTTCAATGGCGCTCACCAATCCTGTTCGCAGAGTCGGCCTATCGCCAAACGCCAGAGCAAACGCCGTAATTCCTGCCCACAGAAAGAGGCCGGGTTGAACCGCATGTCGTTGCCCAAGTGGAGAAATGGACGGTCCAGAAAAGACTTCTAAGGGTAAAGGGACGAGAAACTATTATACAGTCGTTGGATAATTCATCACCACTGGACTGGTACACGGAATAGCATCAAATGCCGATCGAGTGAATATCGGCCCGAAGGCACCCTTATAGGTGGATCCTCATTGTATCGTTGTTTCCAAATGCCTTGCCGCAGTTCGGACACTTCCTAGCACGGTTCGTGAGCCGGTCCTGAATGCATTGGTCACAGAAGACATGGCCGCATGTCTTGATGACAGTATCCTTCATTTTATTTTTGCAGATCTGGCATTGAAGCATAGTCTGTGGAATGGTTAGCATAGTTTCCGAGCAAACCAACAACATTACATACCTCCATCAAAGCTGTGTGCTCGCTCTGGTTGCCCATGCTCTTTTGCTTCCAGTGGTCGATTTGCTTCTCCAGTCCATGTACCTGTGCCGCCATCTTGTCACGTTCTACTTCGGATTCACGCTGCGCTTTCTTAGCAGCTAGGCAGGCGGTGTCTTTGGTCTCGACAACTTTCTTGAGCTCCGCAATCGAACTAATGTGTCCCTCGGTAGCTATTGCACTCTCATTGAGCTTCTGCTGCAGTTGTCGATGCTGGATGGAAAATTCTTCCATCTGAGCTCGCATTTCTGCAGTTTGCTTTTCCAACTTATCAACCATAGAACGGCTCAGCGAATCCGTTTCTTTGAGTTGCGCAACCACTTCCGTGCCTTTTGCTGTCTGCAACCGTAATGCGCGCAACTGCTGCTCCAAAGTCTCCTTTGCCTTCATGGCCGCAAAGAATTTCTGATCAGCCTTGGCCTTGTCTGCATTCGCCTTGGTAATGTTGTCTTCCCAAGTCGCAATCTCGGTAATCTTTTTACCAGCCACGGCTTGCGCTTTCCTCAGAGCCGCTTCCATAGCCGGCAATTCATTCGCAACAAGCTCATACTGGCTTTGAAGCGATTTCACCTTGCTTCGAAGCTGCTCTGGACCGAGGTCACTCAACTCCGTCGCTTCCCCCGTTTGCTCCTTTTCGGTGATTTGAAGACGTAGGCGTTCACACTCTGACTCTAGAGCGGTGATGCGGCTCTCACATGCGCTCATGAGTTCCTTAGTCTGCTGTCTCGACATTTCCACATTCTTATGACTGGCTTCTAGAATGCTGACTTTGGACAGATACTCATCTCGAGAGTTTCTGATCCGGGTCAAATTTGTCTCGGCCTGCACTACAGCTGCTTCAGATTCGGCGACTGTAGCGCGAACTTCCTCATCCACTTTCATCCGGTAAGCAGTCCGTTCCGCTTGAAATTTCTGAGCCTCGGTTCTGAGCTGGATATTAGTTGCCTCTAGGTTGTTGATACGCTTGATAACATCCTCATGCTGCAACTTGATAGCTTTAAACAGGTCTGTCTTGGCATAATCATCATCTGAAAGACCGGCCAGCTTGACATTCAGAGCAGAGACCTCCTCAGTAAGTTTCTTGTTCTCAGCCTCTAGTTGCTCAACATGCTCCTTGCGCTTCGCAGCTTCAGCCTGGGCCTGGTTCCGAGCAGATTCCACCTCTTCTGCCAGTAGTCCAGAAGAAACACCGTTCACTGACTCATTACCATCACTTGCGGACGACGTCTCTACTTTGACAACAGTACCCGACGCCATGGCCTGACTTTCCAACTTTTGAATCTGGTGGCTTTTGAGGCGATCGATTCGCTTCTCAGCGACCATGTAACGCTGGGTTGCATTCACCAAACGCTCCGACATTTGTTCTTTTTCTGTCGCAATACGTTGCAACTCACAAATGTGCTCCTTTTCGGCGGCCAATAACTTGGAGACTTGTTGTTGCAAGCTGCTAACTTCCGGGCTAGCTGGAGGGAATTTGGCGAACAGGCCGGACAGAGCTGACAATATCTTTTCCTTACGGCCAGCAAGATGTTTCCGTAGCTTTTCGCTATCTTCAAACAAAAGGGATGCAGGGAAGGAACGTGTGGAGCCTGTGTCCAAGGTTACACTCCTTTTCCATACTGCTTTTGCGTCCGGGGGCTGGCACTCACCATCTTGCTGAGAAGCAGGTAGCTTCTCTTTGATCAGAACATTAATCTCGTCAATCATCTAACATCCGTCAGCACAGCACAGCACCCCAAGACATCAAAAGCAGTATGCACTGACCTGATCAAACCATGTGTCGATTGTGCGGAGGTGGTCGTCGTGGTATTTGGAACGGCCCTCAGCCTCGAGAAGCTGAGCCTCGATAGTAGTCTTCTCGCGCTTGTACTCGCGCATCTGGCGGAGAATGGCATCCTTCTGAAAGGCCTATAGAGGATAGCAGAGTTAGCCGACAGTTTCGGAGGCGGACGGGCGGGGCGGGTGTAAGGGCAGTCGGGAGGGCGAACCTCGATGTCTTCTTTCCAAGGCAAGTCAGCATCTGGATGGGACCGCACACCGTTAACGGCGACGGCTTGCCTCTTAGCAGGAGGGGCTTGGTCCTCAGACCCGCCGGGCCGTTTGCGTTCCTCCATCTTGACCTTGTCAAGCGATGGGGGCACAACGGTTCTGGCTTCGAGCCTCATCAGAGCAGTCGAGACGACGTTGGCGGAAGAGGCGGCGAAACGGCGCCAATCACGTCATTAAAGGATTGAGGGCAGCAAAGATGAAGGAGGAGAGTAGGCGCAAGCGCGGGTGCAAGCGGCAGTGTCGCGTGAGGTCGAAGAGGGTGGGGGTGAGCGGGCAAAGGGTGTCGTGGTAGACGAGAGTCGTTGCGAAGAATCGATCCTAGGAGAGGAAAGCTTAGTCAGCTAGTGCCAGAGTGCCAGTGGCCTGTGCGTCGGCTTGGGTGCACGGGTCCACTGTCGCGCTGCGCGTCCCACGGCCTTTGCTTTTCTTCCCCGCCTGCCTTTTTGCTCGACTGCCAGCCATCTTGTTGTTGATCGTAGAGGCAACCTTGTCTGGGGCAGCACATCATGTCTACCTTCATCAATAGTACGTCGAATTCTGCCTCTGCGGTGCTGTACGCCATGCTCACATCTTTGTTGCAGAAGCCGGCTCTGTCCATGCGCCTAATGCAAAGATTGTCCGACGACGGCCTCCCGCAGCTGCGAAACGCAACAAGCCGACCGAGATACCCACGTCGGCGATCCAGGACGAGGAAACACAGCGCCAGACCACACCCCAGTTGCCAACCCCCAATGCTACGCAGGAGCCGGTTCAGCTGGTAGCTCCTCAAGCCAAGCAATCAGTCTTTCAAGCTGAGCCCACTCCCACGCCTGCGCCCACGAGTGTCGAGGCTACGCCTGCAGCTCGAGCTCCTACTCCGCCGCCCACTACCGAAGTTTCTGCCCTTCCACCCGCTAGAATAGGGAGTGGTCTTGCAGATCCTCTTTCTCACCACGATGCATACTGCCCCACGCCCGTCCAACCCCAACCGAGTCGTACCAATTCCCCCGCCCCTCAGCAACCAGTTGTGGTCACTTCGGAACCAAACATCACGAGAGATGACGCTACGAACGAATGGGTACCTGCGCCTGCGCCCACGCCAGAGTCGACAGATCCAGCATGGGCCGCCGTCAATGCCACTCAAAGCAGTAGCGCCACGCCGGCTAAGGTCGTGAAACCTCGCAGAGCCAGCGGACGGAGGAAGCGCAAGGCTGTTACCCTTCAGAATATGGACGAGGAAGATAGTGATGATGGGGTAGAAGCTGCACCATTTGCGCCCAGGAAGCCAAGCGCGCGGGCTCGAGGCAAGCGGAAGGCTGCTGAGCCTGTTGCTGATGTGACAATGGAGGCGACTGCTGAGCCAACTACTGGGGGAGCCGCTGAGGGAACTGCTGAGGGAGCTACTGGAGGAACAAGCGCCATAGCTCCGCCGCCAGCAAAGAGGAGGAGAACAGTTAAGAAACCCCAAGCTCAAAATGCCTCCTCGACCGAGAGAACGAGGGACGTAGAGAATGCGGAGCCAGCGCCGCGCCCTAAGAGAAAGAGGACGAAAAAACAGACTGCACCCCAACCTGGCCAGCCTGAAGGTGGTGTTGAGGGTGACACTGAGGGTGCACAGCCTGCCCGTCGAAGAGGTCGAGCACCAACTCCCGAGGATGCTGAAGGCCAGACCATTGATCCCAACAACACATTAATGAACAGTCTCGCATCGCGCAACTTTCGCATCGGAAAATTGTCACAGCGGGAGAGAAAGATGCGTGAAATTAATTGGGACGACGTCAAGAAGCGTCAGCGAGAACGAGAGGAAGAGCAACTCAACACCCGTGCAGCACGAGCAGAAGTAGATCGCCAACTCACAGAAGCTGAATTGGCTGCTCGAGAAGCTGCAGAGAGGGCCGCTGCACCTCAGTTGACGTTAGTAGATGGCGAAATGCGCATTGTCCAAGGCTCCGGAACCATTGATCAGAGTGGCGACGCAGGCCGTGATTTTGAGATGATGGAAACAGTAGAAGAAGATGATTTCACTAACCGCATTAACTACAGGAGCTTTCTCCGCAACAACAAGCGTTATCCGGAAGAGTTTCTCCTACCAGGCCAAGGCAAGCGCTGGAATTTCAAGGACACTGAAGACTTCTACGAGGCGCTTGCTATGTTCGGCACTGATTTTGGGCTGATGGCAACCGTCTTCAAGGACGTCTCACGCCGTTCCATCAAGCTCAAATTCAATCGCGAAGAGCGTAAGAACCCCGAACGCATTGATCAGATTCTCCGAAGCCGGACACGCATCAACTGGGACGAATATCTAGCTGCTTCTGGAAGCAAAGACGAAGCTTTTGTTAATGTGGAGGAAACAAACGCTCAGCTGCAGGCACTCGAAGGGGAGTACATGCAGCAGATTGAGGAGGTAAAGGCCCAGGCGGAAGAAGAAAGGAGACAGAGGAGGTTGGCTGGTGTTGAGGTCGATGGCGATGGGGGCAACAACGAGAATGGAGATGGAGAGAACGCTAATAGAAAGAAGCGGTCTAGGAAAGGAAAGGAAAGGCAGGTTACCTTCCAGGATGACAACGTCGAAGTCTTGGAGGTCTTTGACGACGACCAAGGACGGGAGCGAGAGATGACGTGGAGTTTCTAACTTCGACGAAGTCTCGCCACAGAGATTGTTGTCAATGCAATATAATGGGAAATTCATGGGCGGCGTACAGAATCATGCATAAAGATACCCCGGGTTATTAGGTGCCTCGGCACATCATCTGCTTCTATTCCAGCAGCAGCAGGTCTTGAGATGAAATATTGTTCATATATCTATCCCCTCGTATACCTTGTCTCGCTCACATAATCCTTCTTGGGCCCCTTGACATCGTATCTAACCTCCCACCACTGATCTTCTTCCGCCCCTCCCTCGCTATTCCCTTTCCCAAGCATTCCCCTCCCCACCCTCCAGCTTGCGGTGTACAAATCCGCAGCGCACAGATGCTGCTCCCGATTCGTCGCCTTCCAGAACCCCTTCTCACCCTCCTCTTCTAGCTCCCCCATCTCAACGAATAATCCCCCGATGCCCTTCCCTTCCTCATAGAAATGCACGGAAAGACATGCCGTCTCATCTTCCTCTGTCGATGCCACCGGTGACCCGAGTTGATACACATATTTCTGGCGCGCGGTGAAGACATGCTGCGTCGTGGTTGTGAAGACGCCTTCTTCGACGTAGAGCAGCGCGGGTGGGGCGCCCGACGCAGATGCAGTGGAAGCGGACGGGGACAGCCGTGCAAACGTCGCGGTACCGCGTACACTGCCCGAGGGATGGGTCGGCAGTGCCGAGGTCAGCATGCGGGAGAAGCGCCAGGAGGATCCCGGGGCGGCGAGCGCGGCGAAAAGAGCTGCTGCGCGCGTTGGAAGTACGCTCGGCGCGGCGGTCGAGGCCAGGGATTGCGAGCGCGGCGGCGGGATGGAGGGGCAGGCTCGCAGCGGGACGCGCGCGGAGGGGTCGGGCATCAGGAATGCGTTGACGGACTGCAGCGTTCCGCGCGGCGGGTTGAGCGTGGGATGTGTGGTGGTGCACCAGGCAAGGCGCTGCTTGATGAGCTTCTTGTCGATGCGAGGGCGGGTTGCGTGTGGGTTGATGGCGCCGGATGGGTCGGCATACAGGCAGAGGATGACAAGAGCGACGCCGACAGCGAGGTCCTTGCCTGTGGGATCGCAGATGAGAATCTTTGCGGGAGGTGAAGTGAGGCTGGAGAAGAAGTCTGGAAGAAGCGGGAGTTGAAAGCGGAGATCGCGTGAGCCCAGCTTTCCCGTCTGGGATTTGAGGTGCAGGTACCTCGTCTTCCGGGCAGTCCCATCACGAGGAGGTAGAGGATTGGATGTACAGCTAATAACTATGTCGAAAGGCGATGGATCTAGTTGGTGGGTGCTGGAGACGTACAGACTTGACGTCGGTCTGATGAGGATGGGAACAGCATCTGCACTCGGCTCTTCTACTACCAAATTAGCTATGAGACTGGGTAGATCTACTTCGTTGGTTTTAAGAAGCTGTTCTTTGTGCTTCCAAAAGACCGGAGGCGTAAGACCTCCTGCCCATGCTTCGTGGTCGTCCGCAGCGCCCTGAATGTACCCTGCTTCCGACCCCTCGGCGCCGTGCACACGTCGTGATGCAGTGCTCAGCACGATTGGATGGAAACATGGGAAATCAGGCACATTTTCGGGTAGGGTGGATTTTTGCGTCACCCATATGGGGCGAAGTGGTTTTTGCAGCGTCGACCGTAGGCGGCCAATCTCGGGCTGGCATGTGTCCTAGCGAGCCATGAGCCGTATTCAGGGGCTTTTGAAGGGTCCAACACTTGCAAGGAATTCACGGACGAATATATTAATGCGGCTTTCGATTTGTGCGTGTTCGGACGGCGAGACGGCTCGCGGCGATGTGTGAAAAGTGTGGGTGCTTGGGTCGGTGAAGAGCGCGCGGTTGATCACACAACACCATATCGGAATAGTCTTAGAGAGAGCATCAGGCATGCCTTGGGGGGTTTAGTCACGTTTTGCGGACCTATGGCGGATGTGTAAACTTACTCTTGCCTCTCCGCGTCGAATCCACGATTACGCAGCTATCGTCAATTAGATGCTCCGGCTCAAGACAGCACGACGTGACGCCACCCACCCTCCAAACTTCCCTATCACATCTATGAGCTGCAAATTCAAGCGCCGCAAGCTGAAGCTCCACTCATTGGTATGGCCGTCCGTGCTCTTGAAATACACGCTCTCGACCTTCTTCTCGGTCGGGATATACCAGCTACCGCATCTCTCGTTGGCCACGAGCGGGAGGCCATAGGCTGCAGAGATTGAAGTAACAAACTCGGCATCTGACGTGATGGAACGCAGCCGGTTGTGGATGGAAAGTGCCGAGCGCTTGAGCTCATGGAGGGTCGAGGATATGGATATGGTTTGCGTGGGGAAGATTAAATCGGCTTGGGTCAGGGCAGCAACCATATTTCCTGGTCCGATCGAGGGATATCTTACGGGTATGAGGCGAACTCCGGAGCCGATATGAGCAGCTGAGAACCACTTAGGCATATGAGTTAGTCCTCAGTATCGCACGCACATTTCGCGGGTTTGATGCACCGGCTTTAGGAACAGTCACGGCCAGGATTTCTTAGCACAGAGATTGACTGGTGGCTTGCTGGTGGTG
>Ga0247757_10001082_pt1 | contig 19805 bp, 39 predicted proteins | sample UWRJL126311R4_FD_180929 | JGI IMG/M metagenome (GOLD analysis project Ga0247757, IMG submission 180929) | Plant litter microbial communities from Arlington Agricultural Research Station in Wisconsin, United States - UWRJ-L126-311R-4 | ecosystem: Environmental > Terrestrial > Plant litter >... | reverse complement strand
GCATATGCGTTTCATGGCACCTAGCGATGGTGCAGAGGGCCCTCTCGAATTGACCTAGGGTAGGGGCTCGCGTAATGTAGTTCTCGTGAGGTTGACGGAAACGGAAACCGAAGCAGGCGGGCCGCCCGGTCCCCCGCGCCAGTACCTAGACGGTTGCGCGGCATCCGGGAGCATGAAACCCGCTTTGCAATAGCACTTTGAGAACTCCACAGCGAAAAACGGTAGAGACACATAGGCGATCCGTCTCGGATCAATCCCTAAGTCTCGCGGGGCCTAGGCTCCGCGTATCAGAGGGCCCTCTTGCCCTCGCCCTATCAATCCGACATCGGCTTGACAGGGTAGCCAACCTAAGGTAGTATGGTTACTACCAGATGAGGTAATCCCGCCTCACATAGCAGAGGGCCCTTTGCCCTCGGAAAGGTGTCATCATGGCACGCACGTCCACCACTCCCGTTACCACGCTCGACTCGATCGCAACCGAACTCGCGGTCGCGTTCGACAACCGTCAGAGCATCCTCGTCTCGTGCCGCCTGGCATACGAGGGCATGTCGGCTCCCGAACTGAAGGACCTCTCCGACGCGAAGCGTCGGGATGCCCTGTCGGAGGCCACCCAGAGGGCCCTTCAGGCCCGCCACGGCATCGCCGATGAGGACTACGAGGCCCGCGCGAAGGTTCCCGCGAACCGTCCCGGTGGCATCGGTGTCTCGGCTTCCGCGATCAAGCAGCGCGTGAACGCCTACTCGCACGTCCTCGACGCCGGTCTCACGCCCGACATCCTCAACGTCACGGCCGCGTTCCGCCTGCACTCGATCACGGGTAAGGGCCACGCGGAGAAGGTCCAGGCGATCACCGATGCCGTCAAGGGTGGCACGGGTGACTTCGTGGAGATGTCCGACGCCGCGTCGGAGGACCTCACCGCGAACCGCCCGAAGAAGCAGAAGAAGTCCGATGAGCCCGGTTCGGGTGCAGAGGGCCCTTCGGCTCCGCAGGTCATGGCGCTCCTCGACTGGCTGACGGAGAACCAGGCCACGTTCCAGGGCGACGACCGCGCGGCGATCGTCGACCGCCTGGCGAACCTGTCGGTCGCGTTCGCCTGACCGGCTCCCGGGGGAGGGCTTCGGCCCTCCCCCGCACTGGGCCGGATCGTCTATGCGTCTCTATCGAACCTTCCCACCTTCCCCATTACAGAGGGCCCTCTTGCCCTCAGATTGAGAGACACCCATGTTCACACTCTGTGACGCGCCGGAAGCGGCGCACCCTGGATTCCCGTGCCGCCACGCGGTGACGGATGCCGAAGTTCTCGCGGCCTACCTTGCCGACAACCCTCGACTGCGCGACGACCTCTTCCGCGAACTGACCGGGGCCGACCTGGCAACGGCACGCGCGGCAACCGAGGTCGCCGACACCATGTCTCAGCCCGCGTGGCGGGAGACTGTCAAGTCCTCGATGTCCCTGTCCGGCCGCGTCTCGCGCTACGTCGAGCGTCGCGCCGACTCGGACGAGGCGATGCGGAGGGCCCTCTGATGTCGGTCCCTCCTCCCCCGCGTCCCTCCTCCCTCCCCCCGAGGCAGGAGGGCCCTCCGGCTCCGAAGCGTCCTCGCTTCGTGATCCGATGGGCGGCAGTCGGCACGGCCACTGTCGCCCTCGCGGTCGGCGTCGTCGTCGGCATGGGCCTGCAATTCCAGGTCGACCATGCCGCAGACTCGACGCCCCTCCCTCCCTGCACCGATCGGATCGCCGATGCGGGCGGCATGTGTGAGGGCCCTCTGCTTCCCGAGTGCGAGACAGAGGACAGTGACAACTGCGCGTGGGATGCCACGGTGCAGGGCAACGGACAGGGCCGATCGTTCTACGTGATCGACGGCAAGGTCACGTATACGGGACAGTCGCGTTGACCCAGAGGGCCCTGCCCTACTGGTCCGCGAACTGGTTATCCCGACCTCGCACGCGCGAGAACTCCACATCGGGAGGGCCCTCTTCGGAGGGTCCTCCCTTCCCGAGCATCCCTTGACATAGGGCTAGGACTATGGTAGTATAGTTCTATACGGTTCAATGAGCCGACACGAGAGGGCCCTCCATTGAGGGCAGAGAGAAGTACGTCAATGAACATCACGAAGCACGAGGTCGACAGCAAGGTCGAGGACTACCCTCCGCATGAGGCGGTGGCCGTGTCCTCCCTGCCGGAGTGCGACATCTGCAAGTTCGTCGAGACCCGACTCCACCCGGAGAGGGCCCTCTTCGACATGAAGACTCACGCTGGACCGTGGGCCAACATGTGCCACCCGCACGCGTGCTCGCACGGCGTCGGCCGACTCGGCACGGGCTACGGACAGCGGCTCGTCATTCCGGGACTGGGTGAGGCAATGAAGCGTCACCCGGCAGGGAAGGGACGATGACAGAGGGCCCTCTTCGGAGGGCCCACAACCACATCGAGCAGGTGAAGCCGCGCGATCTGGGCGAGCAACCTGCCGTGGACTGCCCCGCGTGCTGGTCAATCGACCGCGACAAGATGTCGTTCGAGTACGCGCAGTACTGGCAGTACAAACTCCGGGAAGAAGCCGAGTTCGAGAGGGCCCTCCGTCAATGAACTGTCGATGCGGACACACTGACATGGCGCACTTCGATGAGGTCGGAGTGTGCGGAGAGTGCATGTGCGAGCACTTCCAGCCTCCCGGCGTTCGGCTCCGCGACCTCATCATCCCGGGTCTGGGCAAACAGACAGACCCTTGACATAAGCGCCCTACTATGGTAGTATAGACGTAGTAGGGTTGAAGTGGGACACCCGAAGTCCGCTTCACCATCAATGAGAGGGCCCTTTGGTCCTGGAAGGAGGCCGTCATGGCCGCACGCAAGCCCGCCTCGAAGGCGGTGCAGAACGATGCCCCCCCGGTGGTCATCGCCATTCACGAGGTCAACATGAAGGACCTCGGGAAGATCGTCCAGTTCGCGGACACGCAGACGCGTGCCCACGAGGCGACGGTCGAAACGGAGAGGGCCCTCTCGGTCCTGGTCCGTGAGGCTGACGAAATCGCTCAGTTGGCGGGAGACATCCACGCCGACGAGGGTTCGGCAGTCGAGCGCGAGCGTCACGCGCGCAAGATCAAGCGTCTGAACGAGACGCTGGGCAAGGTTCGCGCGTCCGTCGCCGAACTTGCCGCGGTCTAGCCCGTCGTGCGCGGCTCGGGTTCCTGTTACGGGGAAGGTACAGGAACTCGGGTCGGACACTACGGTCCACCATGAGGAGGAGAGAACTCTTGGACGATCGAGCACACGTCATCGCTCACATGCTGGGCCAGATGACACAGGGCAGGGAACATCAGAGGGCCCTGCAAGAACAGCGCGCAGACCTTGAGCGTCGCATCGCCGCTGTCATCGACTACCGAAACGGAGTCATCGCCAAGCGTGATCGCAAGGCGTCACAGATTCCACTCCGTCCCGCAGAGGAACGGATGTGGGCAACGAAGATCGAACTGGCCGATCAGTCGATCGAACAACTGAGGAAAGAACTGTCCGACCTCAACTGAGAGGGCCCTTTGGCCCGAGAGAGAGAGAACACCATGAGCACCACCACGAACCCGGCTCCCGGCTGGTACCCGCACCCGCAGGGCGTCGCCGCGACGGACATGTACTGGGACGGCAACGGCTGGCAAGAGTCGATGATCCGCCCGCAGACGCCGCCTCCCACCCGTCGATCCTCGCGTGGTCCGATGACCAACAGCGCGCTCGACGTGAAGCGTGAGGTCGTCTACACGCGCCAGCAGAAGGGGCACAGCCTCACCCTGCACCTGCTCCTCGGCATCGTCGTCCTCTGGGTCAACGTCATCTACATCTCGGTGTCCCCGAACCACCACTGGCACATCTGAGGATGGTGAGCCGTCGTGGATGGGCGAGCAAGAGCCGTGTCCGATTCGAGCCTGAACCCGAAGGGCCCTCTGATGACGTGGAAGAACGGACTTCCGACACCGGAGAGGCCGAGGAAGTGGACGCCGACTGAGGTCTGGTCGACCATCGGCGGAGTCGCGGCCGTCATCATCATCGCGCTCGCGTTCTACTACGGCTTCCGCCTCTAGACCCCCGGCCACACGTACCTCCTGTCGCGTGTGGCCGGGTCCATGAAGGGCCCTCCTTGGGGCCAGAGAGAGAGACAGACATGAAGTTGAAGGAACTGGAACCGGAGGTTCGTGAGGCGTTCGAGTCCACGATCGCGGCGACGTTCAACGAGTGCTCCACGCAGGGGCATCTCATGACGATGGAGTTCGGCGAGACAGCCGTACTCTTCATCGACACCGAGCAGGGCCAGGACAAGGGCGTCGTCGTGCTGTCGCACGAGGAACTCCTGTCGCTGGTCCTCGACCACCACTAGAGAGAGAGGGCCCTCATCATGGCGAACAGCCACAGCGAATCCAGCAACGTCCCGGACTCCCGACTGCACCAGCACTCGGGTTCGGACTACGCGTTCGGCGGGTACGAGAAGGTCAACCACGGGAACGGCACGTTCTCGATGCGTCCGACCGACTCTCAGGACTGAGCCGTGCGGGTCGTCACCCTGCATGCAGAGCCAGGGTGACGGCTCGGGCAGTTCAGCCCAGAGAGAGAGTGACAAATGAAAAGGAAGATCGCGGCGGGTATCACCGCCGTCGCTCTTGCCGTGGGTGGCCTCATGTGGGCAACCCCGGCAATGGCAGAAGAGGTCGCGGACGCGCCGCCTGTGGCGGTCGTCGAGGCCCCGGCTGTCGAGGCGGTGACGACGGAGGTTCCGGCTACGGCTCCCGAGGAAGCACCCGCAGTCGCGCCCGAAACGTCCAGTGAAGAGGGCCCTGCCACCTTCACCTACGACAAGAAGGTGTGGGTCTGCAAGTACGTGGGCACGCCGTTCGTGGACGAGCGCCTCAAGGATGGGAAGAACCCCATCGAGGTCAGCGTCAACACGCTCAAGGGCTTCGACGGGACGTTCCCGTGGGAGTTCGCAGATGAGCACGGCCAGTCCATCGCCGTCAAGTTCGCGAAGTACAGCGACGAGGATGTGGAATGCCCGGAGCCTCGCGTTCCGGTCAAGGTCACGCCTCCGACCCCGGCCTTCGAGGACCCGTGTGGTGTGAACAACCTCACGGTCGGCACTCCGCAGACCGCGGGCATCGTGTGGTCGGTCAACCAGATCGGCAACAAGACCAAGGTCGCGGCGACCGCGGCCGAGGGCTACGTCCTGGAGGGCACGACGACGTGGGAGTTCACGGACTCCGGCGTGCTGTGTCCCCCGACCAACGTGGTGTGTGAGGCCAACGAGCAGGGCCCTCTGGGCACGAACCTCAACGGCATCTGGACCAACGTGGACACCCGTTCCGCGGGTCACTTCCAGTACGTGGCCGGTGGCCTGAGCGTGTGGACGGATGACGCATCGAGCAACGCCAAGGTGTCGCTCGGAACGTCGGCCAACTTCGCGCTGTCGCAGTCGGGTGAGTTCGGCATCAACTGGGTGGGCTCGACCCCGCCTCCGGGGATCAACCTCTTCGTCGACTTCGACAACGACGGTTCGATCGACGGCACGCTCGTCTTCGAGACGGTCTACGGCCAGGACCTCTGGCTCACGAACGGGTCGAAGCAGTTCGTGAAGGACGCCGCTCCCTCGCACACCGGGGGCAACGGCTCGGAGAACCACGGCACGATCAACGAGTGGCTCACCGTGTACCCGAACGCTCAGGTCAAGGGCATCGCGTTCTCGCTCGGCTCGGGCGTCCACGGTGCAGGCGTCATCAAGTCGCTGACCATCGGGTGCAAGGTCTACACGTTCGACTACAAGGAGCCGGTCACCGACCCGGAGCCTGAGGTCGTGACGCTCGGACTCCCCTCGTACGAGGATGTCTGCGGCACGGAGGACGACGGCGGTAGCCTGCCCGAGGACACCGAGGGCGTGCACTACAACTGGCAGTCGGACGACCCTGAGTCTGCCGCCTACTGGTACGTGCGTGCCACCGTCGAAGAGGGCTACGTCGTGGAGGACGTGCCCGAGGGATGGGAAGACCAGGGCGAGGGCGTGTACGTGTACGCCTTCACCATGACGGACGAGGCGTGCGACACGCCGACCCCGACTCCCACCCCGACCACGCCTGCGCCCGTGAAGCCTGCCACTCCGGCATCGCTCGCGGCCACCGGTGGTGGTGACATGGCACCGATCGTCCCGCTCGCCGCGGGCATCGTGACCATGCTCGGCCTCGCGCTCGTCGTGGCGCGTCGCTTCGCACGTCGCTAAACCGTGCGGCTCTCTCTCAGGCGCGAGTCTGAGGGAGGGTCGGGCAGGTTAGCCCATTCATGCAGGGCCCTCTCGGGCTGAGACAGGAGAAGAACATGGCAACAGACACCTTGGAGAAGGCGCTGGTCGAGGTCGGTCGTGATCCGCAGACGGTCGGCGCTGACCTCTCGATCATGCGTCGACACCTGCGTCGCAAGGTGCAGGTGAACTGGACCGACGAACTCGACGGTGTGTTCTACGGCACCATCCAGATCGGCGGCATCGAGTGGGGCGTTGACCTCTGCTACCGCCAGAAGTACGACGTGTACCGCATGCGCATCTACATCCCGCAGGATCACAGCCCGCAGATCGCTCGTCGCTTCGACGTTCAGGCGAACAACCCGTACACCTGCGTCAACGACTTCCTCGTCATGATCGCGATGCTCCGCATGATGCGGACTCTCGACCTCGACAAGGACTGAGACCGCGAGGGGGAATCGCAGGATGTACCGACGCGGAGCCTCCTTCGTCGGCAGGCCAAGGTGACCGAATCCTAGTAGGTCGGTGCCGTTGCTGACTCGACGCTCTGGTCTATGTGATCCCCGTTCCCCCTCGCCCCCCTGTCCCCCGTCACCTTCTCTCTCTCACTCTCGGTGGCGGGGGACTTCTTCTTGCCTTCATGGAAAGGGCCCTCCATTGAGTGAACGAACTCGCATCATCGAGCGCTGGCTCGACGCGAACCTGGACCATCTGCGCGAACCGTACGTCCGCATCCGTGGCGTGCATGACACTCGCAACCTGTACTTCGTCGGCTCGGCTATTGAAATCCGAGGCGAGGGCACGTTCGCCGCGATGATCCGTGACCTCGGCGACGGCGAACCGATGATGCGCATGGGTCTGCCGAACCAGTTGAGCATCTTCGCGTTCCGGGACATCTACAACACGGCCAAGCGCAAGGGTGTGCAGGTCGTCTGCGTCCCGAACAACGTCTTGCAGCAGGCAGACATCCGGCGCAAGACCATGCGCGTGATCGCAGAGGAACGACGGCCGCGTCCGTTCCGTCCCCCTCAGCAGGTGATCGAGGCGCTCGTGCATCCGCGCTGGGAACGCAGGGGCAGGACGGCGTACTTCCTGTCGGGGTACGACCTCAATGAGCGAGGGCTGTCGTACTTCTTCTGCGAACTCCCGACCGACACGGCACCCGAGTCTGTCGAGGCGGCGTATCAGTTGCTCCAGCCGGAATCTGTGAAGCGTGCGCTGGCACAGCGGCGCAAGGTGTATCGCCAGGGCGACATGTTCTTCATCCGGGCAACCCGTGAAGAGGGCCCTTCCGAGGACGACCAGATCACCGAGGACGCATATCTCTTCCGCTCTAACCACCGCGTGAGCATGGCGGCTAGGGTGAACGGTCTGCTCCTCGTGCGCGGCAAGGTGACGCACGCTCCGAGCGGCCGACGAGCCGACCACAAACCCCTCCGTCTGCCCGGGCAGGGATGGTACATCGCCGTCCAGAATGCCGTCCGGGTGACGGAACGCTAGACCTCTCGCTACCTGCGAGAGCCACAGAGAAGGAGAGAACATGGCAACTGCCACGCTCGAACGCCAGACCGAGGTCGTCGAAGACAAGGCCCGCGCACAGGCCAGCGTCGGTGACGCCGCGAAGTCCGAGTCGCGCGAGGAGGTCAGCGGCTCCGGTCGTCCGGCCGAGTCCCGTGCCTGGAACTCGAAGGCTCAGGTCGACTGACGAGAAGTGCCCCGCCACCACCCCGATCGGTGGCGGGGCACGGTCGTCCCTACATAGAGAGGGCCCTCTGATGGAAGAGTTCGCGTTCTATCACGAGTGCGAAGTCTGCGGACTACGCCTGCTCCTCACCCCGAAGATCGCCTACGACGGAGGCTGGGACTACCCGCCTCGCATGGGGCAGTGGGGGGTCATCAGCCCCCGCACCTGCGGCAACTGCGGGATCGAGGGAACGGTCTGGTTCGCCCTCGCCTGCGAGAAGAAGACATCCGAAGAACTGACCGAGCGCCAGTACCAGACTGCGCTCCGCATCACGCAAGAGAAGGACCCGTATGCCACTGCCCGATGACTTCTACAACGACGACGTGACGTACCGGATCAGGCTGTGCATCCTCATCAGCGAGAACCCCATCGCCGGGATCGTCAACGGGTCGAAGGTCTACCCCTGCGACTCGTGCGAGCGCCCGATCTGGGTGCATGAGGATCAGGTGATCCCCGACCTGCCCGAGGGCATGACTCTCAGTGGGGATGTCAATGTCTGTGGTCCGTGCATGGCGCACATCCACGCCCGGTCGAAGGCCGAGGAAGTCGAGTGGTTGCAGGAGCCACCGGCCGATGTCATCGCCGCGATCAAGAAGGAGTACGGAGTCTGACTCCTCCTTGACATTAGGTCACCCCCTATGGTAGTATAGTGGGACACGAGAACATGGAGCCGTTGCTCCGAGAGGGCCCTTCATTCGGGGGCAGAGAGAAGGACGACGTGGAGAACGTCATCGAACTGAACGACCGCACTCGCCTGGTCGTAAGCGCCGATCCGGTTCCGCTCGAAGTGCGGGACGCCGAAGTCTGCATCACCGGTTGCTACACGCCGCCGAACATGTGGGGTCACCCGACCGTTGGCCCCGCCGCGCTTCACGATTTCCCAGGGAACATCGTTGAGGCCGTCGATGAGATAGGCGACCTCGGATTTCTGGAACCGGATCGGCTCATCCGACGCTGGGCCTGGGTCTTCTACGGTCTGGAACTCCAGCATCACGGAGCGACCTACTGGTACTGCGACCGCAACATGTTCGAGTCCCTCCACGGAGGGCCCTTCACGCGGGAAGCACAGGCCGAGGTCATCCGCTCTGAGCGCGAGGACTACCGCCGATTCGTCGACGGTGAGGCGAAGGTCGTCTCACTGCAACGGCTCGCCCGGTTCCGTCGCACGACCCGGAAGTACCACGAGCACCACCAAGACCTGCTCGAAGTGTGGGAGACGATCGACTCGGTATCTGACCGATACCTCGAACCCTCCTACACCGAGTTCGACGTGGCATTCGAGTCCTTCTACGGTCACCTGACAAAGAAAGAACTGACGATCGTCACTGCGGCGATCGACGAACAACGAGGATGAGAGGGCCCTATGCTTCCGAGCGATGAGGTTCAGGTCACGATGACCCGCGAAGAGTGCGCGCGGATTCACGCCGCACTCCGTGCGCTGATCGAAGTCCAGCGCATGACCGAAGCGGTCGGGCTGGAGTCGGCGGTGCGGCTGACCGACGCGGCCGATGTCATCGAGGGTGTGCTCCCCCGCCTGGCTGAGCACTTCCCGGAGGGGGACGAGGATGCACTCGCCCCGGAGTACCAGGCCGCACGCATCGAGCAGATGGGCGCGGACACCAAGACCTACGGCACGGCCACGATCGAGCAGGTGTTTGCCCCGACCGAGAACACTAAGGTCTCGGACCTGCATGGGATCAGCAAGGATCAGGCACAGGAACTCTTCGGCACACAGTACGACGAGGCGATCAGGGCCCTGCTCGGAACACTGGGGAACTACACCGAGTTCTCGAACGAGGACTTCACCCTGCTCCTCGACCAGTTGAAGTTGCTCCTCGACCACACCGTGAAGATTCCTGCTGGCCTCACGGTCAAGCAGTCGGAGCCTTACGTCATGGTGTCCGACCTCGTGACCCTCGGCGGTCTGGCCTACGAGATGTACCAGCGGCAGGGTCAGATCGACGACAAGATCACGAAGCCGTTCTGATGTCGATCCGCGACTCGTTCGTCGAGCACTTCGGCGAGGACAACGCCGTCCGGGTGGAGGAGGCGGCTCTGATGCACATGTCAGAGGGCCCTTTCCCCCACCTGGACCCGCACGCGGATGACAAGTGGGGCAGTGACCACTTCAAGTACCTGTTCCTGGTGTGCATCGCGCGTGACTGCTTCACTCGGTGGCGTGCATGGCACACGATGGACATGTCCTACGAGGACGTGCTGGCCTGGGCTCTTGAGCACGGCGACCTGCACGACTTCGACGGGGATGTCCCGGACTTCCTCGCGCTCATGGCGGGGGCGTACAACCCGTGGATCAACTGGGCCTCACGCGGGGATGAGGAGCCGGAGCACACCGAGGAGTTCCGGGTGCGGAATCTGGAGTGGGCCAACATGAGCGAGGTCGAGTTCGCGGCACGTCGTGTCGTCGACATGGAGAGCCTCAAGGCCACGATGGAGAAGGGCATGGAGTTGCTGAACCGACACGATGGAGAGGGCCCTCTGTGAATCCTGACCTCCCTCAGTTCGAGCACGGACTTGAGGGCTGGAGCGAAATCTCCCTGGCATACGACCTCGCGCCGTATGCCTTCGCTGTTCCGGTAGCGGTGCAGATATGGGGGAAGCAGGCTCGCGTGCTGGCGACGGGTGTCATCACCAGTACGGAGGATCAGTTCGATCCGGCGTCCACGAACAACGATCGACCTACCCGGTCGATCATCTACTTCAGCAACGCTGAAGCAATCAGCATCACCTGGGCGGAGACTCAGGCGGTGCTCGCAATGGTGGCTGTTGCCACCGGAACAGGAGAAGAGAATGGCGAAGGCCAGCAGTAGCGCGGCGGAACTGCGCGAGCAGGTGTCGGCGTGGGGAGGGCCCTCCGAGGGGACCGTCGTCCGCTTCGAGTACACCTACGACGAGAAGAACCGGCGCTACGAGAACGGCAAGAAGATCAAGCGCAACTACTACTCGTACGTCGCGATCTTCGTGGCTGACAAGTGGTACGTCACGGGCATCACGGACGGCGTGCGCCGCATCCAGTCCAGCGCCGAGTTCTACGCGCTGCTCGCCAGCGACAAGGTGAAGTCGGCCGATGTCGCGACGGCGTTCGAGGGCTTCAAGCCCTAGTCGATCAGACACCTGCTTGACATAGGTCCCCACCTATGGTAGTATGGTGTTACACGTTGAGGACTCCCTACACAGGGGGGTGAGTCCTCGACCTGCGATCCTCTCCCCTTGGGGAAGGGCAGGGTGCCTTCGACCAGAGGGCCCTGCACGGAGAGGGTCGCCGGGGCGGTTCGCATTCGGCGCGAGCCGCCCCCCTTCACTTCCGGCTACTAGGGCCGGTTGCACAGAAAGGAAACACTGTGGCGACTGTCACTGTGAAGAAGAGCGACATCATCCAGGGGGATGAGGTCGAGTTCCGTACGGACGGCTCTCCGAAGATCATGCTCCCCGCGAACATGACCTACGACAAGGCGTTCAAGGTCCTGGAGCGTCTGCGTCAGGAGGCGGAGACGCCGACGACGTTCGAGCGGACGTTCCGGTATCGGCCGGACGACGGCGCGCACGCCACGTTCTGGTGCATGAAGGCGCGCTGGGGCATGGCCCTCGGCAAGCCGCTGGAGACGTTCTTCGGGACGATCCCCGCAGAGACGCGGACGATCAACATCGCGTTCGGCCAGACCATGCAGGTGCCGTGGGGTCGCATGGAAGTCCCGACCCTCCCGGGCCTCCAGGTGAACATCGGCGCGGTGAACGACGATGAACTCGGCCCCCTCTTCCGGCTCGTTGCGATGGGCCCGAAGAAGTACAAGGACGAGATGCACGCCCTGTTCAACGACATCCAGGAGTACCTCCAGGGTCACTCCATCTACCGCGGCAAGGCCCTCATCGGCGCGGACAAGATGGAGTTCATGAACGTCGACATCGACCGCTCCAAGATCGTCTTCTCGGACGACGTGGAGGAGATGCTCGACGGCGCGGTGTGGGCACCCATCCGGTACGCGGACTCGTTCCGCCGTGAGGGCATCCCGCTCAAGAGGGCCCTCCTCCTGTGGGGTCCGTACGGTACGGGCAAGTCCAGCGCGGGCCTGCTCACTGCCGAGGTCGCGGCGCAGAACGGCTGGACGTTCCTTTCCGCCAAGCCGGGACGCGACAAGATCGAGGACGTGCTCCGCACCGCGCGGCTGTACGAACCGGCCGTGGTGTTCGTCGAGGACATCGACAACCAGAGCAACGACGGGGACGCGACCGCTGTCACCAAGTTGCTCGACGCCTTCGACGGCATCACCGCCAAGGGTGGTGAACTGATGATCGTCCTCACGACGAACCACCTGGACCGCATCCACAAGGGCATGCTCCGTCCGGGCCGTCTCGACGCGATCGTCGAAATCGCGGGACTCGACCGCGGTGGGGTCGAGCGCCTCATCAAGGCCGTGGTTCCCGCGGAGAAGCTCTCCGAGTCGTGCGACTACGACAAGGTGTACGAGGCGATGGACGGGTTCCTCCCGGCCTTCGTGCGTGAGACCATCACGCGCGCCGTCTCGTTCGCCGTCGCTCGTCTCAAGGGCGAGGGCAACTACGTCATCGACACGCCGGACCTCTGCCACGCGGCAGACTCCCTGCGTCCGCAGTTGCTCGCGCTGGAGGGCGCGGGCGAGGGTGTCGCACGTCCCACGATGGACGCGGTTCTCGCCCAGCAGGTCGAGGCCGTCCTCTCGCGGGTCCAGACGTACGACCCGAACTACGAGGACCACTACGCGGTGAAGGTCGCCGCCGCGGAGTAAGTTCTCTCCAGCCCACGAGGGGTGTCACGCAACCGTGGCACCCCTCGTGGTGTATCTCCACAGAGGGCCCTGCAAGGAAGGAAATCATGGGCACCGACGTACACATGCTGGTCGAGGTCTCTCACCGCGGCGAGCCGTGGCATCCGCTGAACGGCATGGGCATGCCGCAGAAGGGACCGCGGGACTACCCGCTGTTCGCTCTGCTCGGCGACTCACGCAACCACGGCGGTCGTCATGAGCCGCGGTGGCAGGAGCCGATGACGGTCAAGGACTCCGAGGGCGGGGAGCACGAAGTCCCCGGCTGGTGGTACGCGCCGGACGATGGTGGGTTCGACAGGATCGAGCCGATCAGCGCGCCGCGTGGAGTACCGGAGGACGCGACCGTGGTCTGGCAGGCGTTCGTTCTGCTCTGGCAGACGAAGTGCGATTCGGTCGACGTGACCTGGCTCACGTTGGACGACATCGAGAACGCGGACTGGGATCAGGTGGTCTACTCCTACGGCGTCCTGCCGGAAGAGAACTACCTGGAACTCCGGGACCACGGCAAGAAGCCCGACTTCCATCCGGCCGCGGCCGGTGGTGACGGCGTGCTCGTGGTCGACGAGGTTCAGTACGCGGCCGGTCAGCGTGGGGAGCACGCAACTTGCGTGAAGTGTCGCTGGAAGTCCGGCACGATCAGGGATTTGTCGGGGAACTTCCTCGACGTGCTCAGCGGAATCTCCGAGCACATCCCCGATGGAACTAAGGTACGGTTCATGCTACTCTTTGAGAGTTAGTAAGGTAGTCCGTTGCGTAAAGTCCCGATCACCTTCCGAGAGAAGGTAGAGGCTCGCTTCGTCCGCAAGGGCAGAGGGCCCTGCTGGATGTGGGAAGGGTCGCTCAATCACGGGAAGCCCGCGATCAACCTCCGACCTGTACTCCGGTACATCTACGAGTGGGAGCGCGGACCGATCCCGGGAGGGCACACGCTCCAGCGTCGGGACCACAAGTTCCCGGCCTGTCCCGATGTCGACTGGAAGTGTCGCCACTGGGAGTGCGTGAACCCTTGGCACGTAGAGCCCGTCCCCCAGAGACGCGGACTCTACAAGCGCGAGCAGAACTGGGACGGCACGAAGACGGATCACACCTTGCACTATCTCCACACACAGCGGGGCGTACCCCGCGGGAAGGACCAGCATGACCGCGACAGGGATTCGCAAGGTGACAATGCCGTCTGACGTGGTGGCGCAGGTGAAGGACATGGCGTGGCGCAAGCGCGTATCGGCCAGTCAGATCGTGCGAGACATCATCGAGGAGTACAGCGGTGATCCCGCGTCGTACAAGAGTCTCCCGGACATGGAGGGCACGCTCTCGGGCACGCTCACCATCTATGTCCCGGACGACCCCTGGTACGCCGCAAGAGACATCGCGTACGTTGGCGGGCGTACTCCGATTTCAGTCATCATCCGCAAGGGATTGCGGGCACGACTGGAGAGGGAGCCCATTCCGGCAGAAGCATAGAGCGACGATGCCCCCGGCGTGGGACCGGGGGCATCTGTCCACAGAAAGGACCCTTCCAGGGTACAGCGCAAGGTTCACAGAGAGGACTCACATATGAACGAACCGCTCGTTCCCCCCGATCACGACCCGCAGGAGGATGCCTCCTACGCAGAGTTCCGCTTCACCTTCTTCGAGGGCGCGGAGAAGAACGACGACGGAAGCCCGAAGATGATCCTCGGGCAGATGGAGTCGCACCTGCACCACGTCCCGGAGGCGGCACTCGTCGACTCCCTCCTCGTCTTCGCCCGCCACATTGTGGCGAGCCACATGGGCGAGCAGATGTTCAGCGAGCGCGTGCCCGATGTCGTGCGTGAGACGGCCGCGAACATGCTCGCCACCAACTGGCTGTCCTCCCGCCTCAACAGCGGTGATCTGATCCAGACGAAGCCCATCGAGTTCGCCGTTCCCGATGACGCTTCCGAATTGTTCAGCGGCGACTGAGCCCGAGAGGGCCCTCCACAGAGAAGAGACAACGTGGGACTGAGTTTCGAGGAGGTGGTGGTCACCCCCGAAGTTGCCGAGGAATGGCTCGGGACGATGGGGGTGAACCGCCGCCTGAGTGAAAGCAACCTGGATGCCATTGTCCAGGCCATGAGGGAAGACCTCTGGCACAACGACGGCACGCCGATCCGGTTCAATACGCAGGACCAGATGATCGACGGCCAGCATCGGTGCATGGCGATCAGCATGACGGGCAAGACCCAGACACTTATGGTGGTACGAGGCGTAGAGCAGGCCGCGATGACCACCATCGACACCGGCAAGTCTCGGTCGAGGGGCGACGTGCTCTCGATCCACGAGCCGGACTTGAAGGACGTGGTGGCGCTGGCGGGTGCCGCGACCGTCTGCCTCCGCTGGAACAAGGGGGCGCGCGGCAACTCGCTCCGCAACGTCTACGTCTCCAACGACGAGTTCATCCGGTTCTGGGACCAGGAGCGCGACCAGATCATGCACGCGAAGAACATCGGCGCACGGGTGGCGCGGGCGACTCGCGGCGTGACGGCACAGGCGGCATCGCTGTGCGCGTACCTGTTCGAGCAGATCGACAAGACCGACGCGGACTTCTTCTGGGAGCGCGTGATGGACGGCGTGGGCCTGGAGAAGGGGTCGCCCATCCTGGCCCTGCGGCGCGTGTTCGAGTACGAGTCGAAGAGTCAGCGCGACAACATGCGTGCCGACGTGGCGGCGGCGTTCATCATCAAGGCGTGGAACGCATACCGTGAGGGGCGTGCCGTCGAACTGCTCAGGTATCGCGTCGGTGGGGCCAGCCCGGAACGGTATCCCGAGCCGGTGTAGGGCCCTGCGTGGGGTACGAAGTAAGGGCCAGAGCATCGCTTGATGGATGCTCTGGCCCTGCCTAAGATCGAGGTACTTCTGATACCCGCGCATCCACATTATAGGCATGGGGATGCGCCTTACCTCTATGGAGGCGCTACATGTTGTGCTCGATTGTTGCTTCGACCACTAACCCTGCCTCGTGACCAGCGACTACGACGAGGGGTTCGCCGCTGGCGTCGCCTCTCGGGACGCTGAGTTCGAGGCGCTCCAGCACGTTGCCGACTACTGGTACTTCCGGGCGTGCAACCCGAAGGCCAAGACGGCAGACCAGAAGATCATCGAGTCGATCATCGACGGGATGGAGGTCCGCGAGGAGAGGCGCAAGAAGCGCGCCGAACTCGATGCCGTGGAAGAACAGATGTTCAACCACGCTCGCCAGTTGATCGGCGAGACGGACATGACGGACGTGCAGATCGCCGTGAAGGTCGGGCTGTTCGCGCCGACCGTTGCGAACATCCGGGCTGGTGTCCTGTGACCGAGGAGGGCCCTGTCGAGTGGCCCAACATCTACGAGACGGTCACCGGCAAGACCCACGACGACAACCTCGGTCTGTACGACGCGGTGCTGGAAGCGGAGACTCCCTCTGTGTCGGGTGTGATCCAGACCATCGGCAACTTCCGCTCCCGGAAGATGCGGTGGCTGTGGGACGACATCATCCCGAACGGTGCGGCCGTCATTTTCGCGGGGATGGGCGGTGTGTCGAAGTCGACGTTCTCGATCTGGCTCGCTGGTCGGATCACGCGGGGACTGGTGAAGGGGACGTTGCTCGGCACTCCGGCCGACGTGCTCTACGTCAGCCACGAGGACGGCATCGAGGAGGTCGTGCTCCCGAGAGCGCAGGCGAACGGCGTGGACACGATGCGGTTCCACATCTTCGGCATCGCGTCGAAGTTGGTGAACGGCGTCTCCATGCCGAAGTTCCCGGAGCACCTGAACCTGCTCGAAGAGAAGATCAAGGAGGTCGATGCGAAGGTCGTGATCGTCGACCCGCTCCTCTCGGCTATGGCGTCTGGCCGTGACCCGAACTCGAACGTGGACGTGCGCGAACTGATCGACCCGCTGAACCAGTTGGCACAACGGCTCGGCATCACGATCATCGGGATCGCGCACATCAACAAGACGGTGACGAATGCCCGGACGGCAGTGACCGGATCAGCGGCATGGTCCGACGCCACGCGTGGAACCATCCTGTTCGCCATGGACGAGCCTGACCCGCAGGTCCCCTACACCGATGTCGTCTTCGGATCGACGAAGGGAAACTACAGCAAGAACGGGATGAACTACACGTACCGGGTTCGGAGCGTGGATCACGAGCATGACTCTGGCGAAGTCGGTAGCGTGCCGAAGATCGAGTTCCTCGGGCTGAGCACTCGCACGGTCGGCGAGGTCCTCTCCACCGGCTCGGAGGATCGGCGCGAGGGCTGGCTCAAGGGGGCGATCAAGGAGTTCATCGACGGGCTTCCGGGCGCAGTGGGACTCCAGGCGATCTACCGCGAGTTCCCCGAACAGCAGAATGCGACGGTGCGCATGACGCTCACTCGCATGTACAGGGCGGGACTGATCGACAGCCCTGATCGGGGCATCTACCAGTCCATGAAGTTCAAGATGCCGGACCCGAAGTAACAGGTCTGGCCTATACACAAAACAACGTGACAGCGTTGCAACCTGTGACGTTGTCACGTTGTTCCGTGTAAAGAGAGGACGTGTTGCAAACATGGCACGCCGGAAGAAGATGACCGTCGACGAGTACATCGCCGGTCGGGACGACATCACATTCGTCGGCATCGTCCCGAGCGAGCACGGGTGGGAGATTGTGCTCCGCCTGGACGGGACGTACTACGACGAAGCAACCGCTCGCGAGCAAGCCGCGTTCGTGAGCAAGACCCTGGGCATCCCTGGTGCCCCGAAGGAATGAGAGGGCCCTCCATGTGGCGATACGCGCCGTACTTCATCATCGCTGGGCTATTCGCGATGATCCTGCTCGGCTGGTGCGTCTACTACTGGCGTCACCGGCGAGACACGCTCGACGATCAGGAGTTCGAGCGTGAAGTGATGGACCACGAGAAGAAGATGGGACGTGGCGATGACGCCTGAGGAACTGGTCGAGACGATCAAGGAACTGAACCTGCGGTCGGCGATCCTCGCCGAGACGGTGAACGTGATGAACCTCACCGGCTCGTTCATGAACGCTGAGCCGGACTCGCCGGTCGAGGACCAGGCATCGGCCGCACTGGAAGATCGCATCGACCATCTGGTCAAGGACCACGGCGACCTGATCGGCCACGTCGTCATGGCTATGGCCGTGATCCTCGTCGAGGCCGCGGAGTGGGAGCGCGTGCAGGCGTGGCTCACCGAGGCCGAAGAGGAAATCAACCGGAGGGCGGAAGAAATTGGCTACAACCCGCATTGAGTACGCCGCCTACTATCCGTTCAACACGGACCCCGATACGGAGTGGGTCTACTACGGCCCGACGAAGCGGGAAGAGGCCGAGAAGTTCGTGGCCTTCGTCAACTCGCGCATGATCGCGGCCGGCTCGGAGTACCGGGCCGAACTGCAAGAGCGCAAGGTCCTCGTCGGCAGGTGGGAGCCGTCGAACACAGGGATCGTTCCACCCCACATCACAGAGAGAATCAAGCAAGAATGACAGACCTCAACGTACTGATCGGGGTGTTCCTGGTCGTCGTTGCGATCCTGGGGGCCCTCGTCCTCGGCTACTTCCTCGGCTACTGGGCACGAGGGCGGCACTGGCGATGAAGTACGCGGCTTTCCCCCAGGTCACGCGGCTGACTGTCGTCGGCAAGAACGGCCTCGTGTACGAGGACTACACCCTGTTCAAGGGCGGATGCGAAGTGGAACTCCAAGATGGTGGGAGAACCCTCAAGATCATCCCCATCACCGACCGTCCCGTGGAGGGCCCTACGACCCCTTGACAAAAGTACCATTTTGTGGTACAATAGAAGTATTGAAAGTGAGAGACTGTTCGGACTCAGGAGGGCCCTCTAGTTGGCTATCACCACTCAGATCACCGTCGTAGGAAATCTGGTCCGCGATCCTGAACTCCGCTACGCGAGGAACGGCAAGCCCGTCGTGAATGTGACGATTGCTTCTACCCCGCGTTCATACAACCGGCAGACCTCCCAGTGGGAGGACGGCGAATCCGTCTTCATGAAGGGTTCGTGCTGGGATGAAATGGCGGAGAATGTGGCCGCGTCTCTCACGAAGGGGGCGCGCGTTGTTGCGGTGGGGACTCTGAAGTCCTCGACGTACAAGGACCGTGAAGGAAACGAGAAGCAGGGCTGGGAACTTCAGATCGACGAAATCGGTCACACCATGAAGTACCACACCATCAGGGCGGAGAAGCGGGGGAAGAGTTCCCCGGTTCCGAAGGGCCCTGCGCAGGACCAGGACGGCTGGGCGTCGGTCAACGACGAAGACATTCCGTTCTGACATGGCTAGGAACCGAGCGTCGGCAAGGGACGCGGGCTCGCGTACGGAGCGACTCGCGGCTGAGTACATCGCCGATCAGATGGACGACGACCGTATCGAGAGACGTGTTCGCAACGGGAACAAAGACCGTGGCGACATCGGAGGCGTACGGACGGCTACTGGTGAGCGCGTTGTCGTCGAAGTGAAGGACACTTCCCGGCTGGCGCTCGGTTCCTGGGTCGGTGAGATGCAGGTGGAGAAGGGGAACGACGACGCTCCGGTGGGCGTCGTCATCCATAAGCGCGTGGGATACGGCGAGAAGAACATCGGGGGGTGGTACGTCACGACCACGCTCGACGACTTCATCCGCCTCCTGGGAGGGCCCTCTGATGGGACTGACTAAGGCGCAGGTGGCACGGCTGTCGAAGGCAATCGACCCGAGCCACGTCGAGAAGAAGCAGGGCCTTTCGTACATGGCCCAGCACGAAGTGCGTGCGGAACTGACGCGCATCTTCGGGTACGGGAACTGGGACTCGCAGGTGGAGTCGATGGACCTGCTGTACGAGACGGAGTTGGCGAAGGGGATGCCGCAGTACCCGCAGAAGGGTGACGGGCGTCCGTACTACGTCGTGGCGTACCGGGCATCGGTGCGGCTGAACATCCGTGACTACCAGGGCGAGCCGGTGGCGTCGTTCCTGGAGTACCACGCGG
>Ga0247757_10001081_pt1 | contig 19814 bp, 20 predicted proteins | sample UWRJL126311R4_FD_180929 | JGI IMG/M metagenome (GOLD analysis project Ga0247757, IMG submission 180929) | Plant litter microbial communities from Arlington Agricultural Research Station in Wisconsin, United States - UWRJ-L126-311R-4 | ecosystem: Environmental > Terrestrial > Plant litter >... | reverse complement strand
CAAATACCACGCCCAACGAGAAAGGAAAAGGCGAACAAATAGCCTACATATTACGCGTAATGCCAATGTTCGTTCCAAGAAATCGTAGCCAAATGCCGCGCCATGCGTGCCAGCCCAAAAGGGAAAAAAGAAAGCAGTACCAGTGGAAGACATCGTGTTTATACCCGAAAGACACCGGAAAAAGAAAAGAAAATTTCGCTCGACATTATTCCCGCTTCAATTTAGCCACACAATGTCAGTGGGCCCGACGCTCTCTTTGCTTTTGCCTTTGCCTTTTCCTCCGACATTCTTCCCGTCCCACTCCGTGCTCCACTCTCTAAACACATCTACCCCTTCGGCATCATCATCGATTACCATGATCTCGTCGCCGTTCTCGTTGAACTCCTTTGGCTTGGTGTGTCCATCATCCCCCAAGCCTATTCCGGAATCCACTCTCTGTCTTTTGCCGTTCATTTCCATTTCAGTTTGGACATCAGCGTCAGGACCCCGCTTCCGTTGCGTTTCAGGAGCATGGAAGCTCATCCCTGGAGGAGATAGGAAGCAGGTAGGCTGATAGAGTGAGCCTATAGGTGCTGATGACGAAGAGGATGCCGATGAGGGAGCATGGGTGACCATGGGTCGTAGTGCCTTTGTTGCTTGTGTCTGAGCCTGAGCTCCGGCTTTATGCAGTGCGGAAGACTGCCCTGTTTGCACACCGTAGGCTCCAGCTGTCTGGATTTGCACGCTTGATGAATAACTATTCGACTGGGAATTCGATGCCATCTGCTGTTCTTGGCTTAGGAAAGCATTCTGAGGATTGTTCGCCTGTACCTGAGGGTTATGTATCGCTCCGGTATCCATTAGCATGCATCGTCTTCGTAATAGTACATTTCGCTGAACTTGTCTTATATGAGCGTGCTGTAGTTGTTGTTGTTGCTGCTGTTGCATAAGTCGGGATTGCAACTCTCTCGCGCGGGATCCAAGGGGCGTCATTTCATTCCCCTGCATAGGAATGCCTTCCCTCTGCATGGAATCGGCATCTAGTGTAATTGGCGATTGTTCACTGGAACCTGGAGCAGAGCCAATAACACTCGAGAAACCTCCAACAGCACCACAATCTTCACCAAAGTTTTCAGGGTAGATGTCGACATCCAACATCCTGCTCATTCGATTATTCATGTCCTCTTTTTTCCTCTCCTCCTGCTCCAGATAAAATTCCCAGTACGCAATCAATTCATTTCTCAGATGTCTAAAGGCCTCGACGTCTTCTTGTTCTCGAGCGACTCTTGCACGGTGTAGGAATGCGTGACGACCGTTGCGAGCTGTCACATCGGGTACCGTAACTGCAAGCTTAGTGTAGAATTCTTTCAGCTCGGTGAACATGTCTCGAATTGGTGACTTGCGAACCAAAGAGCCGGAAGAGGCCGTGGATATCCATCGTTCCCAATTAGAGCGATACTTGGTAAAAGATGGCCGTGTGGAGACGGAGAGAAGTTGGCCAGCGAGAAGTTGTGGAACCGAGCAAAGCGGAGTAGGTAGACGGCTTTGATGGCAGGGTTCAGTAAGTGCGGTGATTCCGACGTTTGCAAGTCTAGAAAAAATCGGCAAGCTAATCATGAAGTTCTGCTGTGGCGTTCCTTCGTAGACACCCTGGAGGCGTGGTTGCCTTACGTTCCGCAGACGCTCAAAGGGTCCAACAAGCGTTTTAATGTTCGCTTCATACTCCTCCTCAGTCCACACAAACTTGGAGAAGCCCAGGCGGACGTTGAGCTTGCAGAGATTTTGCGACTTGCTAAGGATTCCAGAAACGACGACGCCGATATAGTCCCGTATGTCGTATATTTCCACTTCTTCATCCCACGGGAAGGTGTGGTAGCCGCGGTTCGTGTCTTCTTTCCAATTTTCTACCAAAATGTCGACATTGTAGTTCTTGACAGCACGCCAATTAAAATATTTGAGAAATTTTTCCTTCATCTTCTCAACGTCGCCGGCCAAGAAATGGGAAGAACCGTCCGCACGACGTGGTTCCAGCAAGCGTCTACCGCACATGAAAGTCCCGTCTTTCCGCACATCTATAGTAAATGGAACACTGGAGTATAACAAATCCTTCACTTCATTATGTACGCGGCGGTTCACTAAGAGCAGATTCATCAAGGGCACGGGGAAGACGCTGCCTGTCGTCGAACGCTCAACAACGTGGGGTGGGGGAAGCATAGGCATCCTAGAGGCTGTGCTAGGCCTGGGAGCATAGGTTTGAAACCATGGCTGGCGCTGGTCTGGGTCTTCGTCGACATGCAGCAACGAAGTTGACGAGCCGATTGCACGCGTGGGTAAGAGATAGCGGAATATATCCAGGCGAAGTTCGGTGGGAAGCTTCAGAAAATAGCACGGTGTATCTGGATGGCCCTGGTGCTCAGCACAGAGCTCAAAGTAGGGCGGGGTCCATCGGAACAGCTTTCCACATCGCTCTCCATCTCTTTGCTTGTACTGACACCAGCCAGCGTACGTCTGCTGGTCTCTGTGAGCGTAACAGGTGGGTAGGTATGTCGAATGGGAGTTCTTCGTATGGTGAGAGTTTTTTCCAATGGTGGCACTGCACCGAACCCCCTTCTTCTTATTGTAGCCCGAACATCTCCGTAGAAAGCCTTCGGGGTCCTTTGGATCGTATGGCGCAGGAGCCGCCGCATGGTTGGTGGACGGCATTGAGGGAGGTGTAGAGAGAGGCGGCTCCGGACTGTCCTCGATCTTGATGAGTAAAGGCTCGTTTGTGGCGTCAGCCATGGTGGATGGTTGGAGCTGGAGCAATGGACTGCGGGGCAAATAGTTGAGTTGTCTGATGCCGGCAACGGACAGCTACTGGCCAGATCCAATGCGCCTACGCAGAGCAGCTGTCCAGTGACCTCGTGTGCGTGGGTGCTCGCATGGGACCAAGGCGAGCTGCGCTGGTTTGTTTTCCTGGGCAGGGCGAAGAGGAGAGCGAGCGGCGGACAGTGGACAAAAGCGAGAGAGGTGAGGGCAGGCTGGTGGCACAAGGCAGGCGACAGTTAAGCTGTGGCACCATGGTCTTCCCGCTTTGGGACGCACGGCTTCCGCAACGGTGGTGGTGGTGCAATATGGCGTCGGGTCTGCACATCTGCACTCTGCACTCTGCACTCTGCACTCTGCACGCTGCAGGCATCAGATATGGCCGGGGACGAGTTGTCGATGATACATATACATCTGCCACATGCAGGCAGCCCAGCGCCGCCGCATTTTCCGTTTTCTGCGCATGTGCACGCCGCCGCCTTGCATGCCCTAAAAGGCAACAATCAGGGTGCAGCAGAAGCCATTCGCAATCCTTACCTCAGACCAACCCGGCGGAATGCTCGCTCCCGTCAACGCCCAGGCCCATGCCCGCGCACATGCACATGCACACTCCAACAGCAGGCGGGACGGGCAGAGCTTCGGCGCGGTGCTGCTGCTAGAGCGTAACAGCACGCGGGCCCACGGGGGCACGGTGGCTGGCCATGGGCGAGCATGGGCGAGCATGGGCGAGCATGGTTCGCAAAAGATGCCGGTTGATGATCTGCCTAGCGGAGCTCGGGTGGCTCTCGTGCGTATACTAAACCGATTCGCCTGCAGCCGATGGGCCCAGTAGACCTGTCGGCGTATCTGCACGGCGCTCAGAGGCCACGGCCACCACAGCCATGCGCCCATACGCCCATGGCGATGCCGTCGTCGCCTGCGAGTGCCCCAAACGGTGAGCGAGGAACGAATAAGGCCGCCATACAAACGAGGCCCATTTTGCGTGCTTAACTCGCTCTTTTTGCCGGTTCGAGCCGTCTCGAGACGACCCCAGCACACGTGCCCGCGCGTGTCATCAAAAAGAAAAGCCAATGCCGCACGCCGTCGCTCGGGATAATAAAGTGCATACGAGCATGCGAGGCCCCGAGTGCAAAAGTACCTTCTCGTGTGTACCTCCCGGCTGCTGCGCCGTTTCAGCACGCCCGCTTGCTTTTGCTGGTGCCAGATGTCACGCTAACACTGGGGCGCTCTTTCCGCTTTGCGCCTTCCGCCCATCCCTCGCAACTTCGCAAAAGCCTCCGGAAGCGGCAAGGCCATCCCTCCAGCCCCATCTCGCCCTCTCGCCTTCATCTCCTCGGCCTCCTCCCATCGCTTCTCCTTTCTCTGCCTCGTCCTGCTTCTGCTACGCCGGCGCGACTTCCTTGGCTTACTGGCGTCCGTCCCAACGGGGGTCCCGCCTCTCTGGGATGCCTGGACAACCCGTCGGCAAAGCCACGCAGAGCCGCATACTAGTCTCACATGCAAAGCTGGACCGTGTGCAAGACATGTCAGCCGGAGCGAGAGGAGCGAGAGGAGCGAGAGCCTGCTCTTTATTGGTGACAAAACGGCTTGCCCAACACTGCGTTCTCTTGACCGTTCCAGGAACTTCATGTACTCATCACCAAACCGGTAATCCGGTCCATGTAACATCATCATCAACGAGCTGCACGTCGTCGAAACTCGAGACTATACGAGGGGAGACAGGATGGAAAACGAGACCATTCCCACTCTCAGCCTAGCGAGTCTGGCCTGGAAGCAACTCCTCATGCACCTGCATTTGCCAGGTCATCGCGGTTCCAGTCATCTCGTACGCCCCTCTATCTTCGCATGTGTCACTGTTTGCTGCGAAAACCTCCGTCCGTCACATTAGTGACACCTAACTGGACAGGGGAAAACTATTGATACTCTCGCCTGGGCAACGGCTTCTTACATCCTTCACCGATCGCGTTGAAGCTTTTCTTTTTGCTCCACTACGGCCTTTTCCCTGTCATTCTTTAACCTGCTTTCCGGATAACCAGCAATCGCATTGTGCGTAATGCTCTCTTTTTGTTCACTAATCCTATGCCAGTGACTTTTAAAGCATCCTCCCTTACATCCCAGGAAATCTCACATGAGCAGATCTTAATCGTGACACGTGATGAGACGAATGTATGTGCTCACAGAAAGTATAAGCAGGCGGTGTGCACTAGAGACGGGCCCGCGAATTAAGACAAGATAAAATCTTAGTAACGTAGACGTATCCATCCCCCTAGTCCTTGGTCTCCCGTGTACAACCCAAGCACAATCCCAGGTTAGAAGGACACTTGTTGCGTTGTATTGATGGAAAGCACTACAAAATGATATAGAAGAAGATAAAGAACACGACCACCCGTAGGCCTGCGGTGCTCGTCGTACCCAAGAAGGGCACAGCAAATGCACATAGAAACACAATACAAACCGTACACCCTGTGACGCCGGTGAGCAGGAACGCCAGTCGTCCAAACTGGACAATGTAGAATGCAGTCCAAGTATGGCCTATGATGGTAAAGCTCGACCAGAAGGCATTAAGATGAGTCAGCACGAAGACTGCCAGCCCCAGGAGTGCATATAGTAACACTGCATAGTAGACCATGACAAATATGCCCAGGTATTGGTTCCGCGCCATCGTAATACAACTAACAAGGGCACGGCGTCGGTTTGCTAGTATGCGGAAAAACTCGATATGTCAGATCAGCAGCGACTTGTCGAGCTAGGATTGTTTCTTCGCAAATGCATAAAGCTTCTTGTCCGCTTTGAGTGCCTCGTCACGCTAGTCCTGCTGTGGTAGCCATCGAGGTGAGCAGGGTATGAACTTCCACCTGCACAAGACGAGCACGGAGAATATGCATTGGAATACGGTTAGGAACCTCCACGGAAACTGTGCATGCAGAGACTCGGCTAGGAGAAAGAAACATGCAAAGCCCAGCCATCCCGTTAGAGAGTATCTAAGCGCGTATGCAATGCCAGTAATGCACACCACAGCACCTCGCGTCCCGGGCGTCGATACTTCGGCATGGTACATGAGTACCACGTACAAATATTAGCATGCCAGCATCCTAGCCTGCTACGGAGTGCCCAACAGTAAACATAGCGAGATTGTAGGCACCCGCACATAGCGCGCTGATGGTATTCGTGGCATATACGTAGCCTAGGTATCACTTAACGACAAGGGCCGGCAGATTACACAGCAGTGATCGGTGAGTTGGTGGATTATACATTTGCATACCTAACGAAGTCACTGCTGTTGAAAGGGGTATATTCAAAAGGTTTCGATGTGTATTCGTCACTGAAGATAGTTCAAAGGGGATAGCCTGTGCATCCGGTTTATCGTCGCCCCACTGAGGGGTAGTCCTCCTGTACTACCTCGAGGGACCACCCAAACCCGAAGATGCAGGTGGCACAATCTTAATAGACTTTATCGTGCATACAGGCAGGGAAACTTTGGCGACCAAAGTTATTGGCTGATTTTGATGCGATGAGGACTCTGGTGCAACAAGCTCAGCGGCTGAAATCAGCTGTGTCGACTCAACGTCTACTGAGAACATGTAATCTAAACCGGCAAGAATACCGGTATGTTCGGAGAAGGCCGCACATGTATTGACTTCGGAAGTCCGAGCGCAAATGAAAGACTGCGTTGGGGCAACTTTGGTGTGCCAAATCACGGTCTTCGGAGGGCCTTCCGATTGCCTATCTGGGTAGGTTAGCGAAAGCCGTGGAATACTGCGCACTTCCGGGACTCAATCCTGAGTGTAATCCGGAATGCAAGACCGGAACCCCATGTTGCCAAGACCACGCGTGCTACGGGGCACAGGGTTTTTAGGCGAATGTTGATTAGTTTTTCAACAATCTACACGGTACTTGATGATACCGTTACCGACTTTGTGATTCTTATATGCAGTGGTGACCATAGGTGTGGGTCTGGTGAGTGCAAAGCGCGGAACTGAATGCACGTATCGTGTGCAATACATGAGGCAATCTCCACGCTGGGTACATGGTCCAGTCACCAATAATTGGTATTTACCAGCGTTGCTTAAAATACGGACGAACAGAAGAGAGATTTTGTATATGAGTAAGAGGTACTAGAGCGAGGAATGATCCCCTTGTTACTTGATCAGGTAGGTTCCATAATACCATCGATTACACCAGGCAGAAAGGGCAGAAACCGTTTCTTCCTAATTCCTTGTAGAAAGTGACGAGATTGCTGATTCGTCGACGCCCTAATAAAGGCAGCCCCCGTTGGACGGCTGCAGCTCTGCGACCCACGCAGATGGCTTACAGGTACCTGCCCAGGTACCACGGTTGTCGATAATTTGTTGGGGAACACACGCTGGTGGAGACACCAGTACGCTGCGCTGGAAACAAGAGTAAACCTCTTGACCTGCTGGATCGGGCAGCTCCTGCGACACCGTCGAACGCAGCGGAAATTCTAGGCCAGAAGCTGAACCCACACTTTGAGTGGAGGCGGGCCTGGACGTTATAGAGCAGGGGACGAAGCGAGTAAATGCTGCCCAATTCTTTGTAAGGAATGCTTCATTGGCCCTTCGTCTGAATAAGATCGTCCAGCTGTCCAGAAAGCAGTTAAAGCGTTCGGGTATAGTAGAAATAGATTGGTGCGTGGGATGGCACACGTCGAGTTCCAGACTCCATGTCGATGAACCTTACGTGGCGGATAGTAAGGTACTAAAAGCTTAGTAGACGTCCTTTGTGGAGGTCAGTCACAGAAATCACCAAATGTGTTCACTATGAAATGGGTTATGACAAGTTTCACGGGATTCATTGCACTCTCCATCATTCAATCACTGTGCCACCGTTCCTCGACACTCGGCTCCATCTCTCTCGCGACATGCGGCCATATGAAGCTGCGAAACCTAGCTGACTCCTACTATGACGTAATGACACGCCTACACCGTTTCTTTTTCACGCTTATTGTTGGATGGGCCTCCAGACCGCTCTATTGTTTATGTGAATGATGCATGCTGTCCTCACGATACCGTGCTCCGCTGTCGTGCTGCCCGGTGTCTGAAAGGATCCCCAGTCTTCAATATCGAATTAGGCAAACTCTCCCTCCACTACACCCAAATCGATCCTCAAGGCGACATTTAATGTCTCCAAAAGGAAATTCGAGTGGCGCAACAACATCCTACTCGCGCAAATAACGCACTGTTACGCTATTCTGTGCCTTGCTGTTGCCGCGGGCTACGTCATCTATCCCTGCACCCGCGCTTGCACCACTACTACGGGCCGCAGCCACAACCATGCTCATCAAGGCTGCGCACAACACCACCAATTGCACCCTGCCAGCTGTACAAATGTATCACTCCGCATTGCGGCTAACAGAGGATGTGGATGTGACTGGCGTGGCTTGGTCTGTTGACTGCCGAACGGGTTGGACGGGAACACGGGGTCCGGTGGGGTGACGAGCGGAGTGGCGGCTTTTAAAAGGAAGCGCAGCGTCTGCTTACTCGTCATAAAAAGGACCGACTCCGACAGAGGGGGTCGCTGAAAGCTTGAGTATGGGAGGTACTGTAAGGAGATTCTTGTTTCCAATGTTCAGAGAATATAGTCGTTGCTAACTTTGCAGAGCGTGGCAGTAGATCCGGCCAATGTTGTGCAAGCACTCGTCTATACGCTATTGGATGTCTTCGATGCGACAAGGGATCTTTACATAACTCTCCGAGCCAAGGAGAAACGGGACTACGAATATGATCTACGGTCACGAGGTTACCGAAGGAAAATTGACCATGTGGAAGACGAATTACAAGGTGATGGGGAAATCGTTCTGGACAAGGCAGCAGTGAAGAGACAATTCGAGATTGGCTACTCAGACGTTGGAGCGCAATTCGCTATAGGAGATGGTACGACCCATCTATTTCGCTGCCTCTCTATTCTACTCATCGAGCGTTGATCCAACTTCTTGAGACAATACTTACTTGAGACATGCACTAACTGCTTTAGTAATATCGCAAGCCGCGGTCCAGTCCCAAATTATCACCCTTCAATCCGTTATCATATCAACATTCCTGTATGGACCTACTTCTCCGAGGCCAATCTCGCACCAACTTTCTGGCTTGCTCGCAGCTTCGAGGGTTGCGGGGACTTCAACTGTTGATCTACTAGCCGCGCAGAGATCAAGGCAAGCTATCGCTCTTCGAATACCCCTTCGTTCGACGCCACCTTCAGCCACGCAAGGAGTCGGTGGATCATCTCTACCGTACCCGGTGACTGATCGTTCTTCAAACTCGACCTCGACGGCACTAGTAAAATCGTCACAACGTGAGCCTTCTTACGAAGATTCACGCACGTATCCTGCAAAGACTACGATCCTCAGTAGCAGTAGACCAACCATACCACGGTCAGACACAGAGTCCACATCTTTCTCTGGCCTTACGTCATATGGAAATCAGTCTACGCCACACACCCAATTTTGTCTATATGCTCTTGATCTTCAAAGGCATACCTCGCAGCCTCTTTCCAGTACCATAACTTCCGATCCCTCGCCGTATTGCCCATATTGCAAACGCACGTTACTATTGTCACCTGGACGGGCTTGGGAACTTTACAAAGATGATGATAGGGGCCGAGAACGTTGTTTTCATATTCAAAACCGCTTCGTTGTGAAGTGTCATCGGGAAGGAGCTGATGGGGGGTACTCCTGTGTACTTTGTTCGCGAGGCGATAAAGTGGAAACTGTCTGCGGGGAAGTGAAAGCCCTAATCAAGCACATTTGGACAGATCATGGCGCAAGCGAATTGGAAGCAGAAGAAGACATTATCGAGATCAAGGAGAAGATACCGGATCGGAGAAGAGACAGTGTTCTCGGGTCCAGCAGTCGGCGGAGCATGAGTCTCGGACCAAATAGATCGGGTCGGCGCAGGATCGAAAAAGAAGTCGAGGTTCTCGACATTCGGGTTCCGCGGAGGGAGTCCTGATGGAACCGGTTTGATACGTTCACGGGTTGCACTTGGCGTTTGATCCTACTCGATGTGCTTTGGTGCATTCACGGTTCATACTTCACTAGAATTCTCCTCATGTATTTATAGAACTGCATTACCTGATGCTGCGGCGACTACAATGGAACGTCTCAGTTCAATTTAGGCCTCCTTGTTCTTTTGCGTGAGGTTCAGATTCGCAAAGTTAACTTACCGTGTTCTCATTCCCAGCAATGCCCACTTTTGTGTTCCTGCGCCCCGCGATTCCTGCAACTGCATACAGTAGTTCTCGCCTTACGCCCCGTCGCATCCTTCCACCTCTCGCCCAAAACGGAATATGCTAGCAGCAGCAATCGACAGAGATTCTCCTCTGCACCTCTTCTTACCTTAACCAGAAAGTTGGCGGAGGTATAGGAATACGCTCTTCTGCAGCGTGCTGCAAACCGCCGCACGAAAGCCAGGGTGTCGTGCGAGAGGCAAGGCGAGGTACTGCTGTTTGGAGTTAGGGCTACAACAACACCATTGCCGCGATTAGGTCTAGAGCAAGCTAGAATAAGCAAGGCGCGCAAGGCTGTCGCGAACGCTATGAAGATCTAGACAAAACACAATGCAGGACGTAGAATGCAGTAGTCGGTTTTTTTTTACCACTACAGAGATGCATGTTCGGACATGGTGAGGCGAGGGGGAGGGGGGACTGGTTGTGGTCCTGATTTCTCGACGGTGGGATTACTGCATGCCCAACAAGTAAATTATGTAAGATTACACAGCTTGCTAGGTGCTCGGCATTGTGGTCCTTCAGATACTAGGTCTCTCGGCGAGGGTTTGGGCTTCATATCCATGGACCGAAATGCTGCCGTGAGCCGGCTGACTCAGAAATGGCATACCTGTTTAATGTTATTTCGTAGATTCAAACGAGAAACTTGCTACGGCAAGCCTCGGTCAAATACTTTGTGCATGAATGGTGGAAAACCCCCTAGCGCGGAGCATGCATTACGGAGACAGATGATAACGAATTGTAAGCGATTGACCATACGCAAAGCTTTTTATCGGCACACATCGAATTATACAGCCAGAGAACACGAGGTTAATCAGATATCAATAGCAAGATTCGTCAGCAATAACAACGACCGATTCACATCAAAAGGCTGCGGCTTATGTGATTCGGAAAAGGGAGTCACATCTGGGGACCGAATATACCTCAACAGCATCATCCTAATCCCAGTACCAGATCATCAGGTCATGACCGAATGCGGTATTGTATGTCGACCCAACTCATCATGCCTGCATTTAATGAGTGAATATTGACACGTAAGATGTATATTATTGCCATTTGCGTTGATGCGATACACTGACATGGCGGAATCCTTTGACGACAGCCTTATCGCTACATCAAATGATTTCGTTGTATCATAATACTCGAATCCTCCAATCAAAAGTACAGGTCGTTTGATCCCGGAAAAGTCCTACGGAAAAGCCAACATTGCGAAAGCGGGGTATACCCAATGTCTGTGGCTGCAACGTTTCTCGGTTGACGCTACAAACGCGGAGCATTACGAGACCAAGCATCTCCTCACAGGCAAGACAATGTTAAAAGCACGCATTTTCACCGATACTATTCTAGATTTTCTATTCCACACATATTGATATCTATTTCACTATGGCGCCTTCTCTTATTGCTCCCACTGATGTTGCTGCTAGCGACATCAAGATACATGTGAAGAGTGGGTCCGCTACTACTAAAGAGGCTCTTGAGGCTGCGAAGGCACGTTTCGTAGTAAGGAACGCGACGAGCTTGAAGCTGCATGAAGAGGCAGTGAGAAGTTTACCTGGAGGGAACACAAGGAGTCTCATACACACCGCTCCTTTTCCAGTCTTCCTGAAGAAAGGTGAAGGATATCAAGTATTTTCAGAAGACGGACACACGTAAGTGACAGCTGTGGATAAACACACATGCATGTCTTTATAGCACCGACCCTTTCCCAGAGCTTAGTTCGCCTATCTTGCCGCACTGTTTCAACATGTTGATTGGAATGTCTCTAATGGAACTGTAGGTACACTGATCTCCTGGGGGAGATGACAGCCGCCGTTTTCGGGCACTCTCAACCACGCATACAGCAAGCCCTCGTCTCCACCATTCAAGACATCGGCCTTAACCTCGGAGGCACTACCAAGTTCGAAGCGCAGCACGCCGCCTTGATATGCTCCCGCTTCAATCTGTCACTTATGCGCTTCACCAACTCGGGCACCGAAGCGAATCTGCATGCCATCCAAGGAGCTAAACGCTTCACTGGCAAGCGCAAGGTCGTAGTTTTCACCGGTGGGTATCACGGTGGCTGTTTCAGCTTCCCGGAAGACAAGCCCGCAGAGAACAACGTAGACCATCACGAGTGGATTGTAGCCGAGTACAACGACATCGAAGACACGAAGAGGAAAATCGAAGAAACCGGCGATGTGGCTGCCGTTCTGGTAGAAGGCATGCAAGGACATGGTCCATGCATTGTCGGCACTCATGAATTCCTGCACCAGATCCAGGAGTCGGCGAGGAAAGTAGGTGCGGTGTTTATCCTGGACGAAGTGATGACCAGTCGCCTGTCGTCGGGTGGCCTGCAGAAGCTCGAGGGGCTGCAGCCTGATCTCACCACAATGGGCAAGTATCTTGGCGGAGGCATTACGTTCGGATGCTTTGGCGGCCGAGAGGAAATCATGCGCGTTTATGATCCTCGCGATGGAAATGCGCTTGGTCATTCAGGAACCTTCAACAACAATACCTTGGGTATGGTCGCGGGATATGTCGGCATGTCGCAGGTTTACCTTCCTGACGTGATAACCGATTTCAATGCCATGGGAGACAAGCTCCGTAGCAAGCTTCAGGAGATCAGCAAGGGAACGAAGATGACGGTCACTGGCCGAGGAACTATCTTGGCCATTCATTGGCTGAAAGATGGTGCGAAGGAGTTAAAGAACTATAGAGATAGACAGGATGATGCGGATCTCCGCGAGTTATTCTGGTTTGAGATTATGGAGGAAGGCTACTGGATCTCGAAACGTGGCAGTATTGCGTTAATTCTCGGGACACCGTGGGAGGAACTTGAGCGGCTGGTGAGTTGTGTGGAAGGCTTCTTAACAAGGCACGAAGGCTTGGTTCGCTTGTGATCAGAATTCAAGTAGGGTGCAGTAAAGTAGACAAAGATGCGTGGTTGCATGTAAACCAGAGGAGGATGACATGAAGCTGTTAATACATTACTATGCATTCTTTGCATTGGACACCCAAGTTTAATTCCTCCGCCTTTTGTGAAGACACTGGCAAAGGTGTTTTGAACAGAATAATAGAGGAAAACAAAGGCTTATGACGGCCTTATCCGGATGATTTGAATCGAATAATAGAGAGAAATAAAGACCAATTGTAACCCTCTAACAATAGTAATCAGTATCTTGTTTCTGACTTTTTTTACCTCCGTAACGGTCTTCTTGGCTGATTGTTGCCACTTCCATACATGAAAGGGGAGAACAAGCTAGGAGAATAAACGAAAATAGAAACTATGATGGCTGATAAAAATAGAAGGCGTAACCCCTCCAAGTATGATCTGGTTACGACCACGCGTCTAATTCCACCCACATATTATTCTTCACACCGCACGATATTCAACACACAATCATGGATACTTCACATCCGGAAATACGGGTGGCGCAATCATTACTAGGCGAACGATATAAATATTGGCTACAGTTTCAAGTCAAGATTGAACACAAGTCCGAGATCCTTAGTGACTACAACGGTACTTCCAACCCGACCGTTGCTTCCCGTACATTGGCTAACTTGGTAATTTCAGGTTATTGGCCGCACTAGGAGAAGATCCGCAACCAGACACGTCTGATTCCTTGGGGACACATCCCGAGCGCTCTCGTTTATCGGCATTTCGTTGAGTGGTTAGAAGAATCCGGTGAAATCTATAGACACCAAGTTGAAGAGGATACTTCCCATACCACGACGCCCGTCGCCAGGTTATGCAAACACCTGATACATCCCGGTGATCCCAGGCTGCTGGTAGAAAGAAACGCATGCCCAGTATGCAAGGTTCTACTCGCGGCCCAGTCATTGACTGACGTTTGGAATACATTCAAGAGCTTAGGCGCGCCATCGTTTGAGGAGGGCGATCAAATCTATCAAACAGTAGGAGCCATCTGGAGAGTGGAAAGAATGCGATGGGCAAACTTGCTCATTGACTGTGAGGTGAAGAGTCAAGCAGAACAAGAGTGGCAAAGCGAAAGGATGTCTTCATTGTCCTACAGCGAGGAGCAGTTGAAGCATGTGAACTCTTGGAGGGACGCGGCTGAACTTGCCAAAGACCTCAACCCACAGTCAATCGAAGGTGCCGATCTGCCGTTTGTGCCTAAAAAACGACAGCAGCCTAAGGATATTGAAAGAAGCGTCGCGTTCGTAGGGTGTGATGATGAAAGCTTAGATGGACAAGCGGATGGCTTTACGTTCAGATTTGGAAAGGGGGACGTCGATAAGGTGGATTAAAATTCAACCAGCCAGTATCCTCAAAGTCTTCCTGAACCCGTCTACATGTGGTATTCGAACCGCAAGGCCCTTTTTGAGGAGAGTGAAAACCTCTTTACAGGATGAGGATTTACACCATAACCTCCATCTAAGAGGAGGCGGTGCCCTTCATGCCCCCCCGTATTGCAATGGGCTTAGGTCGAATCAAGTAGACGGCACTGAGTCTCAAATCCATTACACATACAATCGTCACGGTTCCCACCAGTTCTTCCGTATATGCACCCTGCTAACCCATGAACCGAGATGATTCTACACCGGCAGACATGGACGGCTGTCGACATAGACATAGCATCACTTCTTAGGTGAGACTTCTAAGCCACTCCCTCTCCACCAGAAGAAAGGCTAGAAGCGCAGCTAAATTAAACGCGACGCCATCAGCAGCGGACCGTCCCACAGCCCACGAATACGATACCACGGACGTCAGAACTCAACCGCAAGCCAGCCAGCCGGCGACCGTCTCTGTGTGACAAGCCCAACGTAAGTACGTATATTTCCATCAGCACTGCTGCTATTTTAATCGCACATGGATATGTTACGTATTACAGGGCCAGCTCTAGCGACTAGCGTAATACGCAGCGGTGATTTTTCTCACGCCAGTTCAGCCTTGCGTCCGGTTCTGACTGGATGGGTGAGGAGAACCAGGTATTGTAGACGAATAGCAGGTCCGCAGAGTGGCGCGAGGCGAATACCGAAGGTGTGGTCGCTGGGAGGGTTGGGAAAAGTTCGCCCAAGGAAGAAGGCTCACGGAGTTCGGGAGTATGGGACGTGCATATGTATGCGGTGAGAGAAAAGGAGGGTATAGTGCCTGTGTGACAGTGCATGGATTTGATGGTGCTGGCATGGCTTTAGGCAAAATTTTGCGGGGTAAACTGTAGTGAGGTCATCCTTGAAATTTTTTTCCTCGGAGACGCCGATGCGCCTATAGTTTCGCTGGGAAGGTAAGACGTCTGAGGTCGGGATGGAGGCGGTATAGTTAATTCCCGAAGGGCACAGGAGAAAGGGTCTGCCAAGGGCCAGAACATCGGATGAGGCTCTGAAGAGGGCGTTTGGCGCACGTGCGCGGGATGATCGTCGTAAGCCGCGGGCAGATCTCGGTTCTATTCGAGTGTGGTCTGCGTGGTTGTTGACATAAGCGAAAGGTAGAAGGGATGAAAGTCAGATAAACATTGAATCTCACTTGCAGTAGACAAACAATAAGTAGGGCTTGCCGTATTAAGAGCAACTTGCGAAGCGCGAACTGTCTGCATATACGGGAGACGGTCTGTCATTGTTTACCAATCTGGGTGTGTCCCAAGACTGGCCGAGACTTGAAAGTGTGCTAGGGAAGCGCTTGTTGCACGTTTGAGAGAATACGAATGTCGTGCAGGTCCAGGGACGTTCTAAGATGCGGAATGCTGTGACGTATACCTGGAAAGGGTGGACTACGGGTATTCTAAGGAAGGAGATTGCGAGCCAGGACGGTGGTTGTAACAAACTCTCTGTGATATGTTTTAGTCACAAAGGATGCGGAAGGAATGCGAATCCGATGGGCCGGCACTTTGACCCATCCTCTTTGTGCGTAGGATTCTCACCGTCTACCTACGTTCCTGCGCATTCACCCCTCCATCGTCATGGTAATCCCAGATCGCCGGGCGTCCCGTTGCGCGACACGAAAAAGCAAAGGTCTCCATATCACCAGGCTCAACGCGGGTGGGGAGGTCATGATCCAAATCGGCAGTTACGCCACATGTCTCAGGCAGAGTGATTGATACGAGAGGTGAGCCTAATCCGTGGGGGGCCAAGGTCAGGTCAAAAAATACACCAAATGGGCCGGGGTCACAGAGTAGGCTTTTCCCAGTTCTGGTACCACCTGACATCAACCAAGTACCGCATCGCGGATAGCCGGCACAGATGCGGATAAGGAAGGAGCACAAGTCCCTGATGAGCAGGACAACTACCAATACGACGTGTCAGAAGGTGATGAGCTTGTTTCCCGCAGGCCAAAGCCTGGGCAAGATCTCGTCATCAGCCTCCCGTTGCCGAAAGACGTTACGCGCCATCGAAGCGTAGGGCACACCAACATGATTGTGAAGCAGCGCTTGTTCGGTGAGCCAGCCTGGCCGTGCTCTCTCTTGCACCGGTGAACTCGGTGCCGCTGAGAAGTTCGCTTTCCATAGCATTGTTGGTATACCCAGGTGGCCTGAGCACGGTTCTGTACATGTGGGGGAGCAGAAGCCCGTCCCCGTCTCCGGGTTCATGTCGACGCTTGGATTCCTAGTTCTACGGTCCCCAGATGTGGCTTTCGAATAGATTGCTCTGCTTATAAGGCCAAAGCGGATAGATGGTATTGCGTGCGGACTTGGCTGCATCCGACGATCCGGTCCCCGACAGGCTGCTTGGCACAGGATGGTTGATAGTGGGTGTGCTGGTGTAGCTAGGCGTCTGCTGAGCTGAAGCCACCGTCTGTTAAGCACGAACTAGCGCAGTGAGCGATATGGGGGCCGAGCCCGAGACATCTCGCACGCGTCGCGTGGAAGATGAAAGAGGACATGGCCCGTTAGCGCAGATCCAATTTCAGCTCTCCACACGCTGGGTCTGCCCCTAACTCCTATTCTATCCACACACGTAACAGCAAAGTCGCCGCCGACAGCATGTCGCCGTCAGACCTTCAAATTGCCAGCTGCCGGGCGAAATTCGGCTGTCTGGTCAGCATGTTCGTCTCCATGCAGCATACCCACCCGAGCGTTTCGACTGTTTGGTCCAGAAACGCCACAAGCCTCCCTCCTCCACTACGAATACGAGCTGCGCCCTACAGCCAGGGCCAAAAATACAGTCGGCCTCGGCATTGGCAAGCCTCTCATTCGAGGGCGTCCCCAGATGGCGACTCATGCAGCCAATCACTTCTCCCCCCGCCCACTTTGACAGCACCACAGCACCATGGCCAAGCTTGAACGGCCGTTGCCCATCACTGCATCTGCCATCTGTCTTCGAGTGCCTTCTAGCTTCCTTTAGGGCAGCCGGCTGCCATCATCCGCACCTGCCATACAATATGTGGACCGATACGAGTGGTTCTCAAGAAAGTCCGCACGTTCTCCGTTCGCCATGGCACCTATCTGCACGGCCCGTTTCGTCCATAGGTTTGGCCAGGGCAGGGCCTGCCTGCCACTCAAGCTGTAGGCCAGGGCTTCTGATGGTGGGTCGTCTGCTTGACCCATTACCCTAGTCCTGTGCAAGGGAGCAGCACCGTGGTTAGCCCGATAGTTCCCCGCCTACTTTGCCTCCCGGATGCTACTTTATCGTGCCGTTCCCAGTGAGGCGTAGGATTATTCCCGTCTTGAGCGTCCAACCCTTCACAGCACCCTCGTCTCCGTTTACGGCTATGTCACAATAACATCCACCACTGCATCATTGTCCTGGTGAGAACTACTAGGTACGACAAGGCGACATGCTGCTGGGCCGCCCTTCATAGTGTCTCTCAATCCACTCCTCTGTGTGAGACTTTTCCACCTGCGTCAGTGGCACTACCTTTAGCTTCCTGGCCATGATCGATCTAGGGCCTCTGGATGTCGACTCGGCCTCCCTACCCGTTCTTCCTCACCACATTCGCCGATGGCTCCATGGCGTTGTTGTGCTCAGTTTCATGTCCCTCGTGGCTTCTGTCACCTTACTCGCACTGCTGGTGTACCGCCTTGTCCGATGGCAGATGAAAGCCAAACGCACAAATCAATTTGTTGTGCTTATATTCAATCTACTTCTTGCCGACGTTCAGCAGTCACTAGCTTTCCTGCTTAACGTAGAATGGCTCCGGACTAACTCGGTCGTCGTTGGCACTTCGATATGCTGGACCCAAGGCTGGTTCGTCTCGACAGGAGATTTGTCAAGTGGTGTATGGTGCTTCGCAATCGGCTTACATACCTTTGCCTCAGTAATATTTAACTTCAGGCTGAAGCAGAGATGCTTCTACCTGTGCATCATTTCACTCTGGATCTTCATCTACGGCGTTTCCCTTATCGGAGTAGGAATGTACGGGAAAGAACTCTATGTCAGATCCGGTGTTTGGGTAAGCGAACAACACGCCCAGTAAGAACACAATTCTAACCTCATCGTAGTGCTGGATACACCACGATTTACAGGACCTTCGCCTCTGGCTCCACTACATCTGGATCTTCATTTTCGAGTTTGGGAATGTGATCCTTTACGCCACCATATATGCAGTGTTAATCACACGTATCGGATATGGATACTACACAGATGTGGAAGCCAAGCGCGCTCGAGCCGTCTCCAACCTGATGGTCGTCTACCCAATCGTCTATGTCATTTGCACAATTCCTCTCGCGTCTGCGCGTATGGCTGCTATGGCTGGACACCCGCCTTCCTACACCCGACTCTGCCTAGCCGCTGCTATGATCACCTCCAACGGCTGGCTCGACGTCCTTTTATACACGCTCACCCGTCGCATAATGGTCTTCTCGGACGAGCCACCGCCAGACGACAACGGAATCGACACCTTTGCTGCCTTCTGGGCAGAAAAACCAAAGCGCTTCGGTGGAACCTGGGCCGTGGAGGCTGGCCACGGCGCGCCACCCAGCAGAAGAGAAAGAGGCTTCGGGTCGATATCTTCGGCCAACGGCAGCGCCGAGGACCTGGTGAGCGTCGGAAGCCGAGACATCAAGCTCGTCAAGACCACACAAGTCGTCAGCGAGCCCGCACAGCCCGAAGACTACGAGGAGATTGAAGAGATCGCGCGGCAGATGCGGCCGAAATCGCCCGTGGGTCGCTGGAGCGAGGACAGCGGCCCGCCACTAAAGGAATTGGAGCTTGCGCATATACCAACACATTGAAGATACCCCCGGAGCGATGAAGGCCCGACATTTTCTATTTCTATTTCACATTTTTACACACTCTGAAAGAGTGCGTCTAACCCGGAGTAGGTGGGCGCGTGTAACTATACAACATTACGCATGGCATTGGATGGGAAACGACATTGGCATTTTCTATTGTATAAGGCATTGGGGAAGGAGTATTTGCATTTGCATGGAACTGGATTTAGTCCGTCACGCAGCGCCGCGGCGCCTCGCAGGACCAGCTGCGCATCCAAGTGTTGGAAGGATATCCGAAAGCTGGGATTGTCTTCCAGAATTGATCACTTGTATGATGACGATGGATGATTGCAGATGTCCCTGAAGGAGCGGATTTGGATCTGAGAAGGCATTATCTGGATGATATTTAGATGTACTCGGCAGCTATCGCTCAGCGCGGCTGCACAACATAGATACAACTTACACCTTTGACCGTGTACCACCGTGCAGCCCATCCGTGTCACAGCGTGCTCGTGTTGGAAGCAATAGCTATGCGTGTACCAGTTTCCCTTATCCGCCGTTCTATGCATTCCGTTGCCTGCACGGAGCCTTGTTTACCGCACAGCTGCAACACACCCTCCAACGCCATTCACTTATTCACTCGGAAAGTGGGCAAAGACCTTGTCTCTTTAAGACAACACCTCGTGTCCGGCCCTATAAATA
>Ga0247757_10001080_pt1 | contig 19816 bp, 21 predicted proteins | sample UWRJL126311R4_FD_180929 | JGI IMG/M metagenome (GOLD analysis project Ga0247757, IMG submission 180929) | Plant litter microbial communities from Arlington Agricultural Research Station in Wisconsin, United States - UWRJ-L126-311R-4 | ecosystem: Environmental > Terrestrial > Plant litter >... | reverse complement strand
CATGAACTTATCACTCCAAAGAGCCTACCACATGCTCACGTACTTGATATTTTAAAATGTAGAGGATCGATCTACTAGATTACAGCAACAAAACGTCTTTCGGCCATCGATATCATGGTTGAGATTTCCTCTCTAGCTGACATTGAGGAGGAAGCGACACCGAGATAGTGCGGTGTCGGCGACAGCATTTCTCCCAGTCCCATGGAATTTGTGCATCCTTGCCCCAGCTATCATGCACGAGGTTAGCACTGTGCGGGCCTTGGTACCTCCAGGCCATATGTATATTTTTATGGGGAAGGACGATGACGTCATGTCCCTCGCACGGAAACGTCTATCATGTATATGGGGCCGCAGCCGAGAGCACTCAGCACGCACTCGCTGTACTTTAGAGCCAGTGTCTAGTGGGCCGAACAGCTGGCCAAGGATGGATGGATGGCTAGATTAGGAGATACCGCCAAGTTGCGTACCTGGACCTCGGTTTGTATTTCCTCCCTGCAAGCCGCAACCGCCGCCTAGCCCAGCTCCCCAGCGCACAAGCGGCATCACGGCAAGCCTGTTCGGCTAACACGACGCCGCAATCCGCGAGGATGTTGTCTTCTGCGATGCGGGCTGACATGGCCCATCTGCACAACCATCGTCTACATGCAGTAGTGGTGCTTGGAAACGGGGAAGTGGAGCAAGATACCATGCGGATGAGGCCTGTGAGGGTCTTTAGGCTGCGCTAACAACAAGTACAAGAATGGAGCATCTGTGGGCCAGCCTGCTACGTTCAGACTTCCAAAGCCGGTTTCAAAACACCCGCGATGATGCCCAACAGAAAACCTTCCCAAAAGTGCCCCCTTCCAAACCGGATGGCTGCTTCCCTCGTTAGTGCGGAAGTCGCCTAATGGGAGACGTACGGTAAGCCCAAGTTGGAGAGCGTGCAAGCCTCCTGAATTCGTGTGCCGTCGTAGATGATGAAAAAAATAAACCAGTAAGATCAATTGGCTTCGATGACCATCCTATCATGCTAGCCGCCAGTCCAAGAAAGCAAGCTGTCGTCAATCATATCCCAGAGTCATCATCTCATCGTGAGCTTCAGCGGCGAGTGGGGCTAGGAGGGTTCGCTTGGCCACGGCCGTATGTAAGCATTGCTGCATTCAGGATCTGAATCCCAGACGGCCCAGCAGCTTGGTCCTCTTCACGTTCGTCCTGAAGTTGCCCCAGCTCTTGTTGCGCTCTTCCCAATCTGACATTTGGCCAAACATGAAATCCCAGCTCCTGCCCTCATGGTGCTTTGCCTCTTCGCCCCGTAAACACATTTCCCGGTAGACGCGGGCTCGCCTTGCCTTGCCTGCGGCTTCTTCGCCAACAAGGTATGGGTCCTCGAGCGGGCTGAGAACACCAACTTGCACCGGATAGCTGGTAGCAAGATTGGTCGAGGAGGCCGTGGGCGAGCTGGCACTGGTGGAGCGCTCGAGAGGCGGGGGCACGGCAGAGAGAGAGTTCAGGATAGCGGCGGTGTTTGCCTGGGCCTGGTTTGCGCGGCGACGAGCCACGGCATTGTACTGCCTTGAATTGTTGCTTGTTCGCGTGCTGCTCCAGCTCTCGACGTTGAAGTTGTACTCGGAGATGGCACCATGGCCTCGATTCTGGAAGCCAGGTGCGTAGCGGGGAGCAGGGAGCCCGATGGACTGCTGGTTGGGCGCTTGAGGCGGCAGCAGCGAGGTGGGGGTGCGATAGGAGCTGTAGGTTGGGGTTTCAGAGACGTACGACGGGGCGGCGCTGTGGACAGACATGGCGTCCGGATCTTGACGCGAGTACAACGGCAGCGGCTCTGGGTCGAGCGGCCGGACGTCGAGCAGGGTGGACATGGCGTAGTGGGCGAGGAATGCACAGGCAGGCAGGGAGGATGATGGCGGTGCGGGTGGTTGTTATATGGCCAAAGCCGGAGGCAGGCAGAAAGCGCCGACATGTATGCCCTGTGTATCTATATGGGGTGCCGGCCATGGCTACGCCGTCTCGCATGCCAGACTTGCGTCAGGCGACGGCTTGGGCTACAGTGCACGAGGGGCCATGGGCGGTCCAACGCGGCGTGCCCCGCAGTGAGCCAGCATGTGGCCGACTGCTTCTTCCGGCCTACCCGTACACAGCAGCCCTCGCAGCTTGTCGGCTACACCCTGTCTGCATGGTGGCATTGCAACTCGTCGGCCAAGCGGCCATGCGTACGTTCGACAGTCTTCATTTCCCAGGGCCAGCATGCGGCCGCGACGCTGCATGCTCTGGAGAGGAGCCACGGGTATAGTCGCGCCAACGCCAGGTCCCGAATGACGCAAGTAGAGTACATACAATACAAGGAGAAGTCTCCGCCCATGCCCATGCCCTGCCCCTACCGTGGAAACAAGCGCATCCTTTGCGCGTGCACATTGTCGTCCGCGCCATCGTCCATGTCCTCGTCTTCAACTTCAACTTCAAACTTGGTGCCCAGTGCCTCGCGCGCTTCCCGCAGCATTGCACTCATTTGACAGCTCATTCTCCGCATGCGAGCATCGTCTTCCATCTCCTCGCGCCGCATCTTGTTGATCAGGCGCTGGCTCTCGGCCGGTAAGGGGCTGTTCTTTTGGCCCATTTTCCCCTCTAGCATGCTGGGAGAGCCATGGCCTTGGCGGCTGTAGGACCTGGGACTTCCATGCGACGGCGGCATTGTCTGCGGAGATGACTGAAACAATCTCTTGTCCATCGTGGAACGTCGAGAAACTGGTATGAGCGAAGGTCGTCTGGCAGCAGGCGTTGCGGCACTTGCCCTGGACGCGGGCCGTGGAATCTGCGATGGCGATTTACCATGGCTGGGTATCCTTCTTGCAGCGAGTCGCGGTGTCGAGGGTCTTGATACCATGCTGCCATCCGGATCAACCACCACCCAACTGTCTCCTGTGCGCAGTCGTTTGGTTCTTGGTCGCTCGCTGTCCAGTGACTCGATCGAGAGTACCCCATAGTCATTCTCGGCTAAGTTTCTGGATACATTCTGCTGAGTGACGCCAGTATTCTCGTCCCAGGACCCTTCTCCAAGGCCAAGCTTGGCAGCTACTTCAGCGTTTTCAAATGTATATGCATGTCCACCTCCAGCCTGAAAACCACGAAATGGCACTGAACAGAACTGGAAGAGCTTGCCCGCTACCCCTCCAACAAGGTTCATCAAGTGGTTCAGTACCCACGGCTTCGGCCTGTCACTCGCTCCATAAAGGTGCTGTTGTTGCGGTAGACTAGAAGGCGGGCTGGTGGGTGCTAGCCACATCCCGCGATGCTGCTCAAGGTTGAAGTAATCATCGTAGTTGCCGTTGTGTCCCGCAAATCTGTCCATACCCTCCATACCTCCAGCAAGCTCGTATCGGTCGTTCGCCAGCGGTGGAGGACTTCTGACATCTGCCGTGCGGGAGGAGCCCAGTGATGATGGCCAAGGCTTTACTACATTCGGTGAATAGGTGCCCTCTATATCAAGGTCATCGTAGCGAGAGCGCTTCTGGGTCGTGTGGTCATCAGGTTCAGTCACCTGAAGACCGGTGGTTTCGGAAGCCGCAACCGAGGCTCTGGGCGCAGGCGCAAAAATATGGGATCGAGAATCGAAGTCACCGGTCGGACGAGGTGGGGTGAAGATGCCTGGCATATTCGAGCTCGGTCGTGGTGCTGTTCCCATGCGGAATTGTGAGGCTGCCTTGGGCTTAAAACGTCACCCGCCGTGCGCCGATGGCTGTGATTCAGGAAGTTGATTTAGTTATGGTTTCAGGGTGCTCGAAAGAGTCCCAGAAGGCCAGCTTAGAAATGCGTCATGATAAGAGCGTTGAGAAAGTATGCGGGGAAGGCGTTGAGGTGGGCGCAAGCAAGCGTTTGTTTGGGCTGGTTACACATCCGTTACCGCGGCACGGGCATAGGCGATAATAAGTCACAACAAGTCACGTGCTTCCTTTGGCACTTGCACACATGGACCACAGCCTGCTCTTGCGGAAACAAATTTCAATGGAACCTCATTTCGCACTTTGAGTGAGGATACGTACATCCAACACGGAATCGATTATGTACAACAGGGCAGACATGCAACCAACGGCGATGAAAAGCCATCCGTACCATGCGGGTATAGTATAACGCTATGATAGAACCTCAACTCCGATTACAACCCCAGAGCTATGCTCGAGCGACCCACCCACTGTGGACGAAAAAGTCATACACCTGCTTTATCTTTCGTTCGTCAATCTTCCCAATCTCCACTGCGACCCGCTTCTTAAGCGCCCCGCCCTGCTTCATTGCCTCCCGTACCATGTTTTCTTTGATGGTAAGGTAGGGCTTTGGCATGATGCGAAGAACACGGCAAAGTTCTACCTCTTCTGCCGTCAATAGTTGTAGGTCTGCTGCTTGTTCCTTACCGAACTTCAGCGGGACTGTATTGGGTAATCCCTTTGGCACAAACTTCGTCTTCGATTGATGTGGCGTCAGAGCACCGTTCACGCCATTTGTTCCATTTGGCTGATCTGGTGGTGGGGTAGACAGACCACTCTTTTGTCGGAGCTGCAGTGGTAGTTCCGGGGCGGTCAACGCCGAGGAGGCTGAAGGTGTCTCAAATGGAGGCGTAGGCTTGCTGATTCTGTTCGAAGCAAGACGATCGAATTGGCCCAATGGCGGGCCCCTGGATTGTCTCTGCTGCTTTTCCTGCTCGTATTTTTCGCCTAGCTTGAGGTCTGTAATTTGCATGTTTCTCCACTCCTGCAGCTGTGCTATTGCTTGCCGCAAGCTATGTTCGTAGATCAAGCCTTCGCAAAACTTCTCAAAATCGTCATGTTTCATCATCCGAGCGAAAGGTTTCGCCTTATTTAGGAGATCTCTCTCCTCTTTTGTGCGCTTCTTGTCAGCAGCGGCGTTTTTCCGATATTCTAGAAGTTTGTGTTCGAATATGATTTTCTTCCTCTCCACACGTGCGTCTAGCCTGGAGTTGTAAATGTCCATCACAGTCATCTTCAGATCCATTTCCGGTTCGATCTCGCCTGTTCTGGGATTGACGCCATCGCCAGGATCAAACTGCATGTGTTGCACGGCTTCTTCTGCTTCGTTAAAGTACTCTGTCTCGAACTCCAAACGCCCAGGCATGTAACCTTGGACTTCATGGCACGCTGGCACACTCGCTGTTGGTTTTTGTTTCGGCGTGGCCGGCGGCGCGTTCTTTGCTTCTTCCTTCTTCTTCTCTATCCGCCTCTTCTTGTTGGCCTGAAAGACGTCACGTGGTACGCGGTCACTGAGTTCGGTGTTTTCCGGACTGCACCTCTCTGGGAGTGGAAATCGGGAGCTGTTAATGTACGTGTTGACATAGTGGTCCCGAACTTCATCCTTAGAGCGGAAACCACCAATGTGGTCTGCTATATCTGCCCATGAACCCAGGCCGTATGTCTCGGCACCTTCCAGTAAAGCCAGCTCTTCGTCTGCACCCCAGTCGTCGGTGAAGATTGGGATGGAGTGCTGTTCGATGACTTGGTATGAATGCATCTGAGGATCGTGGTCTCGAGAAAACTTTCCGTCGGAGAAGCAAGGCACGCATAGGTCGTACTCGTGGCAGACATCGCTGGCGCAACGTATGCGTACCTGCAGACGTCAGCAAATATCGAGGCTGCAGCGAGCTCTAAACTGACGGTGGACGTGATATCCGACGAGCACACATCGCATACATATTTGACGCCGCCCTCAGTGCCTCGCGATGCAGTCTTCTTTTTGATGAGGCCCATAGCGGCTGTCTAGCGCGTCAGTCGGGGCTGTGTTGGTGCAAACGCGTAGGCAGAGTAACGTGAAGAACGAGGGCAGTGCTGGACGATGAGGATGTGGCAGCCGGCGTGTAGCGGTTGCTGGACGCACAGCGTGCAACGCCGTCAAGGGCTCCCAAACGCGGTGCTGGGCGGAGCGATCAGTGTGGGATTATCGTAAGCAAGTGCGCCGCCGCAGTATCCATGCGGACGCGGGAGTCGAGGTTCCAGGGCGGGGGTAGTGTGTTGCCGTGAGTGAAATGCGCCTGTGCTGGCAGAAACGCGGGCCTAGCCTGAGACACTTCTCCCCACTCCCGTCAACATTGGAGGACCTTCAGCACGACAGGAGAAGTTCTTCGCCACCACTCACCGCTCATAAACGCAGACATCCGTCGGCTGCGACCCTACCCTTCGATTGCTGGACCGCACTCACCCGCCTCGACAGCTCACTATACCCGCCTCGTTCTTGTCCAAGCCGCCGCTCCACTCGCCCACACCGTCTTCCCGTTCTATAGCGAGCCACCACCACCGCCCGCAGCCGCTATGTCGTGGAAGCTCACCAAGAGTCCGTATCCCGTGCCGTCTCGCCGTCTGTCTAATGTTTTGCAGAACTCAAGGAAACCCACCTTGCGCCTCTCGCCAACACCTTTAGTCGCTCGTCGTCTACATCGACGATAGTCGGCGGCGAGCAGACGCCCAAGGCCCCGAGCTCCGCGAGTAGCACTACTGTTTCCGACCCCAAAGACCCCAATGGCATCGGTTTGTGCTTACGCTCCCAGCCGCTGGATCACTGCTAACCCGACCAGCTGCTTCCGAGGCCAACGCTGCCGCCCCGGCACCGCCCCTCCGGCCTGGTATACTCATAGTCACCCTCCATGAGGGTAAGGGTTTTTCTCTGCCTCCAGGAGCAGAACAGCACTTCGGCGGCGGGCACCACCAGGGCTCGCTTTCGCAAGGCGGCGGCTTCTCTGTAGCGGGTTCCATGCGCCCCGGCTCCTCGTCACGGAACCAAGTGGCTGGCTCATACTCGAACAGACCGCAGTCAGCTGCCGGCAGCATCAATTCGGTTCCCACAATCCACGGGCGGTATTCCTCGAAGTACCTGCCCTACGCTCTTGTTGATTTCGACAAGCAACAGGTCTTTATCAATGCGGTCTCGGGAACTCCCGAGAATCCGCTATGGGCTGGAGGAAACACACAATACAAATTCGATGTCTCCCGTATCACTGACCTCAGTGTCTCTCTTTACATTCGTAACCCTTCAGCTGCCCCAAATGCTGGCCGAACCGATGACATCTTTATTGGCAAGTGCAGCATCACGCCGAGATTTGAGGAATCTCAAGTTGGGGACACAAAGGTGAAAAAGGAGACTGGGCAAGGTCAGATCGGGGCTGAATGGCTTGAGGTCCAGTACGGTTCTGGTACTATAAAGGTCGGCGTCAACTTTGTAGAAAACCGCCAAGATCGACTCTCCATCGACGAATTCGAATTGCTCAAGGTGGTGGGCAAGGGCAGCTTCGGTAAAGTCATGCAGGTCATGTAAGGCTCCCATTTTCTCCCACGTTTGTCCACTTATTCATAAACACAGGAAAAAAGACACTCACCGTATCTATGCCTTGAAGACGATTCGAAAGGCCCACATCATCTCACGTTCTGAAGTAGCGCATACTCTTGCAGAACGCTCCGTCCTTGCACAAATCAATAACCCTTTTATTGTGCCTCTCAAGTTCTCTTTCCAGTCACCTGAGAAACTGTATTTGGTCCTGGCATTCGTGAATGGTGGCGAGCTTTTCCACCATCTCCAGAAGGAGCAGCGGTTTGATATCAACCGTGCTCGATTTTATGCAGCAGAACTTCTGTGCGCTCTGGAATGCTTGCACGGCTTCAACGTCATCTACCGTGATCTAAAGCCTGAAAATATTCTATTGGATTATACCGGTCATATTGCTCTGTGCGATTTTGGTCTCTGTAAACTAGACATGAAGGACGAGGACCGGACAAACAGTGAGTTTTTCGAGGTACACAAGACGTGCAACTGTTCCTGACCGACTCGTAGCTTTCTGTGGAACGCCAGAATATCTAGCCCCTGAACTCCTAACGGGCGCTGGTTATACCAAGACGGTCGACTGGTGGACACTCGGAGTGCTCCTCTACGAGATGCTGACTGGTCTTCCACCTTTCTACGACGAGAACACGAATGACATGTATCGCAAGATTCTTACTGAGCCTTTACACTTCCCAGGGCCGGAGATAGTGCCACCAGCTGCACGAGATCTTTTGACTCGACTCCTGGATCGCAACGCCGAGAAGCGCCTAGGCGCCAAAGGCGCTGCTGAGATCAAGGCTCACTACTTCTTCCATAGCATCGACTGGCGAAAACTGTTGGAAAGGAAGTATGAGCCGAGCTTCAAGCCATATGTGGTAGGTAACATTCCACAAGAAGGTGGTGTGCACGCTGACGATTTAAAGGTGGATGCACGTGATACGAAGCAGTTCGACGAAGAATTCACCCGCGAAGCGCCCACGGATTCGTATGTTGATGGGCCGATGCTATCACAGACAATGCAGCAGCAATTCGCAGGGTGGTCATACAATCGCCCAGTTGCTGGGCTTGGTGACGCTGGCGGCTCGGTGAAGGATCCTTCGTTTGAGGGTGTGGCAGATCGATAAGTATATTCACGATGAAGCTAGCCAGGAAGGACGATGTAGAGACAGAAGCTGTTGCGCTGCGGTTTCTCTAGCAACAGGCGTGTCGCCATTCGATGGCTTGGTGGATAGTTCAGCAACACCATGTCTATGGCTGGCTAGCCCGTTACCAGGGTTCCGACGCTTTTTATGTAGGACGGCAGCATCATGATTCACGCGCGGGGGCAGCATTTAGGCATTGGCCAGGCGAGATTAGGCAACACAAGACACAAATATCCACATGTAGGCAACGCAATGTTTTTTTGCGCATGCTGGCGGAAACGCTTAGTGAGGGCTTTGTCTTGCTTTGTGAGACAGCCCCTCTCCTCTAGAAGTGACGCCATGGGCCACCCCTGCTCTGCACTGGTTGCCCCTCCTTGTGACGTCCGGGGAGCGCTTTCCTCATAACCCCCACCAACACGTAGCCCGACTCCCGCACTGCCTTCCCTTCTCCAGAGCCCGGCCGCGGAAAAACTCCTTCATCAGCCTGCCTGTTTATCTTTATTCTCAACGCCCTTCAAAACACTCTTCGTTCCTCAATTGCCCATCCAATTGCTGCTGCACTATCCGTAGGTTACCCCTCCCTCGCCTGCTGTCGAGCCCCGCCAACACCACCCGTGCCAACAAGTGTCACAGCAGCTACATATATCGCACTATGCCCGGCTATTCGCAGGCGTCGGATCTGTCGGCTTGGAACGCCCTCCAAGACCACCATGCGAAGCTCGGAAAGGACATCGTCCTGAAAGAATACTTTAACAAGGACCCTCAGCGCTTTGAGAAGTTCTCCTTTACCTTCAAGAATGAGGCCGACAACTCAGAGACACTCTTCGATTTCTCCAAGAACTTTGTCACCGAGGAGACGCTGAAGCTCCTGATTGAGCTAGCAAAAGAGGCCAACCTCGAGAACCTTCGCGATGATATGTTCGCGGGTGAGAAGATCAACTTCACCGAGAACCGCGCTGTGTACCATGTAGCTCTTCGCAACACCAGCAACCAGCCCATGAAGGTCGACGGCCAGAGCGTCGTCGAGGGCGTCAATGAGGTTCTGGACCACATGAAAGAGTTCACCGAACAGGTCCGCAGCGGCGAGTGGAAGGGATACACTGGCAAAAAGATCAACACCATCATCAACGTTGGTATTGGTGGCTCTGACTTGTAAGTCATTGAAAAGGATAAACGCCACTAAGAGTGCAATTTTTAACACTGATTGCTCCCAGGGGCCCAGTCATGGTTTCAGAGGCCCTCAAGCCTTACGGTGACCGCAGTCTCAAGCTTCATTTCGTCTCCAATATTGACGGTACTCACATCGCTGAAGCTCTCAAAGAATCTGACCCTGAGACCACCCTGTTCCTTATCGCTTCTAAAACTTTCACGACTGCCGAGACAACCACAAACGCCAATACTGCCAAGGCCTGGTTTTTGAAGAGTGGGAAGCAGGAAGATATTGCTAAGCACTTTGTAGCCCTCTCTACCAATGAAGCTGAAGTTACCAAGTTTGGTATTGACAAGAAGAACATGTTCGGGTTTTCTGATTGGGTTGGTGGTCGTTACAGTGTGTGGAGCGCCATTGGTTTGAGTGTAGCCCTGTACATTGGCTTTGATAATTTCCACCAATTCCTTGCAGGTGCTCATGCCATGGATCAGCACTTTAAAAACACTCCGCTGGAGCAGAATATTCCTGTTATTGGCGGCCTTTTGAGCGTATGGTACTCGGACTTCTTTGGTGCTCAGACGCACCTCGTCTCTCCGTAAGTCGCGCGCTCTAGCCTATGAAGGCGATAGCTAATCGGGTCAGGTTCGATCAATATCTCCACAGGTTCCCTGCCTATCTCCAGCAGTTGTCTATGGAATCCAACGGCAAGGCCATCACCCGAAGCGGTGATTATGTCAAATACACTACAGGGCCAATCTTGTTTGGAGAGCCCGCCACGAACGCGCAGCACTCATTCTACCAGCTCCTTCACCAGGGTACTAAGCTTATCCCAACGGACTTTATTTTGGCTGCTCAGAGCCACAACCCAGTCGAGAACAACAAGCATCAGAAGTAAGTCAAAATGAAATTCATGAAAGCGAGAAAGGTCACTCATTATCTAGGATGCTTGCTTCCAACTTCTTCGCCCAGGCCGAGGCTCTCATGGTCGGCAAGACCCCAGACGAGGTGAAGGCAGAGGGAGCTGCTGAGAACCTGGTTCCTCACAAAACGTTCTTGGGTAACCGACCCACGACTTCTATTCTTGCTGATAAGATCACACCTGCAACCCTTGGTGCTTTGATTGTCTACTATGAACACCTTACCTTCACTGAAGGTGCCATCTGGAATATCAACAGCTTCGACCAGTGGGGTGTAGAGCTGGGTAAGGTGTTGGCTAAGAAGATTTTAACCGAGCTTGATGACAACAACGAATCCACAGCACACGATGCTAGCACCAGCGGCCTCATCAATGCCTTCAAGAAGAAGGCTGCTTTGTAGATGTTAGGCAATCACTAGGGGAGAGGGCTTTGACGATCCAGCTATGAATGACGGCAAAATAAAAATGCAATGATCTGGCACTTTACATAGAGCTTTAGCACGAACTGGGCACACAAGTATAGAATATGTACAAAAGGGCATGTAGCGTGTGACGGTGCTTCGGCTACATAACCATGTAGACTGCGGAAATGGCGCGTCCCCCGGCGTCCGTGCACCCGACTAAATTATCCCAGCAGCGCCGAGTTGACAGCTGGAGCAATTGCTCAAGCGGGCTCTGCTCAGCGATGCCTTCTGCACTGTAATGTTCTTCAGTATATTCCTTGCATTCTAGATAGTCTTTGCGCTATGCTTCGCCCTATATCATTCTGGCTTCCGTTTGTGGCCCTCTATTCGTTTTGGATATCCCTGGCACATGCAGTATCTGGACAAGAACCACTGAAGGAGTTGGCCGAAAGCAGAGGCTACAACATTGGAGAGCCGATACCTGTTAGTTGCTTGGACAGAAAAGTGTGAGTACCTGCATCCAGCTCAAAGTGTTTAAGATGTTGACTTGGTGTAGTGACACAGGTGAACATGTAGGTCCAATTTAGACAGTCTGATGCTTCCCCTTAATCGCCTCTCCAAGAGAGTATTGCAATCTATCTGCAAAACTGACACGCTGTACAAGATCACCGATGCGAGCGGACAACTAGAATATATACCGTTCCCTACCTGCAACGAGACCGGCCGACCGCTCGAGCTCTTCTTCGGCGCAGAAAAGGGTACTTACCGCAGCGCACCATTTGAGAGCTATACTAACAGAAACACAAAGAGATCAATTGCACAATCGACTTTGTGTCTGACCCGTTCTTCCATCTCCTCGAGTTCTACATCCACAACGACGCCCCCCTAACTTGCCGCGTTCCCTCAAAGCCTCTCCCACCATCGGTGTTGGAGCAAGAATATCGCGTTTCAGACGAGTCGACCCAGGAAGGTGCGCTTGGTTCGCAGTCTACGCTCTATACCCCGCTCATAATCGCACTTGCTGGTACACTGCAGCTGTCCCATCTCCATGTGGGTAACGTGCTCAACCTGCTTGTACATGCAGCGCCCAAGAGCGAGAGTCTAGGCACCATCGATGCGGCGACAGCCTACTCCATCAGCAGTCACACAAAGAACACAAGAGTCACAATTGGTGATAGTTTGAGCTTGAAATTCAGCGTGAGATGGTACCCTAGTACAACGCTTCCGCCGGGCTGGAGCGGTTATGGAGGGCATGTGTATAAATCGACGTTTTTGTATTGCATGCTAAGTGCGGGTGCAAGTGCTGCGATTTGTATCGCATATTTTAGGGGCGTGGAGCTGCCGAGACGGCTGAGACGGTATGCCAGGGACAAAGTCCAGGGGGGAGGGAGATTTGGGGGTGGTTATGGGCTACCGGTTGCTAATGGGAGAAGCAATGGGTACACGGGATATGGTTATGGAATTGGGAAGAAGGATTGATTTCGATGTTTCGGCATCCTTCGAACGTCGTGAAAGCTAAAGGTCGGACATGTCAGCTTCAAGGCCCTTCGAAACGGATTTTAATGGAACTAAGGAATGCAAAAAAGGGACCATGAAAGCCATGTCATTGCAATGGTCTAAATGGAGACCAGGCCACACCTCGCCCATGAAAGAGTGGAAGGAGCGCTGTGGAGGAAGTCCAAACAAATAAAACCGTTGCACCTTCTCCCGGTTCTTGAACGCCTTTCATACTAACATGGCTCAACCATGGTCTTCTCACCGTGCTCCCGCCCCATCCGAAGTGTCCTTGGGAACCTTCATCTCAGCGAACGATATTCCTAGAGAGTTTGCAGAACACATACCTACTGATATTGACACCGCAACCCGGTGTGAACACTGCGGAATCGATCCTGAACTCATCTTTCCTTCGCATCCTTGGGAAAGGCATTTGAGCACGTGGGCCCTAATCAAAGCAGATTACCGTGCCTCAGTACCCTATCTTAAGTGGAAACTAGGTTTCAAGAATAAGCAAAAGCAAGAACGAAAGGCAGTGAAGCATAACAGCAGAGTGGAGCGGTCTCAACAACTGAAGGCGATATTGGACGACGAAGAGAGATCACGACTGAAGAAGATTCTCGCTGCCTGGTTCCTCGTGTATCAGAAGTATAGAATCAAGCATTATGATCGAAACATTCAGAGATATGAAGCATCACAAGTCGTCGCACGAAAGCCTGAAGCTGGACCGAACGGCGAATGAACTGCTGCATCGCATGCAAGAGTCTGCCTCTGAGGACTCTTTGGAAAGCTCAAGAGCGAGAGTATTGGGTAGGTCATTCATGTTTATGTCTGTTTGGCTTGTTGCATACTGACACCTTCATAGCAAACGCCAGAACCATATATGGCCCGAACCGCTTCCTTGACATCATAACATATGGCAGTTCATCGTCCCGGAAGATTGCAGCAGCCGTCGTTGAACACAATCCCATAGGCCGGTCTTTTGTTCATTGCTGTTCAGCCAAGGAAGAGACCCGACTAGCTGCCTTGGAGCATCTTCTAGTCATTCAAGAGGACATAATGCAGCGCCTGATGGATAGAGAAGGAATCACAAGCAATGGCTGGCTGCCGATGACTGCACAGGCCCAACATGCTCGTAATTTTGGTAGCATGTCTGACATCGCAACTTCTTCTCGGGTTCCCTCCAAGCCAGCCAGCCCTCTTTCGTCTGTTCCATCTATGCCCCAGCCTCACCGACCAGGGCATGTGCAATGGTTGATGGGCTCAGAAGGTTGAATATGCATAGTCCATAGGGTTAACACACAAATGAATTTCTGTCTCCCCTAACGAGCGCAGTCTCTCTTATACTGATATTAAATCTTCTCTCCTTCTAAAATGGGCCTTGCTTCCTCGCTCCGCCACCAGCTCACGCCATCCTTACCGGGATATTCGAATTTGTCCATGCTCTCGGGCTTCATCTCTACACTGTAACCTGGGCTTGTTGGCGTAACGTAATATCCGTCTTTAATCTCTGAGGGGTGAAAGAAATGCTCATGCAAATGGTCTACGTATTCCAGAACAGACTTCTTGGCTGACACGCATACGTAGTCAATGGTAGAAAGATGTTGAGTGTATTCCGGGAGACCAACGCCACCGCTGTGAGGTACTATGGGGACGTTAAACTAAAGCAATTAGTCAGTGATCTACATATCCAAGGGTAGGTAACACATACTTTACTTGCCATGAGGAGTACCGCAATGACTTCGTTCACACCTCCTAAACGACAGGCATCAATCTGGCACACGTCGATGGCGCCCGCTGCGAGGAATTGCTTGAACATGACGCGGTTCTGGCACATTTCCCCAGTTGCAACACCAATACCATACGGCTTCAATGCTTCCCTGACAGCTTTATGGCCCAACACTGACCTCCTATTAGCTGATCGTTCAAAATTATATCTTGGGAATAGACATGGAGATCGGGCTCACCATCGTCTGGGCTTGTCGGCTCCTCAATGAACCAAGGTTTAAACTCAGCCAACTGCTTCATATACTCGACTGCTTCAGGCACACTCCACACCTGATTCGCGTCCACCATGAGCACATTCCCCTTGTCGAACCCAATGATCTCCCGGGCAATACTTAATCGCTCTTTGTCCTGCGCTATGTCACCGCCAACTTTGAGCTTGAAATGCCGATAGCCCTTGGCTAGTGTCTCCCGCAGCAGTCCCCTCATCTTCTCCTGGCCGTAACCCAGCCACCCCGCAGATGTTGTGTACGCTGGCACGGCCCTACTCTCCAGCGCCTCTTGAATGCGCTCTTTTTTGCCCTGCTCGGCGCGTGTTAGGATGTCCAAGGCCTCCTCGGGCGTCAGCGCGTCGGTAATGTAACGAAAGTCGATCAGCGAGACAATCTCCTGGGGCGTCATGTCGGCGACGATGCGCCAGACAGGCTTATTTAGGGTCTTGGCCCATAGGTCCCAAATGGCATTAACGACGGCGCCCAGTGCAAGATGGATGACGCCTTTCTCCGGGCCAATCCAGCGTAGTTGAGAGTCGTTGACGAGATGGCGCCACGTCTTACCCCAGTTCTGCACGAGCGAGTCCAGTGAGCGTCCTTTTATACGGTCTGCGAGGTGTGTGATGGCAGCACAGACGATTTCGTTACCGCGGCCTATGGTGAAGGTCTAGAGGATACGTTAAGACTGGCCGGAAGGCGGCCTAGGATGGGCCACAACTGATGACCTACCATCCCATGACCCTTGTGCTCGGAGTCTGTGTTCAAGATGCAGTATGCGGCTGAGTAGTCACCGGCAGCATTCATGGCATCTGAGCCCGTCTTGTCCAGGGAAGTCTGCCGAACTGTCAGCTCCTTCGTAACCAACACGTCCTCTTTCTTCACTACTTGTTTCACTCACTGGAAACCGTACATCCCTCGTCTCAACGCCAATAATGGTGACCATTTTGAAGCAGCGTATCAGCTTCAGCCCACGTTTGTGGATGAGTACTTGTTAAAGCAAAGGACTCCAGAGGTGGTCTCAAGGACACGAAGAGGTTTAGAAGGGAGTAAATTTAATTGAATAATAGCCTCCAAAGGAGGCACATGAACCATCTAAATACCCCAAACTTTTCGCATTAATTGCCGCTCTACGATGCGGTCCGCTGGCGCCCTCGAGAAAGAAAGGCTCCAGCACCAAAGCATGCCCCGCACTAATAGTCGTGATAGGTGGAGAAATACAGCCCCGAGGCAAAACCACAGCATGCGCACTCGCCCCGCGGCAACTCAAGGCCCGATTGCGGCTGCTGTGCCCAGTGTGGCTACAGTGCCTTTGTCCAGTACGTATTCCACACGTGAGCATCTTGTGAAGTGGGGGGTGATTGCATGCCTAGATGGGTCAAGCCACGCGTCACCCAGTCATTCCATAGAGCCTCAAAGCTTGTTCGGCTGTACCTTGCCTGTCTACCTTTGTAGGACAGGTCGAGCATCAGGAAAGAAAATCAATGCAGTCTACACGTCACATGGCGAAGATATACCTAGAGCTGCCACCAACCTACTTACAATCACGAAGCATTCAGGTGGCAAAGGCTCAATGTGGCCTTAAAGTCAGTATCATTGAGATAGGCGTCAACAGACCTAGTGCCCAATCGCCACTTTCCCAGACGAAGAGTCAAAGCATGATGCTATGATACAAGCTGGCCGTGATGCTCCAGGAACCCTGCATCCCATCAATATCTCCATTCTCAACGCCCTTTCGCCATACTCACTGCTCGTGCATGATGCAGATTGCAGGAAACGGGTTCGCCGCTGCTCAACTACAAAACCTAGCCAGTCGTTGGCACAGATACAGTTTACCAAGTGTTTCGACGACGGAACACTCAGCGTTTATTTAATTCCCCTCTTTTCAGCCTCGCTGTAGTAAATTACCATACGCCACAGCTTCCTAACGAGGCCTTCCGCATCATCCTCAAGGGCCTTCGTCGTGAATTAGCAAGTGACTCCATCTGTATGGTGAGTAGGATATTGTGGCTTACCCCGTAAAGTTCCTCCACTAACTTGTCTGGCTTGCTGTGCTTCTTGAGATGCGCAATGACCTCATCAACGATCGAATCCTCCTGCAGGCCAAGAAGCTCGAGTACCTTATTCGCCGCCCATACTCTGATTTCATTGTCAATGAATTTATCAGGGAGGTGCTCCCATGAAACATCCCATTTCCAAAGACCCTCTCGATCGTGAGGAATGTCGCGAGCGAGTTGCTTCTGCGCATCCTGAAGTTCTTCCTCAGTAAGATTGGCACGGATGGAGGCGTCAACAGTCATGGGGATTAGTGTTCGTTTTTGGGTGCTAGCTTGGTCGTTTATTTCCTCGTCCTCGAGCAGGTTCTCCACGTCTGCAGCAGTACGACGGAATGCAGCATTTTGTTCCAGCTTCTTAGTTGCAGCACCGAGAGAAAACTTGAAGCTAGGCTGCGGCTCGCGAGGTGCTTGAGTAACTAACATATCTTCGGCTTGTTGATTGAGGAACGCATCGGCTTCGTTGCGAGCATGGTCCTTCTGGGCCTGCTTGACATCCAGCTCTCGCATCTCTGATTCCCGATCAATCCGGTCATCCATCTCTTCCCTCCTCCGAAACTTTTCGCGTTGTCGCATCCAATCACCGTGGTCGCGGTAATACGGGTGTCGTTCAAGATTGTCATCGAATTTCTTGAGCTCTGTCGCCTGAGCGTCTCGGTGAGCTTGATCTTCAGCCTCTTTGTTCTTCATGCGAGTAGAAGTTCGCTCCAGCGACATTTGGCTGCGGTCTTCGAACTTCATCCAACGCTTCAGTGCAATCCTGTATGATTCGTCGAATTCGGCATCGATTTTCTTCTTGCGACGCTGTTCAAGTTCGGAATCGCTTGCAAAATCATCGTCATCCTCGCGCTTTATAGAAGCTCCGTTCGTAATAGTTTCACCGTTAACAAATTTGATATTGTTTTGATGATCTCGAGAGAACTGTGCACCCTTTGGTCCGCTTGGTGCACCTTGAACTCCTCTGTCAGCGCGCGGCCCAAGTGGTACTCCGTTGGCACCTCCAGGTCCAAGCGGCGTCCCTGCTGGTGGAGGCGAACGCCTACCATCACGACGGCGTTGTTCGTTCTCAATCTCTTCTTCTTTCTTCAATCTCTCTTGATCACGTTTGTTGGAACGATCACGAAATGCAGCGATTTCAGCAGCAACAATTTCGCGCATATCGGCAGGTATATCAGCAAGCTCATCTTCAGCGCTAGCTGCGATGTCAATCTGAACAACTCCAGACTCTTCGTTGTCGTGCATATGTACATCATGCATCGAAGTGTCTCCACCGAAGTCCATCTGTGGCACATCTGGAGGATTGAATAACTGGGCGATAACTGAAGCAAGGGATTCCTTTGCCGAGTCAATCCGGAACTGAATCGTGTTCTCATCGTCGCTTTTCGTCCAATTCTCAGCGTACTGAACTGATGCGGCATCTACTACGACCTGGAGCTTTGTAGTTTCTATTTTTTCACCCTTATCAGGCTTCTCTCCTGGCTTTTGCCGCTTGACCGGAACGTTGACGTCTTTAAATATCTCGGTAGCTGTACGTAGACTCTGCGCATCTGCATACTCGGCGAAACCAAATGTCTGAGGCTTGTTGCTTGCATCGGATGCTCTATAGAAACGATTGAGGTGACCAGCTGTTTCCAAAATGGCCTCAACGCCCTTGTCGCCGCCAACACCCTCAGGTATGTTGCCGATGAAGATGGTACGCGCAATGTCTTCGCGACTCGGTGGATGTGTAAGCTTCGGTTCGTCGCGGCGAGAGTCCTGCGAATCCATTCCCAAGCCTCGACGGCTGGGAGCCGCACTCTCTCTCCGCCCCCCGAGGCTATCCATAGCACTGCCGCGCTGCGATGCAGCAGTTCCCAGACGGATAACGGGTGCGCTGAAATTGATGTTGGGCATACTTGGAGGGGGTTGAAAATTAGGCGGTAACGGGCGCGGGCCGCCGAGGGCGGGAGGGCCATTGAACTGTACACCAGGAGGGGCTACTCCGGGAGGTGCAGCAGCAGCAGCGCCAGGAGGACCTTTCCAAAGTTGTAAGAATCGACATTAGGCATTGGGGGAGAGATAAAAAAAAGGCATACCCATGCCTGGAGGGCCTGCTACACCAGGCGGTGCGCCTCCAAAGCCTGGAGGGCGATTGTACCCAGGAGCTATTAATGTGAGCAGACAGCGACCAGGGCCAAGATATAGGTACTACTTACCACCGTAGTTGTACATGATGTGAATGCGCACGTTTATCGAGCGGATCAAACGTGTGGTTGTGTTGTGGTGTGTCTGAGTGCGCCGTCGCGTTGAGTGTTGAAGCAGTGATGGCAGCGAGCGAGCACTTGAAAGTTCAAGCTTGCCGCGATGGCGCACGGGCCTAGCCGAGAAACAGCCGACAGATTTACGGAGACGGAGAGCGCTCACGACGACACAACCTCAGCCCATCACTTTCACCATGGGACCGCGTTCAATGGGCGAGATGCTGCTCCGTCCCGCACCACTTGTGCGTGTTTGCTTCCCTGATGCGCCACAAAGTGTTCGACGGACCGCTACTCTCTTTTGGAACTGCCCAGGTCGAGCAATATCAAATTCATCCATCGACCGTACAGCACAAACCCAACCGAAGACCGACGATTCTTCTGCTCCACCCGCCCCCCGGTCGACTTCGGCTGATGTAGGCGACATCGACGAGATCCTTGGTTCAGTGGACAGCCCAGCCTTCCGTCGCCCCATTACTCACTACTCTCGCTCCTCGCAGCCATCTTCAGCCACTGAATTCAAGAAGGCAGCCAATGCGGCTAAGAATGTCTTTGGAGATGACTGGAGCCAAAACAAAGGGACTAGGCGCCCTCAGGGCCTACAGGTTGATGCCCTGGCTGATATGGACAGCCTCAGTAGCCTTCCTCACCAGTCGACGACCCCTTACGTTGATGAGACAAAGAAGGTGTATCCTAGGTTGACACCTGCGTACGGTCGTACTATCGAGCTCGACGAAAACAGAGGCCGAGACCTTGTCAGGGCAATTGGCATGCTGGGGACTTCAATGGCGAGAAACAAAGTACGGTACGATTTTATGAAGCAGAGATTCCATGAGCGGCCCGGACTCAAGCGGAAGAGATTAAAGAGTGAACGATGGAGGGCGCGGTTCAAGGAGGGCTTTGCGCATGTAACATCTCGAGTGACGGAGCTGACAAAAAAGGGCTGGTAATGGAAGCGGCTAGAGCAACCAGAAAGCTATATACCATTGTGGCGGGTCATGTACGATTGGAACCCTGTTCCAGCACATCGAATTTTTGATATAGATACTGTACCATAGGCGAGAGAGTGAGCATGGCGCTTGTTATCTACTGCACATTGAGAGGAACACGTGATTGTTTG
>Ga0247757_10001079_pt1 | contig 19825 bp, 20 predicted proteins | sample UWRJL126311R4_FD_180929 | JGI IMG/M metagenome (GOLD analysis project Ga0247757, IMG submission 180929) | Plant litter microbial communities from Arlington Agricultural Research Station in Wisconsin, United States - UWRJ-L126-311R-4 | ecosystem: Environmental > Terrestrial > Plant litter >... | reverse complement strand
GAGGGGAGGTGGTTCAAAGGGCAGGGATAAGTGCGTACCATCCATACGCAGACAGGACAGGACAGGACAAGGACAGGGCAAGAAGATGGTTTACGCTGCTACTGCTGTGCTTGCTGTGATTGCTGTGCTTATGTTGCGTTGCATGGTGTTGTCTGATAGGACGCGACCTGAGCTTCGTTCGTCGTCGTCGTCTTATTGGCTACGTTGGGTTTTTTATTTATTTTTATGTTTTTTTTGGGTTGCGGAGGAAAGCGGTCGTGGCACTACATACTACTGCTTTTGCTGCTGCTGCTGCTGCTGTGCTTATGTTCCGTCCGTCCGTCTTGTCTATTCTTTATTTATCGATGCAAGTTGTGCAACTAATATTTTAAAAAAAATGGAAAAAAAAAAAAAAGGGAAAGGAAAGAACACGTCGTTACGTTCAACCCCCCTGTCCCTCCTCCCTCTCTCTCTATCACTTTCTGCCACCGCGGCAAGCTGATGCGAGAAAAAAAATATGCCGGGTTTTTTAAATTGTTTCACCTTTTCATTTCTAGGCCTATTCAGACAGGGCGGTCCTTGCAACCAAAAAGTGAGTTGTAGTGGGGGGAAGGGGAGGGGGGCACGTTAGTCGCGTGGGAGATAAGTTTCTTGCTCTAGATAGGTGAGACTGTAAATGAGCAAGTGAGCAAGTGAGCAAGTGAGCAAGTGAGCAAGTGAGCGAGTGAGCGAGTGAGCGAGTGAGCGAGTGAGGTGTTGGTTGGTTGGCAGGGAGGGGGAAGCGAAGAGAGGGGAGGGGGGTAAGCTGGCGGAAGCTTGTTGCCAGCCAGAGAAGCAGCAACGTGGGACGGGAAAGGTAGTGCTTTTCCGTGCGAGTGGTGTATCACCATGGCCGAGTCGTTGGACCGGGAGGATGGGGACGGCATCCATACTGTAGAAAAGACGTGTGCGCTGCATTGTGTTACGTGGTGGAGGCGGTGCAAATGCACCATCCTTCCTCCCTGACATGCCTCTTCGCCTGCGAAGATGCGACGGCACTCTCTGCGAATGATGCCCTGCCCCAACTCCATGGCGCGTTGCGCATCCGTTCCAGGCTCTAGATGCAACTGCAAATGCGCCAGGGAATAGACAACGTCGAGCCAGCAAGGGGGGGAGGGATTTAGAAAACAACACCGTCGATCGCCATCCCCCGCTTCCGGCCGTCTGATTCGACCGCCTCTAGTCATGGCCTGCCCTCACCGCTCACGGCAAACAGCACCAGCAGTAATAGCAATCTTTCCACTGACTCTTTGCAGTATGTCCTCGGCACGATGTTGACTCGCGATCGGGTCATTGACTCGCGATTTCCAGCATGGCAAAAAATCCCTCCGCGTTCTAGGCGGACCTTACACAAGGGTGACCGCTCCACCCTTTACATTGTTTCAACGAGAAGAAGGCCGGAAACAGCACGCGGAACGATCCTTCCGGCGCTTTTCTACTTGTTTTGGGAATAGGGAGAGGGCTGGGCAATTTCTGCTCGTTGGACTTTCTTACACATATGGCAAAGACGCCTCACATTCTCAAGCACTGCTTCGACTTGTCATTTTTTCCCTTGCTGGTCACTCCCAAGACGACTATAGCACAGGGGACCCAGGCCAGCCATCCATCCACCGATCGCTTGGCGCGAAGAGTCTGCTGAACGGTGTGACGGAGGCCGACCGTGTACTTGACGGACAACGAAAGAAAATGCAGGTCCCTGTTTGGCGAGTAAGTCGGTTGCGCAGCGAGCGGTTACAGCTGTGTGGGCTTGGCTAGAAAGGGTGGTTGAATGGTGTTCCGCCAGCTTGGGTCGCCTAGATGACAGAGCAGGGCGCAGGAGGGAGCGATGGTGCTTTGTCCGGCTTTGCCCAGCTTGGCTTGGGCGCCACGAACATCGATTCTTTCAAGTTTCTAGACCAAGTACGCAAGCGCTAAATTGATCAATACATCTGATGAAGTGAACGGTGAGAGAGAGTTTATGCGAGTGGAAGGTGGTGCGCGGGGACATGTGCTAGTTCGATTCAACAATGAAATAGTGCATCGGGAAGAGTAAAGTCGCATAGGGGTTGCACAGCGAGCGGTGACGGAAAAGCGCGCAACATGACATGTGATGGTCATCCTAGCGAGAGCTGGGATCGAATCTTGTTGATTTTATAGTATTGAACTGACGTCAGTAGTCCATACCCATCATTCATGACTCCGTTTGATAGCTCTCATGATATAGGAAACAAAGACCTCAGGTAGCCTTGCCATCCCACAAGTCCTATTCGCTCATCCCAGACACTGGTAATCCTGCAACTGGTTAGCTTGATTCCGCACTGCAAGCAATCCCTTCCGGAATCGTGTTAATATCATACCTCTTGCATCGTCATCGTTTACCGCGACGCGTTCCAGACGCTCTTGAGGAAGCCATCCTTCTGTGTGAGCCTGTTAATGGAGTCGTCGCTTTCGCCCATGGCGCGGACAAAGCCGCAGAGGGCATATGTCTGGTTCTCGCCAGTGTAGCGGCCGTTCTCGTCAACCTTGCCGATGCTCATTTGGACCGAAGCGTGGTCTTTGGCCTTGATGATGCGACCGGTGGCGCTGCATTTCTATCGCAAAGGTTAACGTTGGCCGAGGCAGAAAAAAAGAACGGTAAAATTTACCCTTGGGACGTAGACTGTAAAGAGATGTTAGCCAAGCACTCTGCGACTCTGATTGCATGTATGGAGCGGCGTTGCGAGATGTTCTCGAGCTGGGATGGGGGGTCTGTGGAGGTGCGGGATGTGTGTTTGGGGAGGCTTACGATCGACAAGCTCGCCGCGTTCGTTCTCCATTGTGATGGGTATGTAGTAGGACAGTGGGGGGTGTTCGAGAAGTGGCTGTCGTGAGGTTGTCAACGTCGACGGATTTACTGTGCGGTTGCAACAATTCAATGTGTGGGGCGCCGAGCCGCTATCCGAAAATGGACTAGTCAAACGTTCCAATATACACAGCATTTTTCCTCGCACTGCAATGTGAATTCTAGAAAAGAAAGTACAGCCTAAGACAACAGTTAGTCAGAGCCTCATTCATCTCTATAAATTGCTTGAATTGCTTATACGCGTGCTACTTAATTACCATGATACTCTACCAAGCCAAGGCTTGGATCTATTATACGTTAACGCTCCGAACGTCGCGATGAATCTAAAATTATACACGATTTTTATGCTGTGCTTTCTTATCTGGATCAGAGCTATTCTTAAAAAGCTGCAGCTATTAGCATACAACTCGGCCGATCTCGCTCTTCATCAAGGTATTCCACAGACTCAAGCGTCTGCGTCAAGCTATCATGATTGATTGACGCTTATACTCAATCCTCGAAAATCCGTCTTTCTCCGCAAGGTGATCCCGAATGTTATACAATTAGTGCAAGGTTTCTGAATTTTTCTCAGGTAATCTAGCCGTACCTGTTCTAGTTTTGTGTTCAAAAAGACTTACTATCAAAGCACTACAGCTGTTCCTTAACATGCCTATCTTAGAACACTTTGGTTTTAGTATTTCGTTTCATTTCGAGACATGAATGTACAGATTAGAAAGTTTTACCCTGGCTATACTGATCCAATATGACATGGTTGATCTTGAAATAGTAAATATGCTAATATCTTGTTCAGTAACGTTAACACCATTCTAGTCGAACGAGGGTAGGTATACTGTTGGATATATTACCTGTGATGTAAGAAAGGTAGTGCCTCGTTCAAGAGACCTTTTGAAAAGGATTATCTACTTTTTGATTCCGGGGGATGCTCTACAAGCAGTTGCCTTCGCTCGACAGAATTAGTGTCCAGATTCCAAATCCACGGATCCGTAGTATAGTGGATTTTCTGGTTCGTTGAATCTACCTCTAGAAATTAATCACCTACCACTCGAGATGTAGTGATAAGCCACGTCGAAAAAGTCTTGCACATTAATTTAAGAGGGGATGTAGGCGCCCCGAACATTACGGAAGAGAATTCTAAGGGCGAAATAGAATCCTCTAAAAACTGGCTAGTAAATAATATCCAAGGTCTCGTACATGCTATCATAGAAAGTATATAGATTATGATGCTAACTATAACTGCGCATCCGTCAAACCACCATCTCAACTGCATTCTTTTAGCGCTAAGACGGCATACATTAAATTCCATCAGATAAATGGTTCTAATAGGATGTATACATCAGGTTATAAACTAGTAGACACATAAATAAGAAAAGGTCTAAGTGTTATACAGCTGTGGAATTGTATAAGTGTGAATATAATTCCTGATATACTTATTACTAATATCCAAATACATTACTTTTAGATATGTTCAGGGGTTCCACGGATTATACCGTTACCCAAGGAGATTCCCTTGCATCCAAATGGTTCAACTCCGTTTATAAAATTTGACCTTAACAATAGAGCCTTACTAATGTGACTCCAATGTTCCAAAATATACCGCTACATAGATATAAAATAATTCATTGGATATATAAAAGAATACGATAATGATTTGGGCGTACCTTTATGGCGTGTTAACCTTAGAAGTGATACCACCGAAATGTGTTGAACGAGGTCAGATAAACTGAATGGCTTAATCCTAATGTAAGTATTACATCCTTATACATTTATATTACTCTACTTACCTCGATTTAACCTAAAGGCAGTCTTAGTTTTATAAATAATCCTCAGGTCGAGAGCGTTAAGAAATTGGCTTAACGTAAACTTAAATTTTGTGATTGAAGAGTCGCCATCATCTATATGGAACTTTTCTTATAAGAAACTATCTTCAAAAAAGAAAAGAAAGAAAAATCAAATAGATATGAGAAAGATTTTGTAAAGTTTTATATATGACGAATAAGGAAGGAATTCAAACAGTCAATTCTATTCGCCAATGCTAGGGAGCACATTCTTATAGGAGTTCACAGCCAAAAAAAAATTTATGTATAAGAATTTTGCAATTGATTATTTAATAAATCTGCGTGTTAAATATTGAAGCAGAGAAGGAGAGATTGATTGCTGAATTCCGGTCCGGGCATCAAGCTACAGCCTGTTGTTACCACAATCTCTAAATGACTTTGACAACTAGTAGTATCTTTAGGCCTATCCGTAAGATCCGTCTTAAATCTAATTGATGCATATTGAATATCATGTGTTTTACAACTAGGTCACGTGTTTTAATTCTCGTGACGCAACACATGTGTGGATGAGGCACCGACTCTACATGGGCCCTTGAATTCATAAAAAAGGGCAGCTTTCGTAAGTATCATAGATTTTGACTGTGTATATTAGATTTCGGTATGATCCTCAGACATTGAGCATAGAGCTTGTTGATCAGCTGACCTAGTGAAAGTGCCGGATCGTTGGCCAATCTGTGAACCAACGTCGCATGTGCCCCACATCTCGGAGTTTTGCGGGTTCTGCCAGTAGAGCGCCCCGCAATACGCTGATTTCACAGCACATAGCCCTCCATATCTGAAGACGCTGTATATCAAAATACTGCAGTTAAAATTCTCATAATTCATCAAATTAACAGTCGCTTTAGCTCACTTGGGAGAGCGCCAGACTGAAGCAATCAACCTTAGGGTTGCAAACTTCGGTTCTAAACGATCATCTGGAGGTACTGTGTTCGATCCACAGAAGCGACATCAATTTTTTGCCCTTTCTATGTTATATCACTATCTGCTATGATCCATGCATGGCTCCTTTTTTGCATCGAAAAGGTGAGATCCTGATGTAAGACTTCGGCACTCGGAATTCCCCTTCACACGAATGAAAGTGGGGATACAACGGGAATGTCAGCATGGCGGGGTCATTAGTCAGGAATTGGAGCTGGGTGCATGCTGCTTTTACATGGAGGGCTCTCCGATGAGTCAATTGGCAGCAAATCTAAGCATCATTCACTCCTTGCTTCCGAGCTGACGGTCAAGCCCTATAAATTTATTGCCTCCTGCTGTCGATTCAGCTGGGCTTTCATCTCTATTATAAGCTTCATTAGGTGTGCTAACAGCACAGTTCTGCGCTTTTATTTTAGGGATTCGACATAACTTTCGTCCCAGCTCGATCAAGTCATGATGCCGAACAAGGAGTATAAGACAGAATTCAGTGGTGATCCGAATGCACATCCGATTCCAGAGTTTAGCGAATCAATGACAGGCAAATGTCTTTGCGGCAGCATCACTGTGACAATCCGCGACAAAGACCTGTTCACAAAACCGCGTGGTCACCTCTGGTTTGTATCTTCTGCTCAGCAACGTGAGCGAAGATTGACTGACCATACCACTATAAAGCCATTGCGAAAATTGCCGTAAGGTATCTGGTAGCTACGTCGCGTCAAACTTGGCCATGGAAAAGGAGAAGGTGACAATAGAGGATAGAGACGGGACACTAAAAGTTTATGAAGACTATGCGACGGGGAGCGGGAAATGCGTAAGGCGGATTTTCTGCGGGACGTGTTCAGCGTGAGTCTATACATACACTAAAGATACAGCGCTGATATGTTGCACGTGTAGGCCGATTGCAAGCGATCCAGAAATCTTTCCAACCATGTATATGGTTAAGACTGGGATATTTCCGCGAATCCCGAAGCCGGAATGTGAGAGCTTTGCGGCACATAGACATGAGTGGCAAGGAGTGCATGACGGCCTTGTGCAGTATGAGACCACTAGAGGCGGGAAAAAGCTCGGGGAATGAAGGTTATGCATTTAATCTATCCTGAAAGTTGTTGATCTTAGAAGATTTCGCTAATCCTGAATACCACTCGACGAAGGCTAGTTGAGCATGTATGTAGAGCATTCACAGTACCAATGGTATTCTATCCAGATCAATATGAAGTCCAGAGCTGAGCTGCGGTATCTGTGTGTAGTGGCTCTGGTCTAGCAGCTGCCTTGTCATCTGGAGCGTCTATCACAATTTAGTTTCGGCGTCACCTTAAGTTATGTATACACCTACTCGCGCATATGTCGGATTTGGCTCATGCCTCATTACTTGTAGGAATGCCCAAGTCTGTAACACATGTTAGTGATGTGTTTTGATGCAAACTACTATCTTACCATGGCTCCGGTACTGCGACCAGAAATGTTTGCGTCCGCACTTGTCTGATCGTCTCGGCATCCCGAGAACATAGTGACCATCTTATTCTCGCTGCCGTATTGACCTGCGAACTCGTCTGCAAAGCAAAATCAGCATCACAAAGAAGTTCTGGACAGTACCACACATACTAGCATAAACCCCTTCCTCCTGTTGCTCGCCCATGTGTTTTAACCCTTGGAAAAAGCTTGTTGCTCCAGCAAAGAGTTCCCGTGCCTCGCCAACCTTTTCAAAGCGAAAGCCCCCTGACATAATGTCCTTCGCTTCTTCCACAAGGTGGACACCTTTCCTCAAGTTATCTATCAATGAGATCTGACCATCAGCATCGCTGCGATACACAAAAGGAAGCTCTACAGCAGAGCCGGAGTGGCAGCAATCCATGAGTATGAAAAGTGTGCATCCGGGTGCCATGTTTGTGACCAAATGCTGATGCAGCAGGGTACTGCTAATCTGGCCGTTGTATTCAAAGTCGATGGGCACAATGGAATCATCCAGGCCTGTACTACGGTTCCGGTCATGGTCTTCTACTTGTCCACCATGACCGGAGTAGTGCAGGAAAAGTGTACAGCCAGGCTCCGATACAAGCCAGTCCATTGCTGCAAGGATGTTGTGACCTGTGGGGTAATATGGGCTATTCGGTGGCACCATGGGATTATCGGAGAGGATTACGCGGTCACGGTGGCCGTTGTTATAGCCACGGTAGCCGAGGAATTCAGCGACATTGTCGATGTCTGCGTGGCCTAAGCGATATATCAGCATCGATACTTATTACCGTAATCGAGATTGGGTAACCCAAGCGTGAACAAGCCTGAGCAACGAGATCTCGGTCATAAACGCCGACATATCAAGCTTAATGTTAAGTTCTGCGCAGACTTATATATAGTCGAAATTACGCCTCTAAAAGAACTATGACAAGTATAACATTGCTTCCATTATCTTGTATTCCGGTGTTTTTCGGAGAAAACTTACATCCTTTCAACGCATGAGCAGAACCAACGTAGTTAATCCCAATGAGGAGCGATTTCTTCCTTGCCATTTCTGTCTAGAATGCCTTGTCTATTTGGGGCCGTACGCGATGTTTTCAAAGGGCTTAAATATGTTTTCGGGGTATTCCACGAGGCCGTACGGATCGTGACGGGGAGCCTTGTTGGGCCAAGCGGGGCTGCTGATTATTGCTATTTTTGGGAAAGTGTGCTGGCAAAGCTCGTTTGCGCGCCAGCCTTCGCGAACTCCGACACTCATTTACTAGGTTGGATCGTATTTCTCTCTCCCTCTTGTTGTAGGTGTGACATAATAGATCATCTAACTCGCTCTACAAATTTTGCTTTCGACTAAACGCTGGGTTTGCTAAGAAAGCTTAGGGTATTTCTGCCAGACATCTTTTGTTCAAAGGTTCATAACATCCCGGATCGATTCTCGTGAAGCTTCACTAATTGTTTTGTAATGCTGCATATCTTAAAACTGACTTTGATCTATTTGGTTTCCTTGCTGCGGCCAACAGCAGCAACCATGACAGCCTCGGCAATGCCGACACTGGATGTCAACTGCACGCCATGAGGGGGATATTTATTCAAAGAAGATGCTTAGTGCAAACTCTAGGGTGTAGTTATCATATGCGTTATTTACACCAAGGCACCCAGTCTTCGATGTTGCCGAACATGTTGCTCTTTGACCCCATCTAAAACATATTTCCGCATTTACTCTACTAATGTCGGAAAAAATCTTGGAGCACCAGGGCCATCTTATATTCCTGCACAAAATTCAATGCGTATCCTCTAGTTAACACTGTTATCTGTTATTAATACAGATCCAATCTATTCCAAAGCGCCGTTTTGGAAGACAAGGATGGAAATGGACAGAGGGTTCACATCTTAGCCACATGAGTCACGAAGGATGAATGCGAGGAGCACTAGCGGAAATTAGCACACTCAGACCAAGGTAAAGTCCTCATATCGAACTAGAGAGTTGGTGTCGACGTTGCAATGCCTCTTGATGGAACTCCATCGACAGATCCTGAAAAGTGCGGTTACGGAGTGGCTTCCGGATGACTAATATTTCCGGCTGAATGATGGAATACGTAATTGTTTGGTGCTTAATAGGACGTCACTCACCTGATCTCTTCCTCGTTATTGCAAACATCGGAAACAGCAACATCTGATTTTGTTATTGGACTATCTATATTCATCGCCTACGAAATCCATGCTCGATCCAGCCGATTTCCCTCCTCTACCGTCTCCCGCGAGGGAGAAAAAGAAACGAAGAAACCCCAACAAACAACCAGAAGTCCCATTTCAAGGCAATGGGCCAACAAAAGTCTCCCTTGAAACGCTTCCTGTTGAACTACTTCTCCAGATTCTTGATAATTTCATGCCTCATTCTCACCTTGACGCCTTTGAGCGCCGTGCGCTCTTAAGTCTGTCTTCTACCAATCGCCGCTTTCATTCCCTGGTCAGTAAGAGGCTATATGCACTGTTTTCGGATGGAGATATTCCCGCAAAAAATGACAACCCCTACCAATTCCTTCGCACAATCCTCAATAACTCTAACTTGGCAGCCAATGTCCGCGCTTTATGGGTTGGCTATGAAAGTTTTGATGGGTATGAAATAGATGCGTCCATAGAAGAGAGAATAGCCCATCACTCACCATCAATTCTTGATAAGCAGTCCATCAAAAACGGGCTTAAAGAGCTTAGAATTCCTGGTTGGAAAGAGTGGGCCATGCAATGCAACGATGATCGTGCTTTGGAGTATGGCAGAAGGGAAATTCTCTATGCAGCAATTCTTTTATGCACACCTAACATCGAGGCCCTGAAAATAATAGATGGAAGTTCAACGCTCACGGCACCTAAATGGACAGATTTGATACGGTGGACTGTCAATGGTAATCGCCGCGGCCAGATGCACTCGTTTACTCACCTTAAATCTATCTTTGTGCGCGTGGGAAGCTTGAGGCTTTGTGACCTAGCTCCGGTCTTCAAACTTCCTTCGTTACGCGAACTTTGCCTGGCCGGCCTTGCAGAACCAGCACCTGGGAAAGAAGGGAAGGCAGACTCCCTAACACGTCTACTACCTCCTCGATCATCATTAGTCGAAAGCCTCGATCTTCTTAGCTCCTGCATTCATATTGACGTACTATCTGTGGTACTTGCCGCAATCCGTACGCTCAAAAAGTTCTCTTACGAAAACAATGATGACAGTCTTTATCATCATATTGATACCTCGTCGTATGAATTTCATAGTCCCTGGGACGGGTTGCGCGGGAAGATGGCGAATTTCGATATATTGACGGAGTTTCTTCGCGCCCATCACCACTCGCTGGAGCAACTCCGGCTGACTGATGCGGTAGTTCGTGTATTGAGATCTACCCGACCTGAAAGGCCACCTGAGCCACTGGGGTCCTTGCAAGAGTTTGAGGCACTGGTGCATTTGGGTGTCCCGATGAGGGCCCTTGAGCACGGCGAACGCATTTTGATAGCTCAAGATATACCGGGTAACCTTCAAGTGCTGCAATTGGCCGCCGAGGCCCATCATATTGGCACGGCCGACTCTCCAGGTACTATGGCGTACGCTGTGAAGGACATTGCCTACCGTGCGGATAGATTGTTCCCATCGCTTCAGGCAGTCCATATTTTATACAAAGGATATCGTCTTCAACGCGGCCGATTGGTACACTGGAAGAAGATTGACACATTGTTTCGCGATCAAGGCATTCGGTTCGACATGACACACCTAGAGCCAGACATAACAAACCTAGAATCAGACATGACATACCTAGAGCCATGCGGACCAGACCGCAGGTGGAATCTGCTTGCAGAACAGAGTGAAAAGGACGAAGAGAATGGCCGATATACACCGATACCCTACGCAGATGAGTCAGACGATGATCTGGGACATTCAGAGTAGTGAGGACTCAGCGACAATATGGAAAACGACGAGGACCTGGTTCCGCATGGGCGATGCTACTCGGCGCAAACCCCGTACGGACAGTTTAAAGATGGTCATTTTGGACTGTGTTTGCACCATCCACACGGCACCATTAGAGTTCAATCGTGCCTTTTTGATTTGGTTTGCGTGATATGTTTAGGCTGGATAAAAGCGCTTCTTTATTCGTAGTTGGCATGCGAGCGATACGAGCAGATGTTTGAATGTTGAATACCATTTGGATACTCCTCCTTCCCCTTCTTCTTCCGTTTTCTAGTTATTTCAAGAGTGATAGCCCATATTCCTCAAGTTGTCGCGACACGCGAGCATAACAACATACTGTGCTGTGCGGATCGAACCCCCGCCTTGGCATGACGACATGCCACTGCCCACAGGACCTCCGTCGGTGCCCACATCTGCCGTGAACCCGGATAAAGGTCTCCTCGATGAGTCCATGATCACGTTGATGGTACCTGCATGGCCAGAGCACCGGTCGAGAACAAGCTCTGCCGTGTTCGCCAAGCTTCTAGAAGAGCGATGGGTCTAATTAACTCTGGAGGTCCAGCTGGTAGGGGAAGGTCGCAGCAAAGCTACCCTGTCTGCTGCCTCCTCAGGGATCCACAGCTCCCAGCACCACGGAACCTATCTCTGCTCCACCTTTTGTACAGGCTGACGGTTCTACTGGTTTTCGACAGCGGGCAGCGTGCGCCCAGAGATTTGTCTGGGCAGCACCCCCCGATTGGGCAGGTGGTATAATCAAGCTCGACTTGGCATGCCACGGTCATCGCCCATCCTAGCCACTGTGCAGCAATCTCACCCGACCGCCAGGGACACTGAAATAGTCGTCATGGGTAGCTTTTTGCCCTGGCAGCTGTGCAGACCTCCTCTTACTTCCGCGCGCCCAAGAGCTGTGTCAAGTACGCGACAATGGCTCTGTGGAAAACCGCAATCGGCCTCGGCCTGCTGCTGGGCCAGGCGCAAGCCATCACCGTGAAGTGCGCATTGCCATCGAATGCGTTGTGCCGACGCTGACCGCTGTAGGGGAATGCTCGCTGCTCCGCGACGAAGCACCGCGAATGTTAACCCCAGCGGAGTGAGAACACCCAAGACGAAACCGCGGAAATTTGTCTAATATGATCAGGAATGGGCTTTGTTCTCATCATCGACCTACAACTGGACGACCCACAAGTCGAAGACGACTTGGCAGTTGCTGAACATTCCAAGCGGTAACATCACCACTGCGCCTATCAGCTCTGAGGCCTCTGAAATCGTCTGGCTCGGCCCAACCAACACAAGTATTCTGTATATCAACGGCACCAATGACGAAATCCCTGGTGGTGTCACCCTCTATACCGGCGACCTCGCTGGGGAATTCTCCCCGTGAGTTCAATAACATGCATACAAGGGCTGAAGTCTGACTATTCGTAGGAAGCTTGTTGCTTCGTTGGATGCCCCATATGCCGGCCTCAAGGCCGTCAAGTGCGAGTCCGGAGCAATCAACTTTGTCGTCAATGCCTTTGCATACAGCAATAACGGCTCTGCCTACAACCCAGAGCTCGCCACTGTGCCGCGTAGCACCGGCCAAGTCTATGGAAGTGGCTTCATTCGCCACTGGCTCACGTACATCACTGCTGAGCGATCTTCTATCTTCGGCGGTGTGCTTTCTCCCACTGACGATGGGTATTCCTTCGACGGCAAGATGAAGAACCTTCTTACCGGAATCAATGCTACCGTCTCTACTCCAGAGACCCCTGTGCAGCCCAACGGCGATCAGGGTGACTACGATATCTCGCCCGATGGCAAAACGGTCGCTTTCCTTACCAAGGCACCCGAACTGCAGTCGCCAACTACACGGCCAGCTACATCTACCTCGTGCCTCATGATGGCTCCGAGGCCCCGGTGGCTGTCAACGGTCCTGGTAGCACTGCGCCAAAGGCCGCCCAGGGTGCATCTGCATCTCCGCGATGGTCCCCGGATGGCAAAAAGCTCGCCTACGCCCAGCAGGATGGCATTGCCTATGAGTCCGATCTCTCCAAGATCTACGTCGCTAGCGTTGATGGACTGAACTCTCAAGTTTCTCCTGTAGCTGAGAGCTGGGACCTCACCGCTAGCGGAATGCTATGGAGTCCCGACAGCAAAGATCTCTGGGTGACCGCTGAATTGTACGCAATGACGCGCCTTTGGGTTATCCCCCAAGACGCAGACGCATCCTTCAAGCCCACCAACTTTACTGGCCCGTGGAGCACTGTCAGCGATTTCGCAATCCTCCCCTCTGGAGAAGCCCTCGTCTCAGCTGCCACCAGCTGGTCTTCCCGCATCTTCTACAAGCAATCTCCCCAGAGTGAGCCTGAGATCATTTTCACTGCCAACGAAGTCGACCCTGAGCTCTCCCTTCTGAAGCCCAACTCGACTTCGACCTTCTGGTACAAGGGTGGCGATGGCGACCAGATCCATACATTCGTGTACTACCCATCCAACTTCACTACTGACGCAAAGTGGCCCATGGTGCTCATGATCCATGGCGGGCCTCAGGTCAGTTCTGGTAACTCCTGGAGCACTCGGTGGAACATGAGGCTGTGGGCTGAGCAAGGCTTCGTGGTGTTCGTTCCGCAGTTCACGGGCACGCCGGGCTACGGCCAGGAATTCATCGACAAAATCCAGAACAACTGGGGTGGAACGCCATATCGCGACTGGGTTGCATTGATGGATCACATCGAGGATAACATTAGCTACATCGATATGGACAGGGCCATTGCAGCCGGTGCTAGTTATGGTGGTTACAGTATGAACTGGATCCAAGGCCACGACCTCGGCCGCAGGCTCAAGGCCATCGTCTCTCACGACGGCAAGCTCAACCAACTCAGCGCCTACGCCACGGACGAAATCTGGTTCATTCAGCAAGACCAGAACGGCACCATCTGGGACGACCGCGAGAACTACGAGATCTGGGACCCGCTTTCCCACGCCAAGAACTTCTCTACGCCACACTTTGTCGTCCACAGTATGTATTCCCAAGTTTCATTTGCATCTTCATGAGATACGTGAATTTTCGCTAACATGTGGAACAGACGACCTTGATTACCGTGTTGTACAGTCTGAAGGCGTCATGATGTACAACATCCTTCAGGCCCTCGGGGTGCCTTCTCGATTCCTGCACTTCCCCGACGAGGGCCACTGGGTCGTGAATCGTGAGAACAGTCTCGTGTGGCACACGTACATTTTCAACTGGATCAGGTACTGGGTGGGCTTAGACGAGGAGCTCATCACCGAGGGTGTAATTGAACAGTAAAACTCTGTCTAATTGGCCGATGTGGCATGAAAAAGTCTGCTGTGCATTTAACGTGTGATCGAGACCAATATTAATGATAATGGGTATGAATGGTACTTTCCATGGTCTTGGTGCTGTTGTGTGTTGTCCATGAGATTCAACGTTCTGTTCGCTTGCAGCACAGCTCTTCGGCAGAGGCTCCCCGGTACTTAACATGCAAGAATAATTTGCCAACGTCATTTGTTTTCTGGAAGAGCTTTTGAGTTCTCTCGTAAAATGAACGCGACATGGTGATGGGTGGCTGTGGACTGGGAAACACCGTGGTTGCCTTGCGCTAAACCGCTTCAGGGGTGCAGCCTAGCTTCGCCACGATGCCGTGAGGCAGCAACTCCGTTAGATGATGCGTGGTTCCAGTTTTACCCTTGCACAAGCTCAGGTGACAGCGCGATAGAAATTTTCTTAAAACGCGTCGCGGTCGCAGCATTCAGCGCATCATCGCAACTCAACATTCGCGTCTCAATTGCATAGCTAACAACTTGAGTGAGATAAGTCCCTTACCGTTCACTGGTGGACTCGAGGCTATTGCGATTCAACATTTCTTCTATTGGCTGTCGCCTTTTCACCATGGCAATTCTTGACGTCGTCTCATTGCCCACTCGCTCTCAGCCCTTGGAAACGTCGACCACCGAAACATCAGACGACATGAGTCGCTATCCCAAGCGAAAGCGCGCAGAAGTGAAATACTACTCCTCCGCCTCAGAAGAAGACGAAGATCCAACTGATTCCGAATCGGAACTGATTTCACCAAAAGTACATCCTCCCCACGTCTTTTCCCTCCATCCGAACACAGATGCTCACATGTACCGCAGCGTTCCAAATCCACACGTCCAGCGAAACCCCTCCCCCCACGGAAGGTTTTCCCCTTCATGCGATTGCCCGCCGAGCTCCGCAACCGCATCTACGAAGAATGTTTCCCAGACATGCCGACACTAGCACAGGGCGCAGAATCCGGGAGCATCTGCTTCCGCTTCAAACAGCGTGCGTACCGCCGCAGCGTGGAACAATACGTCCCCACCGACCAAGACGAACTGGACGGTATCTACGCTGGCAACCCTGCACCGCGCACCGGCACCGGGCGCGGACGCAGCAGCCTGGCATCTGCCTCGGACGATGATGCCTCGGACGAAGACGAAGCCGCCGGGGACCCGGCATCCAAGAAACTCGGCCTCAGCATCCTCGCACTGAACATGGCCATCTACCACGAAGCAGCGCCTATGGTGTACCGCCAGCGCCTTGTGTTCGCAGACACGGTGGCCCTCATGGGCTTCGCGTCGGTGTTGTCGCCCCGCACAGCGAAGATGCTGCGGCACGTTGAGATTCGCGATTGGAACCTCACGCGGTCGCGCAAGACGATGCCTTTTGTCGCCATGACGCTGCTAGCGGCCCGTGGTGCGACGAATATCGAGAAGATGCATCTCAACTGCTCGGTGGGATGGTTCGATAGCTGGAGGAGTCGGAGGATACCGGGAAAGGAGGCGGAATCGAAGGCGAAGAAGGTGGCGAGGAGGATCTATCGGGATTGCTTTCCGTGGCTGGAGGCGGTGGGCATTGCGAAAATGAGGGAGGGGGGATCGAAGTGGGCGGGGGTGGAGGCGTTGCAGCTTGAAGAGCGGAATTTTGAGAATGAGGGAATGGAGGATGAAATTGCGGCTTTTGTCAAGGAGTTGAAGAGGCTTTTAAGGCCAGCTTTTGAGTAGCTCGAGTGTTGGGGATGTATATAAGAAATTGGGCGTGCATAGTAATTACTGGCATCTGATATTGTACTAGCAGAATGCGGATCATGGGTGCTGCGTGGTGCATATTGACAACAGGGGTACATTGCGGGGCAGCCACCCCTCCATGTTCGTCATATCCATTGTGCGGGGATGAACCCTTCGCATCGTGACTGCGCGTCGATCTCGCGTTCATAAGCACACATCTGAGCTTACCCTCGATGCTTTTTCGAGGTGGCGCTCTCCAAGACCCTTGGCTGCTCAAAAAACCAGGAAGATACGCCGAGCCACCCAGCCTCCCCCGCACCGCATCTCGAAAGCTACAAAACGCGCCTAGCCCCATGTCAAACCTCACCTCACCCCAACTCTCCCGAGCCTCCCGGAGCCATTGCGCTCGCTCAACACTCCATCATGCCGTCTAATCACCACTCCGAGAATACCCCACTCCTCCGCCACCTAGTCCCCACGCACATTCATCCAGATGGCGAAAGCGGCCGCTCAGGCTTCCACATCAAGCACTTCCTCTCCGTGGCTTGGGCAAGCGGCAGCAAAGCCGCACGCTACGTAAACCTGCTATGGCCCGTCGTCCCCGTCGCGATAGCCCTCTTCTTCGCGGCACCCGCGCACCCGCTCCTCGTCTTCGCCCTGTGCTACGTCGCCATGGTGCCCGTCGCTAACCTGCTCGGCTTCGCAGGCCAGGAATTCGCGCGAAAGATGCCGAAAGTCAGCGGCATCCTCATCGAGACGGCGTTCGGATCAATCGTCGAGATCATCTTGTTCCTGGTGCTCATCGCTAAGCATGAGGGGGAAGAAGAAGATGGGAGTTCGGAGCAGGGCAACATGGTGCCTATCATCCAAGCTGCGATCCTGGGCTCCATTCTCACAAACTTGCTGCTGTGTCTTGGAGCGTGCTTCTTCGTCGGTGGGCTCCGCCAGGCGAGTCAAAGGTTCCATGCGAGTATCAGCGAGGTGGGGACGGGGCTGCTGTGCGTGGCGGGCTTTGGCCTGCTCATTCCCAGCGCGTATTACTCTGCATTGAAGGGGTCGACTGTGCCTGTGGTGGTTGGGCACCACACGTTTACAGAGAAGGTGCTGCACCACAATGTACTGAGGATCAGCCAGGCGACGTCGATTCTGCTAATCATAGCTTTCATCATGCAAGTCTCTTCATTTCTATCCAGCCCCTTATTCTTCATACCTACTAACAAAATAGTATAGCTTCATCATCTACAACGCCAAATCGCAGCACTCCATCTTTGACGAGGTGCTCGAGCGTGACGAGCACCTGGATCTTGACCGCGCAGATGATCTTTCCAAGCCCAAATTCACCTTTACAGAATGCATCGTGGCGCTCGTGCTATCTCTCGCCATCGTCACGCTCCTCGCCTACCTCCTTGTTGAGCGAATCGAGGACGTCGTCGAAGCAGGCGTCCCCGATCAATTCCTCGGCCTGATACTCCTCCCGCTCGTCGAGAAAGCAGCCGAGCACCTAACGGCAGTCGATGAGGCGTGGGACGGCCAGATCGTAAGCCCATCCCTCCAACCAACCACCCACTCTATCCCTATAACAAGAAGTAGAAAAAGAGCATGACTAATGTTAATTTTTTTCCTCGCACAGAACTTCGCTCTCTTCCACTGCCTCGGCCCCTCGTTGCAAACAGCCCTCTTCAACGCCCCGCTCGTCGTGCTCGCCGGCTGGGTCCTGCACAAGCCCATGGACCTCAACTTCGAGATCTTCATGATCGTCCTGCTCGTCCTGGCCATTGTCGTCGTGGGGAACTTCCTTCGAGATGGGGAGTCGAATTACCTCGAGGGCGCGCTGCTTGTTGTGAGTTTTTTTTTTTCTTCTCTCCTTTGCCCCTTTTACTTTTATCCACCGCGTTTTCGTGTTGTGTGGGTCGGTGATGAAGTTGGACTGACGCGCATCTTCCGCTGCTAGATCATTTATTTCATCATCGCTGTCGCAGCGTGGTACTATCCGAATCCCGATGTCGCGACGTCAAATGGGATGACGGCGCGCGTGGGGTCGTAACGTTTTCCAGAACGGTTGTCTTGTAAAAGGATTTAATCACGTTGGATGCAAAAAAGGAGGAGGCTTCGGTAATCTGTGGATGCAAAAACGAAGTACACCGCAAAACATACGACTAATCATACGACTAGGTACCAGAGGTAAGCCAGATGGGCAGAGAAAGTGCAATTACCGGTATGAACAGATGTACGGTGCACATACCACTGATGTCTTGGATCATCATTCATTTTTATGTTCGAAACGACTACATAATCTAGTTATCTACCACTTCATGACCATGATCATCTCTTTTCCGTAGATCCATCATCTCAGTGGATGTGCCGAAGCGCTCCAGCCAAAATAGGGAAACAATGCAAGCCATCCTGGAGAATGATGCAAAAGCCACCCACAGAGGAGCAAGACACCTAATACTCCAGAAATTTGATTACAGCACAGAGTTGAAATCACGTCCCTGGCTGAAAGACGAGAGCGACATCACGTCCCACCCCACCCCGCGCCTCCCGCCCCGACGCCCGTGCTCCCAAGATTCGAGCTCAGTCTCCTGAACCCAGTGCCCATGCCCACAGGCACAGACGACCGCCTCCTGACCTGGCTGTGCTGCCTTCCATTGGACACGCTCCTACCAAACTGCAACCTCGAACTTCCCCCCGTGTCCCTTCTCCTACCGTGCCGTCCCGGGGACGCGAAATCTGCCTCGTCATCCGAGGCCACAGCCACGCTGTTGCGCGTGCTCGTGTACGAGAGCAGCGCTCCAGGTTCGCCGTATTCGGATTCCGACTGCGCCGCGTTTTCATCCTGAAACCGTACGGGCGCGGAACCGTTGATGGCCTCGTCTTCCTCAGTAACCATGTCGTCCGAAGGCGCCGAAGCGGACAGCACGCTGTCTTCGTCGGAATCCGGGTCGTCGCCGAAGCCCTTACCCTCCTCGAGCCACAGCGTGGGGATGAAGGCGAGAAACGAGATGAGCGAGAGCGTCCAGAAGGGGATGATGACGTAGCCCTTTTTCAAGCTCCAGGTGAAGAGTCCGCCGATGCAGAAGGGTCCTGTGGCGCGACCAACAGCCGAGACGCTGGTTGCGAGGCCGTTGATGGTGCCGAGGACGCGCATGCTGGGAGCGCTATTAGTCAGCATGATGGTGGAGGTAGGGAAAGCAAAGGTGCCCCCGACGCCACGAATAATGAGCAGGATGACCATGACGGCTTCCTTCGAAGTTCGGGTAGGGAGTAGGGATACGAAGGGCGTAAGGAAGTAGACGACGGGGAAGATGCAGAACGCGATGCGGAGGCAGGTGAGAACCCCCCAGCGGCGGGCGAGCACAGGGAAGAGCAGAAATTGGGCGAGCATCGAAGTCACAGAGAAGATGGTGAAAATAGCGCCGATACGACGGGAGTCGATGCCAAAACCACCTGCGAATTTGAGGGGCAAAGTAACCTGTGGGTCGTCGACGGACATTGGGGGGTGGTGCATGAAAACAGGAAGGATCTGTCAAGTCGTTAGTTAGTGGATATTGGGTATTTGAAGATACGTACTTGGTCATATGCAAGAGAGTAGAGAGCAAGCAGAAAGTAGACCAGCAGATTGAGCGTTGTTTGGTAAGACATCACCTCTGACAACTTCGGAGCTTCGTTCTTCACTGGAGCATTGGCGCCCTTAGGCGCTGCTTCTTCGTCATCGACTATCTTTGCTGGCCCAAGCAGTGGCTCTTGTTCGGCAATCTTCTTCTGCCGTTTTGGTATGTGCAACACCCTACGCACAAAAGCTGTAATTTTGGC
>Ga0247757_10001078_pt1 | contig 19828 bp, 14 predicted proteins | sample UWRJL126311R4_FD_180929 | JGI IMG/M metagenome (GOLD analysis project Ga0247757, IMG submission 180929) | Plant litter microbial communities from Arlington Agricultural Research Station in Wisconsin, United States - UWRJ-L126-311R-4 | ecosystem: Environmental > Terrestrial > Plant litter >... | reverse complement strand
GGGCGCCGGCCGCCTGCAGCCTGGCCCCGCCCAGCGCGCAGACCTTCAGCTCCGGCCGCCGGGCCAGGAGACCCCGCACCATGCGGGCGGCGTGCTCGTCGCCGGAATGCTCGGCGGCGACGACCAGCAGGTCGACGTGGCCACCGGCGGGTGCCGCGAGTCCGTCCGATAAGGCGAGCTTGCTCATGTTCGCTCTACGGGAACCTCACTTCTGCTTCCGCCGGATCTCGTCCGTGATCGCGATCGCCACCTCGAGCGCGGACTTGCCCAGGGTACCGTCGACCTTCGGCTTGCTGGCCTCCTTCACGCTTTCGATGAAGTGGGCCAACTCGATGGCGAGCGGCTCGCCCTTCTCGATCGGGATCTCGTGCACCGGCACCTTGTCCTCGCCCGCCTTGGCCAGCCCGACCTTCAGCTTCAGGCCGTAGGCGATGATGTCGCTCTTCTTCACCAGGTGGCCCTTCTGGTTCATGAAATCCAGCGAAAGATAGGCGTTGTCCTGGAAAATGCGGATCTCGCGGTTCTTGGTCACGCTCATGCGCGAGGCGCTGAGGTTGGCCACGCAGCCCGACTCGAACTCGATGCGCGCATTGGCGATGTCCTCGGTCTTCGACAGCACGCTGATGCCCACGCTGTCGATCCTCCGGATCGGCGACTGCACCAGCGCCAGCACGATGCCGATGTCGTGGATCATGAGGTCGAGGACGACGCCGACCTCGGTGCCGCGCGGCGTGTACGGCGCGAGGCGCTCGGTCGTGATGTACTGCGGGTGGCTGGCGTGTTTCTCGAGGTAGCCCATCACCGGGTTGAAGTGCTCGATGTGGCCGACCTGCACGATGCGCTGGGCCGCGCGCGCGGCGACCAGCACTTTCTCGGCATCCTCCAGCGAGGCGCAGATCGGTTTCTCGATCAGGAGGTGGCAGCCCTGCTTGAGCAGCGGCAGCGCAACCTCGGCGTGGCGGTCGGTCGGCACGACCACGCTGACCGCCTCGCAGGCGGCCCCGAGCTCCGCGAGGGTCAGGAAGCGCTGGCAGTTGAACTTGGCGCAGATCTCGGCCGCGCGGGCATCGCTCGTCTCGAAGATGCCGGCCAGTTCGGCCCCCGGCAGGGACGCGTAGATGCGGGCATGATGCTGCCCGAGGGAACCGACGCCGACGACGCCACACTTGATCCGGGGTTTGGCCATGGCGCGAACGTAGCGGCGGGCTCCGGCACCGCCAGACTGTTTTGGCGGAAGCCGAGTCGACACACCCCGCCCTTCGGGCACCCCTCTTCATAGAGGGGACTTCGGCTGCGTGGATCGGAATCCCCTCTGGCAAGAGGGGTGGCGCGAAGCGCCGGGGTGTGTCGGGCTCTCGCGAGAAAGTTAATCCGTCAGGTTCGAAGGCAGGCGCGGCGACGAAATCAGCTTCGCGAACTCGTCCCAGCGGCGCTCGGGGTCGCCCTTCGCCGCAGCCTCGATGAACTCGCGCACCAGCTGCTGGCCGTGGTTGTAGTTGATCACGTAGCTCCGGTATTTCGTCATGAAGCTCACGGACTTTTTGGCGCGGGAAGATTCCGTCAGCGTGTAGCGCTCCAACCGGGCGGCGGCTTCATCGGCACTGATCACGCCGTTCAGGTAGTCCCGGGCGACCTCATTGCCGGCGACGCCCAGGTCCTTGGTCAATTCGAGCACCCGGTGGTATTCCGCGGCGCGGGCCGGATCGAGACCCGCCAGCGGGAAAAGCACGTCGCGCTCGAACGCGATCTGGTCGGCCTTGGGAAAAGCGACCTCGATGCCGTAGTTCGCCGTACCTTCCGCGATCAGCGACTGCGGGCTGAAGAGCGGGTAAACGGAAAACTCGATCCAGCCACGGTCGCGCAGGAGGTTTTTCTCGAGAAGCGCATTGTAGACGTGGTGGCCGGGGTAACCCTCGTGGGCCGCCAGGTCGATGGCGCGGTCGATGAAGATGGGCAGGTCGGTGTTGACCTGGATCAGGCTGTGGAACCCGCCCTTGTACCAGTTGTAGCCGCCCCAGGGCTGATTGGTCACGTACTCGACCGTGAAGCTCTCACCCTCCGGCAGGGCGATGTGGCGCTTGGTGCGCGTGCGCGCCTCGTTGATCGCCGCCGTGAAAACGGCGTCGAGCTTCGCGGGCGGGATGATGAACTGGTTGCGAAAAGCCTGGTAGCGCGCAGCGAGGCTCCCCTCGCCCGGCAACGCCTTGTCCAAGTCGGCCAGCAGGGCATCGAAGTGCGCGAGGTCGTGGTGCGGTGCCACCGCATCGAACAGCAGCGCCGACTCCTCGTCGAAGGGCAGCTTGTGTCCGTCGACGAGCGCGAGCCGCGCATCCATCGCGCGCAACTGCTTCACCAGATATTCGTGCCGCAGGCGCCCCATTTCGTCGAGGCCCGCAAGATCCATAGCCGCCAGCGTCGCGCCCAACGCCTGCGCCTGGCGGCGGATCTCGGCCAGCGGCAGCCTGGCCGCTTCCGCGGCGGTCTTCCATTCCGCCGGGCCGCTGTAGGCGTCGACAAAATCGCCATCGTGCACGCCGGCGGCGAGGGCGAGCTTCACATAGGACTCGGCGATCGGATTCATCGCGACAGCGGAATCGGCCCGGGCGCCGAGGGCAATCAGGGAAGCAATCGCAAGGCAGGCAAACCAGCGGACAGAGGGCAGGCGCATAAATCAGGTCAGCTTCCCCTCGTGGAGGAAGAGGTGCCGCGCGGCCTTGGCGGCGTGGGCGGCATTGTGCGTGACGAGCACGAGCGCGGCCTGTTCCTCGGCGCAGACGCCGAGCAGGAGTTCGATCACCTCGTCGCCGGTGCGTTCGTCGAGATTGCCCGTGGGCTCGTCGGCCAGCAGCACCGTCGGGCGGTTCATCAGCGCCCGGGCCACGGCCACGCGCTGGCGCTCGCCGCCGGAAAGTTGCGCCGGCAGGTGGTGGCTGCGCTCGGCCAGGCCGACGCGCTTGAGCAGCGCCGCCGCCCGCTCCCGCTCCGCGGCGCCGGCCGGGCCGACGAGGCGCGCGGCCATCAGGACGTTCGCCAGGGCGTCGATTTCCGGGATCAGGTAGTACGCCTGGAAGACCATGCCGAGGAAACGCCCGCGGCGCTTGGTCAACTCGCCGAGGCTGAGCGTGTGCGCGGCCTCGTCGCGCCAGAAGAGTTCGCCGGCATCCGGGCGGTCCAGCCCGGCCAGCAGGTTGAGCAGCGTGCTCTTGCCCGAGCCGGATTCGCCGCGGATCGAGACGCTCTCGCCGGGGGCGACAGTGAGGCCGACGCTGTCGAGCACGCCGAGCGTGCGATCGCCGCTCGGGTAGGTCTTGCGCAGACCGGCCGCGCGCAGCACTGGAATCGCGTCACTCATCGCGCCCTCCTTTTTGTAGGTCGGGGTTTACCCCCGACATGTCGGGCATAAAGCCCGACCTACGAAAATGGTCATTCACTGCGCAGCGCCTCGACGGGTTTGAGCCGGGCCGCGCGCCAGGCCGGGATCAGGCCGGCGAGGGTCGAGGCGACGATGGAAAACACGATGATCAGGACGACGTCTTTGTTCGCGGTATAGGCCGGCAGGTCGCTGAACTGGTAGAACTTCACGAAAGTATCCCGGCCCATCGTGGCGTTGGCGATGACGTGCACCACCGCGTTGCGGTAGTGCAGCAGGACGAAACCGCCGGCGAGTCCGACCGCGGTGCCGGCCACGCCCACGAACAAACCCTGGATGCAGAAGCAGGCCGCCACCTCGCGCGCCCGTCCACCCATCGCGCCGAGCAGGCCGATCTCGCGGGTCTTGCGCACCACCGTGACCAGCAGCGAACTGGTGATCGAGAACGCCGCCACGATGATGATGAAGGTGAGCAGGAAAAAGATCATGTTGCGCTCGAAGGCCAACACCGCCTGGAAGTCGGCGTTCGACTCGAACCAGGTCATCGCCCTGGCCTCGAACGGCAGCGCGGCATTGAGGCGGCCGGCCACGTCGTCGGGATCCGCGCCAGGCTTGAGGCGGACATTGTAACCATGCACCTGGTCGCGCAGGCCGTAGAGGTCCTGCATCAGGCGCAGCGAGCACAGCACTGTCGAGCTGTCGAGTTGCTGGTGGCCGATGCGGAAAATGCCCGCCACGCGCACGACGCGCGGGAGCAGCAGCTCCTGCTGGTTGGCGCGCTTCAGCATCAGCGGCGTGTAGATGCTCACCTTGTCGCCGATCAGCACGTCGAGGGAGTCGGCCAGCACCACGCTCAGGATGACGGAGTCGTCGTCGAGGTCGTCGATCGAGCCGGCCACGATGTACTTCTCGATCGGGATGACCTGCTTCATCCGGTCGAAGTCGTAGCCCTGGATCAGGGGCATCGCCGGATGGTTCGCATGGTCGACCATGACAATGCCCTGGGCAAAGGGGGCGAAGGCCGCCACGCCCTCGACGCCCGCGATCTTCTTCTCAAAGGCTTCGTCCGGCCGGAGCAGGCCGCGGGCGCGTATCTGCACCTCGCCCTGCGTGTCGATGATCATGCGCTCAATCTGGTGGCCGAAGCCGCCCATCACGCTCGTCGAGACGAGCATCAGCGCCACGCCCAGCCCGACACCCACCACGGAGACGAGGGTGAAGAACGACACCCGCCCGGTCGGGAAAAGCTGCTTGAGGGCGAGGTAGACGGGCCAGGGCATGTGGGAAGCGGTAAGCTTTAAGCGATAAGCTGAAAGCTCAAGCTGCCCATTTGTTCCGAAGCTTAAAGCTTATTGCTTATCGCTCGCCGCAGTCGACGGCCTGAGCGACGGGAACAAAATGACGTCACGAATGCTTTCCGCTCCCGTCAGCAGGATGCAGAGGCGGTCGATGCCCACGCCCATGCCGCCGGCGGGCGGCATGCCGTGCTCGAGAGCGAGCAGGAAGTCGGTGTCCATCTTCTGCTGGTCCTCGCCGACCTGCTTCTCGAACATCTCGCGCTGCACGAACGGGTCGTTCTGCTCGGAGTAAGCCGGGGCGACCTCCATGCCGCCGATGATGCACTCGAAGACGTCGATCAGGCCCGGGTCCTCGGCGTTGAGCTTGGCCAGCGGGCAGAGTTCCTTGGGCAGGTGGGTGACGAAGGTCGGCTGGATGAGCGTCGGCTCGATCTTCTTGCCGAAGATCTCGTTGACGACCTCGTGCGTCTCCCAGCCCGGGTGGATCTCGAGGCCGAGCTTCTGGGCCGCCGCGGTGGCCTTGGCCTTGTAGTCGGGGGAGGAGCGCTCGGCGCTGAGCTTGAAGCCGACCGCCTCGTCGATGAGGTCGAAGTAGCGCGCCTCGCGCCACTCGCCGGCAAAGTTGATCATCTGGCCGCTGGCCGCGTGCTTGATCTCGGCCGCACCGATGACGTCGCGGCAGAGGTCGGCGAAGATGGACTTGAGCAGGTCCATCATGCCGCGGAAATCCGAGTAAGCCTGGTAGACCTCGAGCATGGTGAACTCGGGGTTGTGCTTGCGCGACACGCCCTCGTTGCGGAACACGCGGCCGATCTCGAACACGCGGTCGTAGCCGCCGACGAGCAGGCGCTTGAGGCGCAGCTCGAGCGCGATGCGCAGGAAGAAGTCCGCCCCGAGCGCGTTGTGGTGCGTGGTGAACGGGCGCGCCGCGGCGCCGCCGGCCACGCCCTCGAGCACGGGCGTTTCCACCTCGAGGAACTTCCGCCCCGCGAGGGTGCGGCGCACGCTGGCCACGATGTGGCTGCGCTGCATGAGGCGCTTGCGGGACTCCTCGTTGACGATGAGGTCGAGGTAACGCTGGCGGTACACCTGCTCCATGTCGGAGAGGCCGTGCCACTTCTCGGGCAGGGGGCGGAGGGCCTTCGACACGAGGACGTACTTGTCCACGCGGACGGTGATCTCGCCGCTCTTGGACTTAAACAGCACGCCTTCAGCGCCGATGATGTCACCGAGGTCGAGCTTCTTGAAATTCACGTAGGCCTCGTCGCCGATGAGGTCCTTCTTCACGTAGAGCTGGATCTGGCCCTGCTGGTCCAGGATCTTGACGAACTGGCTCTTACCCATGTCGCGGATGACCACGAGGCGGCCGGCGACCTTGACCGGCACGGTGTAGTCCTGGCCGTCCACGTACGCTTTCAACGCCTCGGCGGAGAAATGCGTCTGCGTGGCGTTGGCGCGGAACGGATCGGCGCCCGCGGCACGCAGGTCCTGCAGCTTCTTCAGCCGCACGGCATGCTGGTCGTGGGAAATGTCCGGAGGGTTGTCGCTCATGGAGCGGCAGACCTTTGGCATCCCTCCCGCCGGGGGCAAACGGAAATTACCGGTGCGCGCCGGGATCGAATGTAGGGTCGGACCTTGGTCCGACCTCGTGCCCGAGGTCGGCGCCAGCGCCGACCCTACCCGGGCAGCCGGCCCACACCGAAGATTGCCTTTGCCCTTTTCGTGATTTTGGTCGGCATTTCTTCCCATGTCCGTCCCTCGCAAACCCGACTGGCTCCGCGCCAAATTGCCCTCCGGCCCCGCCTACAAGGCGACCCTCGGCTTGGTGGAGGCCAACAAGCTGCACACGGTCTGCCAGAGCGCCCAATGCCCGAACATCGGCGAGTGCTGGTCCCGCGGCACGGCGACCGTGATGATCCTCGGCAACATCTGCACGCGCTCCTGCAACTTCTGCGCGATCCAGAACGGCCGGCCGACCGAGCACGATCTGGGCGAGCCCGCGCGCGTGGCCGACGGCGTCGCCAAGATGGGCCTGCGCCATTGCGTGATCACTTCCGTCGCCCGCGACGACCTGAAGGACGGCGGCGCCAGCGTGTGGGCCGCGACGATCCGCGCCGTGCGCTACAAGAACCCGCAGTGCGCCATCGAGGTGCTCGTGCCGGATTTCGTCGGCAAGCTCGAGCAGGTGGACATCGTCCTCGACGCCAAGCCCGACATTTTCAACCACAACCTCGAAACGGTCGAACGCCTCCAGCGCCCGGTGCGCGTGCAGGCCCGCTATGACCGCTCGCGCTCGGTCCTGCAGCACGCCAAGAGCCGCGGCTTCACGACCAAGACCGGCATCATGCTCGGCCTCGGCGAGACAAAGGAGGAGATCGAGCAGACCCTCCGCGACATCGCTGAGGACAAGACCGATATTCTCACGCTCGGCCAGTACCTGCAGCCCACCGCCCAGCACTGGAAGATCGACCGCTGGGTGACGCCCGAGGAATTCCGCCATTGGAAGGAAGTCGCGCTCGGCCTCGGCATCGGGGTCGTCGAGTCGGGCCCGCTCGTCCGCTCGAGCTATCACGCCGATGAACAATCGGCGAAGTACGTCGGCGAGGAGCACCTCAACGTGCGCCCGGCGCTCGCGAGCGCCACCTGATCGCCGGTCCGCGGTGCGGTTTATCTGTAGGTCGGGCTTCATGCCCGACCCGGCCGCCGCGACATGTCGGGGATAAACCCCGACCTACACGAACCGGACGCGCCTCTTGACCGCCGCTTTCGCCGCGCAATAGCGGTTTGGCGCGACCCGATGGTCATTCGGGGAGGAACCATCGCGCATGAACACCCCTCTCCTCCGTCTCGCCCGCCATGCGGGCGCATTTCTCGCCCTCGTGGCCGGCCTGCACGCCGCGCCCGACTATTCCCACCCCTACTCCTTCAGCACGCTCGCGGGCGCCGCCAGCGTCGGCAGCCAGGACGGCTCCGGCGCGAACGCCCGCTTCTTCAGTCCGCGCGCGGCGGTGGTCGATGCCGCCGGCAACACTTACATCGTCGACACCGGCAACCACACGATTCGCAAGATCACGCCCGCCGGCACGGTCTCCACTTTCGCCGGCCTCGCCGGCGTATTCGGCAGTGCGGATGGCACCGGGACGGCGGCGCGCTTCGACACCCCGCAGGACATCGTGGCCGATGCGACGGGGAACCTGTTCGTCACGGACACCGGCAACCAGACGATCCGCAAGATCACCCCGGCCGGCGTGGTCACCACGCTCGCCGGCTCGGTCAAGGTGGCCGGAAAAATCGACGGCCTCGGCGCGACCGCCCTGTTCAACGGTCCCCTGGGCATTGCCATCGACCCGACGGGCAACCTTTTCGTCACGGAGGAAGGCAACAAGGACATCCGCAAGGTCACCCCCGCCGGCGCGGTGTCGACCCTCCCGCCCGGTTTCAACTTCAGCGATCCCTACTACTACGCTGTGGCGGCGGATGCGGCCGGCAGCGTCTACGTCGCACCCCTCCTCTTCACCGACTACGACTCCATCATTGTCGACGGCGGCTGGTACTTGTCGGTGCGGCAGATCGGGTTTTTGACCCGCCTCAGCCCCGATGGAACTCCGACCTACCTGGCGCAAACCACCTGGGTAACCGAACCCCCGCAGTATCGGAGCGGGCCGTTCGTCTTCACCGACATCCTCGCGGACCGGCCCGACAGCGTGGTCCTCGCCGGCTCCCGGCAGGTGCGGCGCTACTCGACGACGGACTTCACCTTCACCGCCATCGCCGGCTCCGGCGCCGCCGGGTCGGGCGACGGCCCGGCCGCGAATGCCCAATTCAGCGACCAGTTCGCCCTCGCGAGTGACCCGGCGGGTGGATTCGCGGTGGCCGACGCCGGCAACAACACGGTGCGCCGGATCAGCGCGAACGGCAATGTCACCACCGTCGCCGGACTCGCGCTGGAACGCGCCGAGGGCACGCAGGACGGCGCGGGTGCCGCGGCGCGTTTTGCCGGTGCCACGAGCGTGGCGGTCGACGCCAGCGGCAATCTCTACGTCGCTGACGCCGATCACCACTGCATCCGCAAGGTCACGGCCGGCGGCGTGGTCACCACCCTCGCCGGCGCTCCCGGCGTTTCCGGGTTTGCCGACGGCACCGGCACCGCCGCGCGCTTCAATACGCCCTCGGGCGTGGCGCTCTCACCTTCCGGCAATCTCTATGTCACCGACACCCTCAACCAAGCCATCCGCCGGGTGTCGCCCACCGGTGATGTCACCACCATCCTCGGTGGCGCCGACAATCCCTCGCCCCTGGCGCTGCCGCACGGCATCGCGGTGACCGCCAGCGGCACCATCCTCATCGCCGATACCAGCAATTCCGTGATTCGCGCGATCAATACCGACGGCACGGTCCTGACACCCTACGGGTCGATCGGCCAGGTTGGCACCGTGGATGGCACTGGCAGTTCCGCCCGCTTCACGCAGCCTACCGGCCTCGCGGTCGCACCCAATGGCGACATCTATGTGACGGAGGCCAGCCAGGATCCTTCCGTCTCACGTGTGCGCAAGATCACCGCGAACGGGATGGTGTCCACCGTGGCCGGGGTTGAAAACGGCTACGCCGACGGCCCGGGCGCCGCCGCCCGCTTCAGCCGGCCGACCGCGGTAGCCGCCGACGCCAATGGCAACGTCTTCGTCGTCGACACCGGCAACCAGCTCATTCGCATGATCTCTTCCGCCGGCGCCGTCAGCACGATCGGCGGCCTCGTCGAGGCGCCCGGCAGCTCCGACGGCACCGGGAGCAACGCCCGTTTCTTCGATCCGCGCGGCATCGCCATCGACAGCAGCGGCAATCTCTACATCGCCAACGGCACCACGATTCGCAAAGGGTCGCAGGCCCTGCCGCCGACCATCTCCGCCCAACCGGCCAGCCAGTCGGTCGCGGCCGGCGGCAGCGTCAGTTTCAGCGTCACGGCCAACTCGCTTCTGCCTTTGAGCTACCAGTGGTCCTTCAACAATTCGGCCATCAGCGGGGCGACGGGTTCGTCCCTCAGCCTCAGCGGTGTCCGCGCCTCGGACGCCGGTGACTACAAAGTCACGATCACCAGCGACGCCGGCAACGTCACGAGCAACGCGGCGACGCTCACGGTCACCACCTCAACTCCGCCGCCTGCGGGTGGTGGCGGCGGCGGGGGTGGCGGGGGGGCGCCATCCTGGTGGTTCCTTTCCTCGCTTGGCGCCGTGGCGGTATTCCGGGCGCTCCGGATTTGCCTTCGCCGGGGGGACTGATTTGGTGACCGGGCATGTCGCCCCAGCGTACCCCAGCCCCCGCCCTCCGCCCGTCGCTACCTTCGTCCGAATCCGGGCGCGCCCTCGGCTGGTTTCTGGCCATGCTGTTCGGGCTGGCGGTCGCCGCGACCGTCCTGTTCCAGTTCGAAAAGCAGCCGGAGGCATCGCCCGTCGGTCGCGGCGAACGGCTCGCGAACCAGGCGGGTTGTTTCGCCTGCCATGGCCGCGGCGATGGCGAGCCGCGCTTCAATCTCCGCCAGGCCAGCGATCAGTGGGCCGGCAAGGCGAACCCCACTTTCTGGGACAACAACATCACGGAAACCAAGGTACTGGTCGACTGGATCACCAACGGCGTCCCGGCCGCCCAGGCGGCGCGCCACAAGAAACTCTTCATCCAGATGCCGGCGTACAAGGAGCGGCTGAAGCCCGACGAGATCGAGGCCATCGCCGCGTGGATTCTCGCCGAGGGGCTCAAGATCAGCCAGTCCGCCGGCAGCAAATACGGTCCCGCCACCCCACCGAAGGGTCCGCTCAAGCCGGACGAACTGTTCGCCGCCGGCGACCACCTGTCGCGCAAATACGGCTGCTACCAATGCCACGGCGAGCTCGGCCAGGGCGGCGTGGCGAATCCCGAGTCCTTCAAGGGCTACATCCCCGGTTTCTTCGGCCAGGACCTCCCGAAGCTCACCGCCAACCTCGATCGCGAGGAAATCATCCACTGGATCGACCACGGTCGCGGCCGGGCAGTCGAATCCGGCCTGACGGGCCGGCTGGCCACGAAGTACCTCGACCGCCAGGCAACCCAGATGCCCGGGTATCGTGACCAATTAACGGTTGATGAAAAAGGCCTGCTTGCGGACTTCATCGTCCTGCTTAACAAAAAAGGCGCGTTACCTCCCCAGGAGATCGAACGTCTCACCGCCTTACTGGATCCCAACTAACATCATGACCCTGCCCCGCCTGCTCGTTCCCGCCCTGCTCGTTGCCCTCCCCGGCCTCGCCGCCTTCGCCGCCGAACCCGCGCTCGAGGCCCGCCTCCCGCTCAAGCCGGAGATCCGCCAGATCCTGAACAACAGCTGTGTCTTCTGCCACGGCGAGGTCATCGACGGGAAAAAAGAAACCCGCGGCGACGTCGACCTCAGCACCGACGCGGCCATCAAGGATACCGTTACCGAGATCGGCCGCTTCAAGCAGTACATCCTCGAGGACAAGATGCCGCACAAGCCGAAGCTCTCGAAGCGCCTGCGCGACAACGCCGACCTGCAGGCCCGCCTCACGAAACTGCGGGCCGACTACGACAAGAACGGCGAGAAGGCCGTGCTGCTCGCCTGGCTCGACGATGTCGTCGCGACGACGGGCGAGAAGGAAAAGCACTGAGGCGCGCATAGCGTGATCGACTACCCGGCCGGACGCTGACGTCCGGCCTTTTTTATAGGCCCTATAGGTCCTATGAGTCCTATAGGACCTATGCCAAAGGGCTGCCGCCGGAGCTAAAGCCCGCGATCATCCACCCAGCCCCCGCCGGCTGGCTACACATCCACCAGCCGCTTCGTCGAATCGCCAAAGCGATCGAGGTTCGTCACACCGACCTGGTCGGCCATGTTAAGGAAGAGGTTCGAGAGCGGCTGGCCGCCGTGGTGGATGTAGCGGCCGCCCGTGAGCTGGCCGCCGCCGCCGCCCGCGAGGATGAGCGGGAGATTGTCGTGCGTGTGGCGGTTGCCGTCGGCGTTGCCGCTGCCGTACAGAATGCGCGTATTGTGCAGCAGCGAGTGGCCGTCGACGTCCGGCGTGTTTTCCATCCGGACCAGGAACTTGCTGAACTGCTCGACGTACCAGCGGTCGATTTGCGCGACCTTGTCGACGCGCTCGGGGTTGTTCTGGTGGTGCGAGAGGTCGTGGTGGCCCTCGGTGATGCCGATCTCGCTGAACGAGCGGTTGTCGCCGTCATGGCCGAGCACGAAGGTGGCGACGCGCGTGGAATCGGTCCGGAAGGCCATCAGCATCATGTCGTACATGAGCTCCACGTATTCCGCCTGCGTTGCGGGGATGCCGGTCGGCGTGGGCTGGTCGGGGTCGACATTCGGGCCGAAGCGCTCGGCCTTCTGGATGCGGGCCTCGATCTCGCGCACGCCGGTGAGATACTGGTCGAGCTTGGCGCGGTCCGTGGTGTCGAGGCGCTTGTTCATGAGGCGGGCGTCGTCCATCACCGAGTCGAGGATGGAGCGGCGGTCCTTCATGCGCTGCTGGGCCTGCGCGGCGCGCTCGCCGTGGGCGCCGGCGCCGAAGAGGCGCTCGAACACGAGGCGCGGATTGTTCTCCGGCGTCATCGGCGTCGTGGCCGACTGCCAGGACACGTTGTACTGGTAGGCGCAGGAATAGCCCGAGTCGCAGTCCGAGGACTTGCGGTGCGAGTCGCAGGTGAGCTCGAGCGAGGGGAAACGGGTGAGATGGCCGACCTGGTTGGCGATGACCTGGTCGATGGAGATGCCGGCGCGGACGTCGGTCGCGCTCTTGTTGATGCGCACCCCGGTGAGGAACACGCTGTTGCCGCGCGCATGGTCGCCGCCGCCGTCGTTGCCGGCGTTGGCGTTGGCGTGCTCGAGGCCGCCGAGGACCTGGATGTGCTTCCGCATGGTCTCGAGCGGCGCGAGCGTGTCATGCAATGCGAAGTCGGCGCTGCTTCCCGTCGGCCACCAGCGGCTGGGGATGGCGCCGTTGGGGAAGAAGACGAAGGCCGTGCGCAGCGGCGCGCCGGTGGCGGTCGTCGCCAGCTGGGCCGCGGTGGCCGCGGCCATCAGGCGGGCTGGCAGCAGCGAGTGCATCGCGGGCAGCGCGATGCACGCCCCCAGGCCGCGCAGGAAGTGGCGGCGGCTCATGTTCGCAAGGTGCTTTTCGACGGCGGGGTCGCGGGGGAATCTCATGGGGACGGTGGGTTAAGGGTGGCGCGGGGTCAGCCGCGGGGCAGGGCCGGCGCGGGAACCTCGCTGGCGGTCTGCACGGCGCGCTCGGCGCGGCGCTGCTGGAAAGGGACGGATTCGACGATGCCCTGGATCAACACGGAGGGCCGGCCGCCGGCGGCCTCGAGTTTCGCCACGAGCCGGTCGAGCGTGTCGGTGTCGGTGTAGTCGAGCCCGCGGCCAAGCGCGTAGGTGAGCAGCTTGTCGGCCATGCAGTAGTAATAGTCCCGGCGGTGCGCGGTGGCGAGCACGCGTTTCAGCTCCTGGATGTTGGCGAACTTTTCGCCGGTGATGAGCTGGCCCGAGGGTTCGACCGGCTGGTTCATCTCCGCCTCGCGCCACTGGCCGAGGGCGTTGAAGTTTTCGAGGGCGAGCCCGAGCGGGTCCATGCGGTTGTGGCAGGACCGGCACATGGGATTCTTCGCGTGCAGGGCGAGCGTTTCGCGGAGGCTCATCTTGGCCAGCTCCTCCTTCGAGGCCACGTCCTCGAGGGCCGGGATGTTCGGCGGCGGCGGGGCGGGCGGCGTGCCGAGGATCGAATTCAGGATGAACACGCCGCGCTTCACCGGCGAGGTGCGCGTCGGGTTGGACGTGACCGCGAGCACCGTGCCCTGCGTCAGCACGCCGCCGCGCGGGCTGCCGGCGGGCAGCGTAACGAGGCGCATTTCCTTCCCCGTGACGTCGGGGATGCCGTAGTGCTTCGCGAGTTCCTCGTTGAGGAAGGTGTACGGGGCGTCGATCAGCTCAAGCAGGCTGTGGTCCTCCTTGAGGACGTAGGCGAAGCTCATCTCGCTTTCCTTCTCCATGGCGTCGCGCAACGAACCGGTGAGCTGCGGGCGCGGGGTGCGAAAGCTCTTGCGGAAGACGGCCCGGGCAACCTCGAACTCCTTTTGCTCCTCGGGCGTGCGCTTTTCCTCGGGAATGCCGTTGATCCGGCGGAAAAATTCCATCGCGGATTCGATCTCCGGGTCGGGATGCTCGCGCAGGAAGACGGCGAAGGGATTGATCTGCACGCTGTCGATGTCGCGCGCCTGCAGCCACTGGCCGGTGAAGTTGCGGACGAATTCCTGCGACTTGGGATCGGCCAGCAGCCGGTTGAGCTGGGCCGGCAGGTTGGCGCGCAGCTTGCCCTCGCCCGCGAGGCGGAACAGCTCGGCATCGGGCATGGACGACCACAGGAAATAGGACAGGCGCGAGGCGAGCGCATATTCGTCCACCTGCGGGTTCAACTGCCCGGGTTGCAGCGGCAGGACATCCTCCTCGCGGAAGATGAAGCGGGGCGAGGCCAGCACGGCCACCATCGCCTGGGCGATGCCGGCTTCGAAGGTGCCGTCGGGCTGCGCGGCGACGCTCAGCGCCATCTTCGCGAGGCGATCCACCGTCACCTCGTCCACCGGACGGCGAAAGGCGCGGGTGGCGAAATCCGTGAGCAGCGCGCGCGCGTATTGCTCGCGGGCCTTGGCCTTCTTCGGCACGGGCTTGGGGAAGAACTTGGCGTAGTCCTTCGGCTGGACCCAGTGCTTCTCGTCGAACGGCCCGCGCACGACGACCTGGTTGAGGCGCAGGCGCAGGAAGCGCTTCTGGTCGCGGTCGGGGCCGATCGGGCGGATCTCAAAGGTCAGCTTGTGGTCGCCAGCCTTCCACTGGCGGTCGAAGGTGAACTTGTAGGTCTTGTTCTCGCCCTCGCGCACAAACTCCTGATCAACGACCGGCTCGCCGTCGATGGAGAAGATCATCCGGCAGCGGTTGTAGTCGAACTGGTCGTCGACGTATTTCTCCACGGCGGCCAGGTCCGCCACCACCTGGTATTTCCCGTCGAGGGTGATATGCTGCACGGACTCCACCGTGGCCGGCGTGTAGTAGGAAAGGTCGAGGGCGTTGCCTTCCTTGGTGGGCGCCGGCCGCACGAAGACCGGCGCGGGTGCAGCGGCCGGGGCGGCGGCTTCACCGGTGGCGGGAGTTGCGACGGGAACCGGGACCGGGACGGGCTTGGAGGTTTCGCTCGATGCCGGGGTGGAATCGGCGACCAAGGTCACCGGGCTCTCGATACGGGTCGTGACAAAGGTGTGCCCCAGGATCGGCCGTTCGGCGACCATGCGCGACCGGGTGGGTACGGCGCCCGACACGATCGTCTGCGCCGCATCGAGGTACTTCTCGAGCAGCATCGGCGAGATCGTCAGCACGTCCGCCATGTTGTCGAAGCCGTGACCGGTGTCGTCGGCGGGAAACTCGGCCAGCGTGTCGAAACGAACGCCGATCAGGTCGCGGACGGTGTTGCGGTACTCGACGCGGTTGAGGCGGCGCACCGTGACCCGGCCGGGGTCGGGATTCACAAAATCGAGTTGGAAGGCGTCGCGCTTGATCCAGGTTGCCAGCTTCTCGATGTCGGCTTCCTCGAGGGAGTCCACGTCGGCCGGGGGCATGATGTGCGAGCGGGTGTTCTTCAGCACCCTCAGCCACAGCTTGTGGTCGCGCAGCTCGGCTTCGGACTTAAACCCGTCGAGCTTGATCCCGCCCTTGGACTTGCCGTCGCCATGGCATTCGTAGCAGTGCTCTTCCAGCAGGGGCTGGATGTCGCGATTGAAGGCGGTGAGGGCCGGCTCGGCGGCGCCCAGCAACAGGGGCGCGGCAAGCACGGCAAAAATGGCGGTAACTCGGGACATGAGAGGGGTACTAGGCAGAAAAGTCGCGGACTTCCGGATTGCAATCCCTGCGAGCGAATTGCGTCGGAAAATCCGTGCAACAATAGCCTGACGGCACGCACCCCCGACCAACGGCCCTGATGCGTGCGGGTTTATTGTGAGCGATTATCATGCAAATTGAGAAACTTGGCCGCGCGAACGACGGCGTCCCGCGCGTTCCGAGATGACGCTCCGGAACCGCCGGCGGTAACATCCCGCACCGCCTATTTTTTGGAATCCGCGCGGATTTTTTATGCCGTCCCTATGAACAAAGCCGGGCTTGCGCTTTCTCCCTCTGGTCTTCCCATTCTCCCGCTCCCATCATGACACCTGCGTTCCGTCGCCTCCCCACCCTGTGCCTGTTTGCCGGCCTCGCCGCCTTCGCGCGCGCCGACGAAGTCCAGCAACTCCCCGCGATGTCCGTCACCGGCTCCGCGGGCATCCAGTCGCTGCTGCCGAGTTCCGTGGCCCCGGCAACCGGGGCCGACCCGTCGAGCGGGCTCGCCGATACGGCCCGCTACACCGCCGGGTTCTCGATCAATGACGCCGGGGCGCGCGGCTTCGGCCAGACGATGACGCTGCGCGGTCTGGGCAACACGCCGTATTTCAGCGATGCGTCCGCCCCGATCTATCTCGACGATATTCCGCTGGTCAGCGCCTTCACCTTTCCCACCGCCCTGTATGATTTCACGCAGGTGACCATCAACCGCGGACCGGACTCCGGCACGCGCTTCGGCCAGGCGGGCGATGCCGGCGTCATCCAACTCACCAGCGCCCCAATAGCCACCGGCACGACGGGGCGTCTCAGCCTCGCGGCCGGCGACTACAACTTCTGGTCCGCCGGCGCCTCCGTCCAGAGCGCCACAGCCGACGGCCGGTCCGATGTGACCGCCAGCATCGGCGCCGGCGGCCGCGACGGTTACATCACCAACACCACCCTCGACACCGACGTCGACAGTCGCGACGCCGTCGCCGGCCGTCTCAAGTGGCGCTACCGCCCGGTCGACGGAACCGAGCTGAGCCTCCACGTCCTCGGCCAGCGCACGCGTGACGGCGCGCAGGCCCTGGTACCGCTCGGCGGGCCGTACCACGAGGTCGATCGCACCAAGGAAGGCGAGTCCGACAGCGACTTCGCCGCCGCCGCCTTCACCCTCACCCGCAAGCTCGCCGAGGGCACGATCAGTTCCACGACCAGCTATTCCTCCTTCGACCTCGCGCCGTACAACAACCGCCTCGTCGTCTTCGGCGGCTTCGACTTCGACTCGGCCGTGAGCCAGTCGCAGTACACCTTCGCCGAGGAACTGCGCTACCACACCGACACGTGGTCCGGCGGCTTCTACTATGCCCACGCCCGCACCCGTGGTGACACGGACCGGGTCTTCGGCGGGTTCCCCGTCGAGCTGTCCGGCTTCACGAACGATGCCGACACGCTCGCGCTGTTCGGCCGCGCCAACTTCAGCCCGGCGGCCGGCTGGGTGGTGACCCCGGGCGTCCGCGTCGAGTACGTCACCAAGGATTTCACCCGCACTGAGACGATCCCGACCTCGCAGGTCTACAACCGCGACGACGCGTGGCTGGGCTTCCTGCCGAGCCTGACCGTCACGCGCCGTTTCGACGCGACCACCGACCTGAGCTTCACGCTCGGCGGCGGCTTCAAGCCCGGCGGCTATTCCGCGTTCACCGGCCGGGCCGACCTCACCCAGTTCGACCCGCAGCGCAACTGGGGCGGCGAAGTGGCCTACAGCGCCAGCCCGAAGGGCCTGAACTTCACCTACACGGCGCGCGCCTACGCCTACTGGGTGTCCGGCTACCAGATCGAGCGCTCCTTCGCGGTGCCCGCCGCGTCCACCGATGAATACCTCGTGGTCAACGCCGACCGCGCCCGCCTGCTCGGCCTCGAGCTTGAGTCCGTGTGGCACCCGGTCGGCAACCTGAACGTGACCCTCGCGGTCTCGCTCACCCAATCGACGCTCACCGACTTCACCGACCCCTTCACCGGCGCCAGCTACTCCGACAACCAGGTGCCCTTTGCTCCCGCCGGCAACGGTGCGCTGCTGGTCGAATACCGCCCCGCCACCGGCCTCTTCGCCGGCGCCGGGGTGACGTGGACCGGCACCACCTACTACGACGAGCAGGAGACGGAAATGTTCGGGCAGCGTTCCTACGCGTTGCTCGAAGCCCACGCCGGCTACGCATTCGCGCGCGGCGAGGTGCGCGTTTTCGGCCGCAACCTCACTGACGAGGAATACTACAGCTCGATCACGCCCGGCGTCGGCCACGCGACGCCCGGCGCGCCGCTGACCTGGGGTGCGTCGCTCGACCTGCACTGGTAGAGCAGCTCTCAGCGCCCAGCTCTTGGCCCTCAGCTTCTGAATTAGCCTCGCCAACCCTTCCGGCGGGGCTAATTTTTTGCGGGCAAAACGAACTCGCATGGACTCCAAGAAGCAAATCGTCGCCAACTGGCTGCCGCGTTACACGGGCGTGCCGCTCAAGAATTTCGGCCGGTACGTCCTGATCACGAACTTCGACCGCTACGTCGAGCTGTTCGCCAACTGGCACCGCGTGCCGGTGCATGGCCGCAACAAGCCGATGACCAGCGCCACCGCCGGCGGCATCACCATCATCAACTTCGGCATGGGCAGCGCCACCGCCGCCACGGTCATGGATCTGCTCAGCGCCATCGACCCCAAGGCCGTGCTCTTCCTCGGCAAGTGCGGCGGCCTCAAGCACCGCGCCAAGATCGGCAGCCTCATCCTGCCCATCGCCGCCATCCGCGGCGAGGGTACGAGCAACGATTATTTTCCGCCGGAGGTGCCCGCGCTGCCCTCGTTCGCGCTGCAGAAGGCCATCTCCACCACGATCCGCGACCACAAGAAGGACTACTGGACCGGCACCGTCTACACGACCAACCGCCGCGTCTGGGAGCACGACGCCGACTTCAAGAAGTACCTGAAGAAGATCCGCGCCATGGCGGTCGACATGGAGACCGCCACGGTCTTCATCACCGGTTTCGCCAACGAGATCCCCACCGGCGCGCTCCTGCTCGTGTCCGACGAGCCCATGACGCCCGAGGGTGTGAAGACCGCCGAGAGCGACAAGAAGGTCGACGACAAGCACGTCGCCGCGCACCTGCGCGTCGGCATCGATTCCCTGAAGCAGCTCATCAACAACGGCCTCACCGTAAAGCACCTGAAATTCTGAGCGTGCCATGGTTGTCCGCATCAAAGGCGCGATCTCGAACTGCTACCTGCTGCTGGGCGAACGGCCGGTGCTCGTCGACACCGGCGCGCCCGGCGACCTGAAGCGCATCCTGACCGGCCTGCGCAGCCAGGGGGTCGCCCCGAAGGACCTGGCCCTGATCATCCTGACCCACGGGCACAGCGACCATGCCGGCTGCGCCGCCGAGCTGCGCCGACGCAGCGGGGCCCAGGTGGCGCTGCACATCGGCGACGCCTCGCTGGCACGCAACGGCCGCAACGGCGTGCTCGCGGTGCGCGACGCCCTCGGCCGGATCCTGCGCCCGTTCGTGGACGAGGAATTCGAGGCCTTCGAGCCCGACCTGATCTTTCGCGACGGCTTTTCGCTCGAGCCCCACGGGGTAAAGGGCCGCGTGCTGGCCACGCCGGGACACACCCCGGGCTCGGCGTCGCTCGTCCTCGCCTCCGGCGAAGCCATCATCGGCGACGTGCTGCGGGGCAGCCTCGTCCTGCCGAACAAGGCGCGGGAACACTATTTCTGCAACGACCCCGAGTCGAACCAGCGCAGCATCGTACGCCTTTCCCGCGAGGGCCTGCTGCGCTGCCATCCCGGCGTCTTCGGCAGCTTCCCCGGCTCCGAGCTGGGCCGGTACCTTCGCACCGACGGCGGCGAGGTAATGGAACTCTCCGGCGAACCCGTTTAGCGTCCGGGCACAAAAAAGCAGGGGCGCTTTCGCCCCTGCCCATACCCCAGCCGGTGAACCTTACCGGCCGAACTTGCGGCGGACGCCGGCGAAGCCGAGCAGCGCCAGGCCGAACAGGAGGATCGTGTTGCCGGAGTCCGGAACCTTGGAGACGTGGGTCTGGCCCATGAGGTTGTCGTTACCGCACTCCACCGTGTAGTGGATCGTCGCGTCCTGACCGGCGATGAAGCCGAGATCCACGCCGAGCGCGTAGTGCTGGTCGCTGCCGGTGGACCAGCCCGTGCTGTTGGTGCTGTCACCCGCGAAGCCCGTGTCGGCGTTCGTGAGCCCGGAGAGATAGCTGAGCGA
>Ga0247757_10001077_pt1 | contig 19835 bp, 28 predicted proteins | sample UWRJL126311R4_FD_180929 | JGI IMG/M metagenome (GOLD analysis project Ga0247757, IMG submission 180929) | Plant litter microbial communities from Arlington Agricultural Research Station in Wisconsin, United States - UWRJ-L126-311R-4 | ecosystem: Environmental > Terrestrial > Plant litter >... | reverse complement strand
CGCCCGACGCGACGCAAATCTACGAACCACCGCCGCCCGGCTTCTTCCCGGGTGATCCGGTGTACGAGCCGCCAGCGCCGCCCGAGCCGCATCACCTCGCCCCGCGCACCGCGCTTTGGCTCGGCGCGCGCGTGGGTTGGTTCATTCCGTTCGGCAATGTCTGGGCGCGACGCACGAGTGACGTCAGCGTCAGCGGCGTGCCCTGGAGCGACTACGCCTCGTCGGGTCCGATGTTCGAGCTCGACGTGGGCGTCCGGCTGGCGCGCAACTACAGCCTGTTCGCACTCTGGGAACGCGCGCGGCTCGGCTCGGGTGACGGCGACGCGCAGTCGACCACGTTCGACGGCAAGGCCGATCACGGTGAGACCGATTTCTGGGGCGTGGGCATCCGCGCTTCGTCCGATCCGGACGATATTGGCTTCATCACCGAGCTTGCCATCGGCTACCGCCGCGCACAGAGCAAGTTCGACAACGGGGACCGCATTCAATTCACGGACGCACCGTTCGAAGCGCGCCTCGGCGTGGGCGCGGATTTCCGCATCAACCGCTCGTTCACGCTCTCGCCTTTGCTCACATTGGGCGTGGGCCAATTCGACAAGGTCGAGTCGGTGTCGAAGGGCGAAATCCGCGACGAAACCACGCGCGACGATCGCGCGGACGGCCATGCGTGGGCGACCTTCACGCTCGGCGGCCACTTCGACGTTTTTCCGAGCCGCAACTGAACTCGATGCAAGAGCTACTCACGATCGTGCTCGCCACGTCGAACCACGGTAAGCTGCTGGAGCTGCGAGCGCTGCTTGCCGATCTGCCGGTGCAGCTGCGGTCGGCCGCCGAAGTGCTGGGCGAGCAACCGAGCATCGTGGAAGACGGCGCGACGTTCGAGGCCAACGCGCTGATCAAAGCGCGCGCGATCGCGCGGGCCACGCGCACCCTCTCGCTCGCCGACGATAGCGGGCTCGAGGTCGACGCTTTGGGCGGCCGCCCCGGCGTGCGTTCGGCGCGCTTCGCCCACGAGCGCGCGACCGACGCCGAAAACAACGCCGCCCTGCTGCGCGAACTCGGCAGCGTCGAAGAATCCGCGCGCAACGCGCGCTTCCGCTGTGTGCTCGCGCTGGTCGATCCGTGGCACGAGTCGGACGTGCACGTCGCCGAAGGCAGCTGCGAGGGCAGCATCGCCCTCGCCCCGCGGGGCAACGGCGGCTTCGGCTACGACCCATTGTTCTTGGTCAGCGGGCAAGACGGCAAAGCCATGGCCGAACTGTCCGAAACCGAAAAGAATCAGGTCAGCCACCGCGGCCGCGCCGTGCAAGCCCTGCGCGCCATCTTGCTGAAGCTCGTCAACGCGAAGCTCGACGAAGCCGAGCGCGTCGCGGGCTGAATCTAGAGCTGGGCGCTCGCGACTCGCCTGAGGCGATCGAAGCCTTGCAAACCGAAGAGAAGGATCCCGCCCTGCCGACGATTGCAGAGAGCCGTCCGCTAAGCTGCGGCCGAGCGATCGCCCAGGTGGATCCAAATGCGCGTGCCGCGAGGCTCGTTCGGTTCACAAGCAATCGTGCCGCCGTGGGCTTCGATGATTTGACGCGTGATCGCGAGCCCGAGCCCAGTGCCGTTGCTCTTGGTGGTGAAAAATGGCTCGAAGAGGCGCGCGCGAGTGGCTTCGTCCAGGCCCACGCCTTCGTCTTCGACGATCACGTCCGAACCACCGCCGGCTCCCGCGCTGACCGAGACCTTGACGCGGCCACCGCTGGGCATCGCTTCGCGCGCGTTGCGCATCAGGTTGTACAGGGCTTGCTTGATCTGCGCTTCGTCGACGGTGGCGGGCACGGGCACGCTCGCATTGTGGAGTTCGAGCGAGACGCCTTGCTGAGCCAGCTCGCGGCGCATGAATTCGGCGGCTTCGCCGACGACTTCGCGCAAATCTTCCACTTCCAAGCGCTGGGGTCCGCGCCGCGCGAACGACAGGTATTGGCCACTGAGCTCGGTCAAGCGCTCGACCTCGCGGCGAATGGCGCGCAAGAGTTCGCGTGATTCCTCGCTGGCGTTGGCCAGGTCGTCTTCCAAGAGCTCGACGTTGAGGGCGATCGACGAGAGCGGATTTCGGATCTCGTGGGTGACGTGCGCTGCCATCTTGCCGATCGTGGCCAAGCGCTCGGTTGCGAGCAGCTCGTCATTGGCGCGGGCGATGGCCGAGACCATGCCCTCGAAGGTGGCGGCCAGCTCACCGATTTCGTCGTTCGAGGCCACGGCTTCGCGCGGCTTCAAGTCACCACTGGCGACCGCCTTGGCGCGCTCGGTCACCTGCGCGAGCGGTCGGAGCACCCGCCGCGCGTACAGCGCCATCGCGACGCCGACCAAGGCCGTGAGGGCCGCCAGCACGACGAGCAAGCGGATGGCCAACACCTCGCGTGAACGCGCGCGATCGAGCAGCAAGTCGACGTTGCGCAGCGCGTGTTGCTCGAGCTGATTCAGGCGCTTGGAGCTCTGCGAACCACGCGTCACGAGTTCGTCCCGCAGGGCTTCCGCGGCTTTTTCGTCTCGCCGATCGAGCGCCTCGAACAGGCGATTCAGGCGTTCCGAATCTCCGGACAAGTAGCCCTCGATGTCGTTGATTTCCGCCGATAGCTCACGGCCGACCGCACGCGCGCTGGTGTCGGTGGATGTGGCGAAGGCCAGCGCGATCGCGGCGCGCACTTCGCCGAACATGCGCGGGCGACCGATGCGTAGCGCCAAGTCGAACCAAATGCGAATGTCCCGCGGGTTGCGCGCGGCCGTGGCGTGGTTCAGCTGGGTGTTCCACGTGTCCTGCTTGGCCACCAAATCATGAACCGAGAGCGCGAGCGGGAAATACCCGCGGCGCATCAAGCGAGCCTCGGCGGCCGCGTTGCGTTGCGCGACCACGCTCCAGCCCGCGGCTAGCGCGAAGGCGATCATGATCAGCGCGTACGATCCGAGCACGCGCGTAGCGACGGTGCGCTTTCGGTCACTCATCCGGCAGGCCGAGACTCTGCGCGACGATGCTCGCGATGTCCACGGCGGGCGTCCCCTGCGCGCGAAAGCGGCGCAGGCTCGAGGCGCAGGCCGTCACCAGCGTGCCCCCCCCTTCGCGCTCGTGCGCTTGCAGGCGCAAATCCGCGATACGCGCGGAAGTCTCGGGCATGGAGATGGGCAAGAGCGCGCCCGCGCCGGAGCATTCGGCAAACTCGCGGTGCTCGCCAAACTCGTCGGGCTTTCGCGCCAAGGCGCGCTCGAGCACGAGGCGCGGCGCGTCGTATTCCGAGAGGCCGCGCCCGAGCGCGCAGGGGTCGTGAAAGCGCACGGCGTTGCGGGCGCCCAAGCCGGCAATCGGACGCAATCGATGAGCGTGGTCCGCGGCCAGGCGCACGAAGGGCACTGCGCGCGTGCCGGACAGCGCGAGCGCGCAGCCCGGATCACCGACCACGAACGTGTGCGCGCGACGCGTTTGCTCGGCGATGCGCGCGCGCGACGCGTCAAAGCCGGCCGAGTCGCCCGCGTGGAGCAGCGGCGCGCCGCAGCAGCCCGGCACCAAACGGACTTCGCCCAGCAAGGCCACCACCGAGCGCAGCATGGCTTTCGCCTCGGGGCGCGCCTTGCGTAGGTACGCGCAGCCGATCAACAGTGCGACCTTCGCGTCCGACCGCACCCCGGGTTCGCGCGACAGCTCGGACAGCGTCGCGCCCCCTTCCGCGATGCGCAGCCCGTGACGACGCTCGCTCTCTTGCACCGCCTCCGGCGCGAGCCCCGCGTCACGATGATGCGCGCGCGCGGCGTACAGCGTGTTCGCGACCGGGTTCTTGTGCTCGCAAAAGTTGCTGCAACCGTGGCAGCCGCTGCAACCCCAGCTCGTCTGCGCCGTGTCCCGATCGGGCGCTAGATCGCCGCGCGCGCTCAGCCACGCGCTGGACATTTTTGCCCAGGGGATGAGCGCTTCACGCGCCTCTACGTTGGACACGGGGCAGGTGCCGCGGCACAGCTTCGGGCAATAGCCGCAGGTTTCGAGCGCCTTCTGAGCACTGGGCAGGAGTGGCAGGCGCGGCGCGCGACTCATCGAGGGGTGCTCTTGACCTGCGTTCCCTTGGCCGGGCGATTCGATTTGCGCACGCTCGGCTTCTTCGGGGAGCTCGCTTTTTCCGGGCTGGGTTTGTCGGGACCGGTGCCGGACTGAGGCAAGCGCAACTCGAACGTCGCGCCTGCGCTCGAAGAATTGACGGACACGCTCCCGCCGTGCTCTTCGACGATTTTCTTGACGATGGCCAGGCCGAGCCCCGTGCCGCCTGCCTTGCCCATGGTCACGAACGATTGAAATAGCTGGCCTTCGATCGCGGCCGGAATACCGGGGCCCGTGTCCTGCACCGAGACCAGCAAGTCTCGACCGTCCATGCGCGCGCTGATGGTGAGCACGCCACCCGCCTCACCCATGGCCTCGATCGCGTTGCGCGCCAAGTTGTGAATCACGCGCGCCAGCCGGCCTTCATCGAAGCGAGCAACGAGCTTGGTGTCGACCTGAAACACGAGCTCGACCGGCAACCCCGTGGTTTCCAAAGCCAACTGCCGGCGAACGTCGGCGAAGAACTTGTTCAGATAAACCTTGCGCACGAACACGGTCTTCTCACCGCGCGCAAATTCGAGCACCTCGCGCTGCATGGCCGTGAGCAGATCGAATTGCTTCAAGATCTCCTCCGAATACTCGGCCCGCACTTGGCGATCGTCAGCGTCGGCCATCAGCTGCGCGTAGCCGCTGATCACGCTCATGGGCGATTTGAAATCGTGAATCACCTGCGAGAGCAGCCGACCGATCGAGGTCAAACGCTGGCTGCGCTCGCGGCTGCGGTTGGCATTGAACAAGCGCACCGCGGTCGACACGTTGGCGCTCACCAGCCGCAACAGCGACACGTCCGCGTCGTCGAACGAACCGCCGTCTTCGTGTGAAAATAGACCGATCGCACCGAGCGGGGAGCTCTCGCCTTCGAGCGGCACCGCCAGCACGGAGGTGACGGGAAAGCCGAAGCTGCCCTCGATGTGCGCAGACCAGCGTGAGTCGCTATCGGCCTCGTCCAAGGACAAAATGTCCTCCTCGGCCATCGCTGCGCCCAAAAAGCCCTCGCGTGACTTCACGCCGATGCGGCGCAACTCGGCGGGTTTTTGAGCATCGAACAGGTACTCGACGAGATCGCCCGAGTCTTCTTCGGAGAGCAAGAGCCCCGCCCCGCGCGCCTCACAGGCGGCCGCGCATTGTCCGAGCACGGCCAACGCCAGATCTTCGAGCGTGGTGGCGCGTGCCGTGCGGCGTTCGAGCTCGAACAAGAGCGAGAGGTCTTGCAGCTTTCGCTCGAGTTGGTCGGTGGTATCGAGCAGCTGCTTGTTCTTTTGAATCAAAGACAAGAACAGCCGCGAGTTGTCGATCGCGACCGCGGCCTGCGTACTCAAGGCGGACAAGATCGACTCGTCGTCGCTGGTGAACTCGTGGCCGCCTTTCTTGTTCAGGACCTGAATCACGCCGATCGTTCGACCCAAGTGATTCTTGAGCGGCGCGACCAGCATGCTCTTCGTGCGGTAGCCCGTGAGCACGTCCCAATCGCGCTCGAATTGAGGATCGCTGTATGCGTCGCGGATTCGAATCGACTTGCCGGTCTGGGCCACCATGCCCGGGATGCCGTGCCCGAGTTTCATCCGGATCGAGCGCACCTTGTCGCCTACGACCAACCGGCTGACGAGCTCCTTGTTCGCCTCGTCCAGCAGGTAGAGGGTGGCCCGGTCGGCTTCCACCAGTTCGGTCAGCTTGCTCAGGATCAGCTCGAGCAAATCATCGAGGTCGAACGTGGTTCCGAGCGCGACCCCGACTTCACGCAGCGCCGCCGAGACTCGCCGTTCGTGGCGAAGCGCTTCGATCGGATCCAAAGGTCGCCCATCGGGGGCGTTTTGGATGGTTTCGCTCCCCGTGCTCACCGCGCGATCGAACCACGATCCCTCGCGCAGATCCATAGACTCTTCCGGCAGCGCGGGATCGGGACCGCGAGCCAAATGTTCGGGCCCCGCTCCCGCTCGGGAATATCCGGCAGAGTTCGCAAAAAGGGCACGGTCCGTGCGCAAAAGCGTCGAGAAAGGTGAGACTCCCGATCCGAGACAAGACGCTCTCGGCTACACTGTGCAAAACTCGGCTGGAGATCGCACGCGGTTCACGCGGCCGGGAGGAAGAAATGGCCTTGAAGCAGCTTCAGTTGATGGTGCGTGGTCGCGTTCAAGGCGTCTACTTTCGCGCGTCGGCACAGCGCGAGGCGCGTCGGCTCGGTCTGACCGGTTGGGTGAAGAATCGCGCGGACGGTTCGGTCGAGATCGTCGCGGAAGGTGAAGAGATCGCGATCCGCGAGCTCTATGGTTGGGCGCAAAAAGGGCCCGGCGCGGCGCGTGTAGATCGCGTCGACACGCGCTGGCGCAGCTTCACTGGTGACTTTCCCGATTTTCGCATCACGGATTGATCGGCGTTCGACGCCGCGGAGCGCGCGCTGGGCGCTGGTTGCGGCGCTCGCCCTCGGTCTCTCACCGCTGGCCGCTCCGCCGTGTCACGCCCAGCCGGCGCCGAAGCTGAGCGAGCGCTTGCCGGAGCTGCCGGCAATCCCCAGCCTCGAGGTGCCGCGCCCCGCGCCCGCCGATCTGGAAGATCTCGATGGGCGCCTCCGCAAGCTGTGTTCGGCCGACGAGTCCGAGCGCGACTCCGCGCGCCGCGAAGTGCTCGAAGTGACGGCCAAGGCCGTGCCCGCGCTGCGCTTTCGCTTGGCGTCGATCGCCGACGCGAGCAAGCGGGACGAGCTCAAAGAGCTACTGCTCAAGATCCGCAAGAAGGGCCGTGACGGCGCGCGCGACGAGCAAGCCGCCGAGGGCACGCGCGGCCGGGTCAAGACGCCCGACTACTTCGCGATGGCGGTCGAGCACGCCGAGCCCAAGAGCAAGCAGTGGTGCGACTTGGCGTCGGTGTTGGCCGTGAGCCGCATGCTCGCGCAGATCGGCACGGTCGAAGCCGTGCGCGGGCTGATCGACGTGTACGTCCGCTTCGGCGAGTTCCTGCGGGTCGATACTCAGCTGCAGCTCGAGGCCTTGGGCGACCGCGCGGTGCCCGCCCTGATCGAAGCGCGCCGGCATCAGGCCGAAAAGATCGTCAAATGGTCGGCGCGCGAGCTCGATGCGCTGGGCAAAGCCATCCCCAGTGAGGCCGTGCAAGTCGCGGCTCTGCAGGTGCTGTCGGACGTGCTGCGCGCCTACGGCCGGGTTCGTGATCCCGACGCGGCGCGGATCGTGGTCTCGTTCTCGAACAGTGAGCGCGCGCAAGTCCGCGAGGCATCACGCCAGGCGATCGGCATGCTGGGTGAGGTCGGCGCATGGCAACTGCGCGACACCTACGAGACCGTGGTGGGCAAGAAGCCGCCGCGTGACTGGAACTGGGAGCGCACCGCGCGCGAGCTCTTCGGTGAGTTCGACCGCCTGCGTTCGGCCGAGGTGGCGAAGTTGTACGAGGCGGGCGCTAAAGCGCGCGAGCAGGGTGACCTCGAGGGCATGCGCAAAGCGTTCGACCAAGTGCTGACGCGCAACCCGGATTATCCCAAGCGCGAAGAACTCGCGAGCGCTTACCTCGACTACGCGCAGAAGAACCTGGCCAAGGACGCCCCGAGCGCGCTCGCCGCCTTGCGGCGCGTGGAGCGTCTCGGCAAAGGCAGCAACGCCGAAAAGACCGCCACCAGCTTGCGCCTAACGCTCGAGGCCGAGGCCTTGGCCGGCACGGGCATCGCGGACCGCACGCTGCTCGCGCGCGCGCTCGAAGCCGATCCGAAGAACACGCGCGCGCGCGAAGGCCTCGCCCGCTTCGAGCACGGTGAGATCAAGGGCAACGACTCGGCGCGCTATTACGGCGCAGGCGCGATCGGCCTCGTGGCCCTCGGTGGCATCGCGTTCGTGCTGCTGCGCGGCCGCGGCGCGCAACCGCAGCCCTCACGGCCCGAGCGCGATGCGGGCATCAGCAGCTCCACGGACACGCCCCAAGCGGAGAACGAGCCCGAGAGACCCGCGACCCCTGCGGAAGAAGCCGGATCACGAACCGCACCCGACTCCCGGCCGTGAATCGAGAGCGTGGCGATCCCGATCCCGCATCGCACCTCGAGCACGCCATCGTTCCCGGCCAGAGCGGCTCCCGGATTTTGAACCGCCAAGACGCCAAAACGCCAGAAGAGGAGAAAGAGAGGGGATGGGGTTTCGCGCAGACCGAGTAGCGCGCCGCAGAGAAGTCAGTAGACGGCAGCGCGGTCGGTTGTTGGTGCAGACGGTGCAGACCGGGTACATGGGTGACGAATTAGACCGGCGGTCAGAAACGTCACCTATCTTCTCGGTTGCGCAAGCACGTTGCACGGCTTGATCTGCGGGCTGCGAAGTTTCAACGTCGGGCCCGCCGCCAAATGCAAAACCCCAATCTTCCTCCTCTGGCGTTTTGGCGTTTTGGCGGCTAACTCTTCTCCGGACGTGCTGCGACGTGCGGCTGGACCGAGATCCCACTCTTCCGAACCTACCTGCTCGCGAAGACGGCTGTTCCAAGACGCCAAATGCAAAAAAGCCCGCTTCGCTGGGCAGCGAGGCGGGCTCTAGTGCGTGTTAACAGATGATCGAGCCAGCGAAACGGGGTGCGTCTCGCTGGTTCGGATCAGGTCGCGGCGGCGGCTTTGGCGGCCTTCTTTGGCTTGGCAGCCTTCTCGCTGCCTTCAGCCTTCGCTTTGGGCGCCTTCTCGGCGTCCGACTTCGGGGCGGCGGCGGCGCGCGGTTCGCCCTTGTCGACGAACTCGATCATGCTCATCGGCGCGTTGTCACCGCGGCGGCGACCGAGCTTGATGATGCGCGTGTAGCCACCCGGGCGCGACGCGAAGCGCTTCGCCAAGTCGACGAACACCTTCTCGATCAAGTCGATCTTGGTGCTCTCGCCGCCCGACTCCGTCACCTGGAAGCGACGGAGGAAGCCGCCCACCTGCTGCTGCGCGGCCTGACGGCGCGCGCGGTCAGCGATGCTCAGCTCGGAGTGGGGCGTGTAGGCGACCTTACCGAGGCGAACCGCCTTGGTGATCAGGCGCTCAGCGACGCGCCGCAGCTCCTTGGCCTTGGCGTCGGTGGTCTCGATGCGCTCGTGAGCGACCAAGTTTGCCGTCAGGGCGCGGAACATCGCGCGACGGTGACTCGTATTTCGGCCGAATTGACGACCAGCTTTGCCGTGCCTCATGGGAACTTACTTTCTCGAACTCAGGAGGCCGATTGCTGCTGCTTCCAGCGCTCGACCATCGCGGGCCAGTTGTCGAACTTCATACCGAGGCCGAGGCCCATCGTGGAAAGGATCTCTTTGATCTCCTTCAACGACTTGCGACCGAAGTTCTTGGTCTTGAGCATGTCTTGCTCGGTCTTCTGCACGAGCTCGCCGATCAAGGTGATGTTGGCGTTCTGCAGGCAGTTGGCGGAGCGAACCGAGAGCTCCAGCTCGTCGACCGAGCGGAACAGGTTCTCGTTCAGCGGCTCTTCGTCGCTGCCGGTCTGGATGTACGAGGTCTCTTCCGACTCCTCGAAATTGATCCAGATCGAGAGCTGCTCTTTCAGGATCTTGGCGGCGAAGGCCACTGCGTCGACCGGGCGCACGGCGCCGTTGGTCCAGACCTCGAGCACGAGTTTGTCGTAGTCGGTGACCTGGCCGACGCGCGCGTTCTGCACGGTGTAGTTCACCTTGCGGATCGGGCTGAACAGGGCATCGATCGGGATCGTGCCGAGCGGCATGGTCGGGCTCTTGTTGCGCTCGGCCGAGACGTAGCCGCGGCCGCAAGCAACCGTGAGTTCGACCGAGAACGGGCCCTTCTTGTCGAGGGTCGCGATCTGATGATTGGGGTTCAGCACGGCGAGGCCGTCGACCGTCTTGATGTCACCGGCGAGGATCGGGCCGGGGCCCTCTTTCTCGAGGCGCACCGTGAACGTCTTCGGCGAATCCACCTTGAACACCACCTCTTTGAGATTGAGGATGATGTCGGTTACGTCTTCGACGACGTCCGGAATGGTGGTGAACTCGTGCAACGCAGTTTCGAGGCGAACCGCGGTGATCGCGGCGCCCTGGAGCGAAGCGAGCAGCACGCGGCGCAGCGAGTTGCCGATCGTGATGCCGAAACCCCGTTCGAGCGGCTCGCAGGTGAACTTGCCGTAGGACTCCGAGTTGGACTCCGGATCGAGCGTGATCGCCTTCGGGCGGATCAAGTCACGCCAGTTTCGGCTCATCATTTGTGTAACCATTCGAGCTGCTCCTTTTTTTGGGGTTTCGCGCGACCGTCTCGACCAGCAGAGGCTCCAACGCCCACTGTCAGGTCCGCGGTCTGCCCGCGTTCGCGAAGGCAGTGCCTTCGCTAGTATCCAGAAACTCAGAAGAGAGAAAACTTCGTCGACGAGCACGCCACGAGCCGGCCGCGCTGAAAGCGTGCCGGCTCGTTGGGTCCCATCAGACGCGACGGCGCTTGGGCGGACGGCAGCCGTTGTGCGGGATCGGCGTCACGTCACGGATCAACGTCACTTTGAAGCCGACCTGCTGCAAGGCGCGGAGAGCGCTCTCACGACCGGCGCCGGGACCCTTCACGAACACGGCGACCGAGCGCACCCCGTGCTCCATGGCACGGCGACCGGCTTCTTCCGCCGCGAGCTGCGCCGCGAACGGCGTGCTCTTGCGCGAACCCTTGAAGCCGCGCGAACCCGCGCTGGCCCAAGAGATTGCCGCACCATTCACGTCGGTGATGGTCACGATCGTGTTGTTGAACGTCGACTGGATGTGAACGATGCCAGCGAAGACGTTCTTCTTGACTACTTTTTTCTGAACTCGGGCTTTGGGAGCTGCCATGGGATTACCTTAAAGGTGCCGAGCCGCTCAGGAGCGACGCGCCAAGCTCTTGCGCGGACCTTTACGGGTGCGCGCGTTGGTGCGGGTGCGTTGCCCGTTGACGGGCAAGCCTTTGCGGTGACGGAGGCCACGGTAGGAACCGAGATCCATCAAGCGCTTGATGTTTTGCTGCACCTCGCGGCGCGCGTCACCTTCGACCTTGATCGTGGCTTCGATCGCATCGCGGATGGCTTTCACGTCCGCTTCGGTGAGCTCGTCGACCTTGCGGTCTTCCGGCACCTTCGCTTGCTTGCACAGCATGCGAGCGGTGGCGTCACCGATCCCGTAGATGTACGGGAGGGCATAAACAATCGCCTTACGGCGGGGGAGATCGATACCAGCAATACGCGCCATGACTCTTCCTTACTCAGCTCTCTAGCGTTAGCCTTGGCGCTGCTTGTGGCGCGGGTTATTGCAAATAATGCGCAGGACTCCGCGGCGCTTCACGACTTTGCACTTGTCGCAGATCTTCTTCACACTCGGTCGCACCTTCATGATGTCCTGCCTTCAGTCGAATCTAGTTACTTCTAGCTTAGTTTCTTGATGATTTGGCCTCGGCCGGGGTCGAGCTTCGAGAGCTTGACGACGACGCGAGAGCCGCTGATGAGCCGTACGACCGCGTGACGAAGACTGGGGGCTATGCCCGCACGAACAATGCGGCCATCTTCGAGAATTACCCGAAACAATGCGCTCGGTAAAACCTCGTCGATGACACCTGCTCCAGTCGAATCGTCCTTCGTTCGTCGCCTCCTTTAGTCGTTACGGATTCACTGATCGAGCGCTGCGAGAATGCGGCTGGTGATCTCGCTGGGAGATCCGACCCCATCAACTCGGCGAAGCAGCCCGAGTTTTTCGTAGTGCGGCAAGAGCGCCGCGGTCATCGCGTCGTACTGATCGAGACGCTTTTTGACGGTTTCCGGTTGGTCGTCGGCCCGATGTTCGAGCTCGGCGTCCGAGGGCGGGGGACTATACTTTAAGTGGTAGATGTGTCCAGTCCGTTTGTCGGTGCGGCGCAGGGTGGCGCGCTCCTCCAAAAGGTCTCTGGAAACGTCGATTTGGACCACTTTGTTTAATGGGGTGCCGAGGCCCGTGAGCAGCGCGTCGAGCGCATCCGCCTGCGGGACGGTGCGAGGGAAGCCATCGAGAATAAAGCCGTTTTTTGCGTCCGGCAGGGAGACCCGCTCCTTGACCAGGCCGATCACGACGCTGTCCGGGACGAGCTTGCCTTCGTTCATCAGACCCGAGGCCTGCTTCCCGAGCTCCGAACCAGCCGCAATGGCAGCCCGCAACATGTCCCCGGTCGAGATCTTCGGCACGCCGAACTTCTCGGTCAGGACTGCGGCTTGGGTGCCCTTGCCGCTGGCGGGGGCGCCGAGAAGGATCAACCTCACGCCGGCCTCCGACCGCTCAAGCGGGTGACGCGCGGACCGGTGAGGCCCTCGTAGCTGCGGGTGATCAGGTGCGCTTCGATCTGATTCACGGTCTCGAGCGCGACGCCCACGACGATGATCAAGCTCGTGCCGCCGAACTGGAACGGGATGTTGAAGGCGTTCGCGATCACGGCGGGCACGACGCAGATGGTCGCGACGTACACCGCGCCACCGACCGTCAAGCGCGTGAGCACGCGGTCGATGTACTCGGCGGTCTGGCGACCAGGACGAATCCCGGGGATGTTCGCCTGCTGCTTCTTCAAGTTATCGGCCACGTCGATCGGTTGGAACGTGACGGCCGTGTAGAAGAAGGAGAAGAAGATGCTCAGCGCCGCGAACAGCGTGTGGAACAGCCAGTCACCGCGGTTGAGCAGCGAGCTGAACGTGTTCATGCCGGGGATGTTGAAGCTCGCCAGCGTGGCCGGGAACATCAACAAGCTGGAGGCGAAGATCGGCGGGATCATGCTCGCCATGTTCACCTTCAGCGGCAGATGCGCGGTTTGCCCGCCGTACACGCGGCGGCCGACTTGGCGACGCGAGTATTGAATCGGGATCTCGCGTTGGGCGCGTTCGAAGAACACGACCATCGCTATGCTCGCCAGAAGCACCGCCAAGAGTACGGCGATCGTCAGCGGCTGCAAGTCACCCGTGTGGCTCGCGTAGTAGTTGTGCACCGCTTGCGGGATACCGCTGACGATGCTGGCGAGGATGATCATCGACGTGCCATTGCCGATGCCCCGCTCCGTCGCCTGCTCGCCCAGCCACATCAGCAGGCCGGAGCCGGTGGTGAGGGTGATCACGGTCATCAGCCGGAAGCCCCAACCCGCGTCGATCACCACGTCCCCGAAGCGGCCGCCGCCGATGTCGGAGTTGTTCATGTGCTCGAGCGAGAGCGCGACGCCCGCCGACTGCAAGATGCTGAGCACCATCGCGCCGTAGCGCGTGTATTGCTCGAGCTTGCGCCGACCGGCCTCACCCTCTTTGCGCAGCTCTTCGACTTGCTTCGAGATCAGGCCGGCGAGCTGCATGATGATGCTGGCCGAGACGTAGGGCATGATGCCCAACGCCAAGATCGACAGGTTGGCGAGCGCGCCACCCGAGAACAAGTTGAACAGCCCGAGCAAACCGCCCTGGCCCTTCACGATGTTCTGCATCACCGAGCGGTCGACGCCCGGGATCGTGACGAACACGCCCAGGCGATAGATCGCCAGCACGATCAGCGTGAACGCGATACGGCGCCGGAGCTCCGGCACCTTACCGATGTTCGAGAAACCTGAAAAAGCGGCCATGGACGAGCTCTAGAACGAAGCTCAGCCCGCAGTCGAGTCTTGCGCGTCTTTTGGCGCTACGACCGGCACGACCACCGCTTTGCCGCCCGCGGCTTCGATCTTCTCGATCGCGGACTTGCTGAAGCTGTGGGCGTGCACGGTGAGTTTCTTGGTGAACTCGCCGTCACCGAGAACCTTGATCTGAACGCGGCGACCTTGGACGAGGCGAGCCTCGCGCAGGAAGGCTTCGTTGACCTCGGTGCCCGCGTCGAACTCTTGCAAGTCGCCGACGTTGACGCCCACGACCGTTACCGGGAACGGCACGCGGAAACCACGCTTGGGCAAGCGGCGTTGGATCGGGGTCTGACCACCTTGGAAGTGGAGCTTACCGATATTGCCGCCTTTGCGAGCCTTCTGGCCCTTTTGACCGCGGCCGCAGGTCTTACCGAGACCCGAACCCGTACCACGCCCGAAGCGCTTCTCGAGATGACGGGCACCCGCCGGGTAAGCGAGGTGAGAAAGAATTTCGCTGCTCATGGTTTCTGCTCCACAACCGTGACGAGGTGTAGCACCTTCTTGATCATGCCACGGAAGGACGGGGTGTTCTCCACCACGACCTTGGAACCGACGCCGCGCAAACCGAGGCCGTCGACGACGCGACGGGTGGTGTGCGGGCGACCGATCACGCTACCCGTTTGAACGACTTCGAGCTTGCTCACGGGGTGGGCCCTCCGCCATTGCCGGCGACCGACGAACCAGTGGCCGAGGTCTTCGACACGGACACGGCGGCTACCGGGTAGTCGCTCGCGATTTCGTCGAGCTCTTTGCTGCGAGCCTTGGCGACCACTTCGGGACCGCGCAGGCCTTGCAGAGCTGCGATCGTCGCGTGCACGACGTTGTGCTTGTTGGTGGAGCCGAGGCACTTGCTCAGGATGTCCTGAATGCCAGCCGACTCGACCACCGCGCGCACGGCGCCGCCGGCGATGACGCCGGTACCGGGCGAAGCCGGACGGAGCAAGACTTTGCCCGCACCGAAGTGGCCGGTAACGTCGTGCGGAACGGTCGCGCCGATCATCGGGACCTTGAACAGGTTCTTGCGAGCCTGATCGTTGCCCTTGCGGATCGCTTCCGGAACTTCGTTCGCCTTACCGAGGCCGACGCCTACGTGACCGGCTTCGTCGCCCACGACTACGAGTGCGGAGAAGCTAAAGCGACGACCGCCCTTCACCACCTTCGCAACGCGATTGATGTGGATGACTCGCTCTTTGAGCTTCTCGTCGTCAATGTTGTTATCGAACGCCATGAATGATTCCTCGGCTCAGAACTTGAGCCCGGCTTCGCGAGCGGCTTCTGCGAGAGCCTTCACGCGGCCGTGATACAGGTATCCGTTGCGGTCGAAGACGACCTTTTCGATTTTCTTCTCGAGACAAATCTTGGCGATGAGCGCGCCCACCTTTTTGGCGGCGTCGGTCTTGGTGTCTTCGCCAAGCGTGGTCTTGAGGTCGCGAGAGAGCGTCGAGGCTGCGGCGACGGTGGTGCCGTCCGAGTCCACGACGACCTGCGCGTAGATGTGAGTGGCCGTGCGGTACACGCTGAGGCGTGGGCGCTCGGTATTGCCGGAGATCTTCTTCCGGATGCGGAAGCGACGACGCTGCCGGCCCGTGAGTTGAGTTGCCATGCTTACTTGCCCTTGCCCTTAGCGGCTTTACCGGCTTTGCGGCGGATGTTTTCACCGCGGTAACGAACACCCTTGCCGCCGTACGGCTCGGGGGGACGCAGCCCACGGATGGTGGCCGCCATTTGGCCGAGCGCGGCTTTGTCAGCCGAGGTCAGCACGAGCATGGTGCCCTTGGAGTCCGGCGGAACGACGCCCGTGATCGAAGCGGGGAGCTCGATCGACGTCGGGTGCGAGAAGCCGAGGGACAAGGTGACGAGCTTGCCTTTGACCTCGGCGCGATAGCCGGTGCCGACCAGCTCGAGCGAGCGCTCGTAGCCTTCCGCGGCACCCTTCACCATGCTGGCGAGGAGTGCACGGCTGAGACCCTGGAGGCGAGCCGCGTCGCGGCCCTCTGCGCTGCTCTCCACCACCCACGAATCGCCGTCCTTGCGAACGGCGACCTGCAGCGGCAAATCGAGCGAGAGCTTGCCCTTCGGGCCTTGGATGTCGAGCTTCTGACCCGACTGGTTGACCGTGACCCCCTTGGGTACCAAGACGGCGCGCTTGCCGACGCGGGACTTCTTGAGGGCGGGGGTTGCTTGAGCTTCGGCCATCACCAAACCTCGCACAGGAGCTCGCCACCGAGTTTGCGGCGACGGGCTTCCTTGTCGGACATCAGACCGGTGGAGGTGCTGATGATCGAGATCCCGAGGCCGCTGAGGACGCGCGGAATCTGATCATGGCGCACGTACACGCGGCGACCGGGCCGCGATACGCGGCGAATACCTTGGAAGGCAGACGTGCGATCTTCGCCGTATTTCAGGACGATGGTCAGGGTCTGGTGCTTCTGCGGACCCCACTCCTCTTGGCGGACGTCGGCAACGTAGCCTTCGGCCTTGAGCAGCAGGGCGATGTTCTTCTTGAGCTTGTTCGCGGGGACGCGGGTCAGCTCGTGGCGCGCCATGGAGGCGTTACGGATTCGCGACAGCAAGTCCGCGACGGGATCGGTCATCATGGGATCACCAGCTCGCTTTCGTGACTCCGGGCAGTTCGCCCTTGAGTGCTAGCAACCGCGTACAAATGCGGCACAAGGCGAAGTCCCGGTAAACACCACGGATACGGCCGCAAACGCGGCAGCGATTCACTGCACGAGTCGAGAACTTGGGCGGCTTATTGGCCTTCGCCCATTGAGATGCGCGTGCCATATCAGCTCCTGAACGGCATACCGAGACTTCCGAGCAGCTCTTTGGCTTCTTCGTCCGTCTGGGCGGTTGTAACGAAAGTGATGTTCATGCCCTTGATCTTGTCGACCTTGTCGAACTCGATTTCCGGGAAGATGATCTGTTCTTTGAGGCCGAGCGTGTAGTTGCCCGAACCGTCGAAACCGCGGGGGTTGGTGCCGCGGAAGTCGCGCACGCGCGGCAAGCCGAGCGTCACGAGGCGGTCCAGGAACTCCCACATGCGCTCGCGGCGCAGCGTGACTTTGACGCCAATCGGCATCCCTTCACGGAGCTTGAAGGTCGCAATTGCCTTCTTCGCCTTCGTGACCACCGGCTTTTGGCCGGTGATGGCCGTCATCTCCACCACGGCGGAGTCGATCAGCTTCGGGTTGGCAACGGCTTCACCGACGCCCATGTTGACGACGATCGTCTTCAGGCGCGGCACCTGCATGGGGTTCGTGTAACCAAACTTCTTCATCAAAGCCGGCACGGCGTCGGCTTTGTATTTCTCGTGAAGGCGAGGCGCGGACTCACTGGCCATCGTCACTTCTCCCTTGTCGCCGGAATGGCGGTACCGCTCTTGGCGACGCGGATTTTCTTGTCGTTCTCGACCTTGATCGAGACGCGAGTGGGCTTGTTGGTGGTCGGGTCCACGAGCATCACGTTGCTCTTCGCGATCGGAGCCTCGACGTCGAGGATTCCGCCCGGGCGTTGCGGCGTTTGCTTGAGGTGGCGCTTCACTACGTTGACGCCCTCCACGACCACGCGGTCCGCCGTGAGCTTCGCGACCTTGCCGCGCTTGCCCTTGTCGTTACCGCGGATGACGACCACCTGGTCGCCGACCTGCAGGCGCTCCATCACAGCACCTCCGGGGCGAGCGAGATGATCTTCATGAACTTCTTGGAGCGGAGCTCACGAGCGACCGGGCCAAAGATGCGGGTGCCGACCGGCTCCTGCTGGGCGTTGATCAAGACGGCGCTGTTGTCGTCGAACTTGATGTAGCTGCCGTCTTGGCGACGGTACTCACGGCGGGTGCGAACGATGACGGCGCGAGCCGTGTCACCCTTCTTCACCTTGCTGCCGGGGAGCGCTTCTTGGATGGCGACTACGATCACGTCGCCGAGACCCGCGTAGCGACGGCGCGAGCCGCCGATGACTTTGATGCACTGAACGCGCTTGGCGCCGGAGTTGTCGGCGATGTCCAGGTAGCTTTCGGTCTGGATCATGTGACGAGGCCCTCTGCCGGACGGTCCACCAAACGAGCCACGGCCCAGCGCTTCTCGCGCGACAGCGGGCGGCTCTCGATGATCTCCACGCGATCACCAGTCTTGAATTCGTTCTTCTCGTCGTGCGCTTTGTAGCGCTTACGAACCCGAACGTACTTCTTGTAGATGCCTTCACGCTTGAAGCGGACGACTTCGACGATCACGGTCTTGTCCATCTTGTCGCTGCGGATGCGACCGATGAGCTTGCGGCGGTAGACCGGATTCCCGGACTCTGCGGGGGCGTTCACGACTTGGCTCCTTTGCTCGAAGCGCTGACGCGCTCGTGCAAAATCTGTTCGACGCGCGCGATGTCTTTGCGCGCCTTGCCGAGCAGGCTCGTGTCACCGAGCTGATCGGTTGCGTTCTTCATGCGATGCGAGAAGAGGTCTTTCTCGATCGACGTCTTGAGCTCGGCCAGATCTTCGGTCGAGCGTTCGCGGAGGTCTTTGGCTTTCATCACAGATCCCCTCGGGCGAGCATGCGCACCGCGACGGGCAACTTGGTGCCGGCGAGGCGGAAGGCTTCACGAGCGTCGGCTTCGGGGATACCCGCGAGCTCGAACATCACTTTGCCCGGCTTGACCACGGCAACCCAACCTTCGACGGCGCCCTTACCGCTACCCATGCGGACTTCGAGCGGCTTCTTGGTGACGGGCTTGTCCGGGAACACCCGGATCCAGAGTTTGCCAGCGCGCTTGACGTGGCGCTGAATCGCCATACGACAAGCTTCGATCTGACGGGAAGTAACGAAGCTCGACTCGGTCGCTTGCAGACCGAAGTCACCGAAGGACACGTCCGAACCACGCCAGGCGACGCCTCGGTTCTTGCCCTTCTGCTGCTTCCTGAATTTGGTGCGCTTAGGTTGAAGCATCGCTCATCACTCCGGGATGCGACGCGCTTTGCGCTGAAGCACTTCGCCCTTGAAAATCCAAACCTTGACGCCAATCGTGCCGTAGGTCGTGCGCGCTTCGGCCAGGCCGAAATCGACGTCGGCGCGGAGCGTGTGAAGCGGAACGCGACCTTCGCGGTAAGTTTCGACGCGACCCATTTCGGCGCCCGCCAGACGACCGGCGCAGCGAATGCGCACGCCCTTGGCTCCGAACTTCATCGCGGTCTGCAGCGATTTCTTCATCGCGCGGCGGAAAGCAATGCGGCGCTCGAGCTGCGTCGCGATGTTCTCGGCCACGAGCTGCGCGTTGGTCTCGGCCTTGCGCACCTCTTGCACGTCGATGAACACTTCGTTCTGCGTGAACGACTGCACACCGGCGAACTTGGTCTCGCCCTTGGCGGCGGTATCGAGGTTACCGATCTTGAGGATCTCGATGCCCTTGCCACCCTTGCCGATCACCATACCGGGACGCGCGGTGTAGACGATGACCTTCGCCTTGTTGGCGGCTCGCTCTACTTCGACGCTCGCCACGTTGGCGTTGTACAAGTACTCCTTGACGGCCCGCTTGATGCGGATGTCCTCATGGAGCCAGGTCGTGTAGTGCTTGTCCTCGTACCACTTGCTGGTCCACGTCTTGATGACGCCGAGGCGAAAGCCATACGGATGAGTTTTTTGTCCCATTAGTTCTTACCGCTCCTGAGCCCGCGCGAGCGGTTCAGCGCTGGTCCAGTTCGATGTGGATGTGGCTGACGCCCTTGGCGATACGAGTCGCACGCCCTTGAGCGCGTGGACGCCAACGGCGGAGATTCTGGTTGCCCGCTTTGTCGACCGAGGCCTTGCTGATGAACAGCGCGTCGGTATCGACATCGGGACGCTTGAGCTTCGCGTTCGCGACGGCGCTGGCAATGAGCTTCTTCACGAACGGCGCACCGGCCTTGAACGTGAAATCGAGAAGCTGCAGCGCGTCGGAGGCGTCCCGCCCGCGGATCAGATTGACGATCATCCGCGCTTTACGCGGACTAATCCTCTGAAAATTGGCTTTGGCGTTGCTAATCATAACGACAGTTTCCTCGTGAGACCCGTCGACCCCGCGAACAGACGGAAAACCCGTCTGCTCTGAACAACCACCTCCGAGTGGCCGCGGTTCGACACGTTCGCG
>Ga0247757_10001076_pt1 | contig 19843 bp, 17 predicted proteins | sample UWRJL126311R4_FD_180929 | JGI IMG/M metagenome (GOLD analysis project Ga0247757, IMG submission 180929) | Plant litter microbial communities from Arlington Agricultural Research Station in Wisconsin, United States - UWRJ-L126-311R-4 | ecosystem: Environmental > Terrestrial > Plant litter >... | reverse complement strand
TTGCGCTAAGGTCGCTGGCGAGATGCCCGCGACCCCGCCCCCCGCACCCCGCGCGCCGAAGGGGCGTGCCCCGCATCGCCGCGACGAGAACGCGCGCCTGGCCGTCCTGCACGCCGCGGACGACCTGCTGGTCGAGCGGGGCTTCGGCGGCGTCACGGTCGAGGGCATCGCCAAGCGGGCCGGGGTGGCGAAGCAGACGATCTACCGCTGGTGGCCGTCGAAGGTCGACATCCTGCTCGACACGCTCATCGAGGACGCAGAGCAGCGCCTGGCCATTCCGGCCGCGCCGTCCGCCGTCGAGGCCTCACGCAGGTACCTGCGAACGCTGGCCCGGTTCCTGGCCAAGGAGCCCGCCGGCCGGGTCCTGCTGGCGCTGCTCGGCGAAGCGCAGCACGATCCGGTTACCGCCCAGAGCTTCCGGCAACGCTACCTCGACCCGCAGCGCGCGCGGGAACGTGAGCTGCTGCGGGCCGGCGTCGCGTCCGGCGAGCTGCCGGCCGGCCTCGACGTCGACGCCGCCCTCGACGCGCTGTGCGGGCCGATCTTCTACCGGGCGCTCACCGGCGCGAAGATTCCGCGGGCCTTCGTGGACGAGCTCGTTGCGAGCACGCTGGCGCCCGGCTCGGGGGCGCCGGGTCACGCTCGCTGAGCGTTCTCGGCCACACGCGCCATCCCAATGGAGCATCGCGCGGGACGCAACTTCCCGTACTCCGGCTCGTTAGCAGCGAGCATGCGGTGTTTTCCGATGCTCGTGACCGTGGGTGTGGGCTTGGCCGTGGCCTGGTCGGCGGTCGCGTCGGAGTCCGCGCCGGCGGCGATCGTCGCGGCGACGGAGCTCAGCGCGGGCATCACTCCCTCACAGCCGGTAGCGATGGCAACGGGCCCGGACGGGAGCATGTGGTTCACCGAGCGCGGCCCGGACGGGATCGGGCGGATCGCCCCATCCGGGACGGTGACCCAGTACCGGGACGGCATCACACGGGGAGCAGCCCCGTACGCGATTGCGGCGGGCCCGGACGGGAACCTGTGGTTCACCGAGACGGGCCGGGGCCGCGTCGCCCGGATCACCCCCTCGGGGAAGGTGACCGAGTTCAGCGCCGGCATCACCCCAGGCGCAGGACCGGACGGGATCGCGGCGGGCCCGGACGGCAACCTGTGGTTCACCGAGGCAGGTGCGGATCTGATCGGGCGGATCACCCCGTCGGGGGCGGTGACGGAGTTCAGCGCCATGGAGGGCGCAAGCCCGCGGGGAATCGCGGCGGGCCCGGACGGCAACCTGTGGTTCACCGACATCAACAGCGACCGGATCGGGCGAATCACGCCGGCCGGCGCCGTGACCGAGTTCAGCACCCATGTCGATTCGGGCTGGCCTGACGGCCCGAACGGGATCGCGGCGGGCCCGGACGGCAACCTGTGGTTCACCGAGTACTACTCCTACCGGATCGGGCGGATCACCCCGTCGGGCAAGGTGACCCAGTTCAGCGCCGGCATCACCCCAGGCGCAGGACCGGACGGGATCGCGGCGGGCCCGGACGGCAACCTGTGGTTCGCGGAGCGCGGCCTGGATCGGGTCGCGCGGATCACCCCGACCGGGACGGTGAACGAGTTCAGAGCCGGCATCACACCGGGCGCAAAGCCGCACGGGATCGCGGCGGGACCGGACGGCAACCTGTGGTTCGCCGAGTTCGGCGTCGACCGCATCGGGCGGATCGCCGCTCCGAGCGGGCCGACCCTCTCGGTGACGAAGGAGGGGGTCGGCAAGGGTACGGTCACGTCGTTCCGAGGCGGCATCGCCTGCGGCACCGACTGCTTCGGGACGTTTGCCGCGGGTACCACGGTCACCCTCACCGCGACGCCCGTGGCCGGATCCACGTTCACCGGCTGGACCGGCTGCACGGCGACACGCGGCAAGCCGAACGAGTGCAAGGTCTCGTTCTCTCTGCGACCGGCGGGCCAGCGCGCAACGACGTCGATCACCGCGACGTTCGCATCGAATCGCGCGTACGGCAAGGGGCGTCTGCTTGCGCCCGTGCTCGTATTCGCCCGTCCGCCAGCGAAGAGGGACAAATACCCGGCGTGGACCTATCACGTGTACTTCCGCACGGAGGGAGCGTTCTCGAAGCGCAGAGGCGACGGGTCGCACGACCCCGGCACGATGAAGCTCGACGATGCCAGCGGGTATCCCGATGAGGATTTCTCCATCCACGGCGGTGGGAAGCCGCGGGGACGTTGCTACGACTGGTTCATCGCCGCCACCCGCAAGGATCAGCCGAAGATCACCAAGAAGCAGATCGGTGACCGTGTCCGCGTGCAGTTGCGCCTCCATGCGACCACTCCGCAGGCGCGGACGGTCAGACTCGGTGCTTGGCCCACTCGCCCGAGCGAATGGCCGTCCGTGAGACGCGCGGTCAGGAAGATCGGGTGCTCCGCCTGAGACGTCCTCCCGCCTCCCATTCAATGCCCGATAATGTGAGTTATGTAACCCAACAAGGGAAGATGGAGCCGCCGTCCACCGTGAAGGTCGGGAAATGCCGGCGATGGCGGAGAAAGGTGACCGCGGCGACGTCGATCGGTGCGGCGACCAGCGGATAGACGGTGTGGATCTCCGGTCACTAGCATCGCGCCATGCTTCGCACCCTGTCCGCCGCGCTGGTGCTCTCGGCCGTGCTGCTCGCAGGCTGCGGCGACTCGCCTGACCACGACGCCACGACTTCGTCGGCGCCCTCGTCCAAGGACTCACGCACCTTCGTCCAGCGCGCCGAGGCGACGTGCGCGCAGGCGCGGCAGCTCGAGGCGTCGCTCGATCGTCCCGCGCCGCAGAACGCGGCGGCGAGGGCCAAGCCCCTGACGGCTGGCGCGGCCATCGCGCGCGCACGGCACCGGAGCCTCGGGGCACTGGTCCCGCCGTCCGCCACGGCGGACCGGTGGCGGGCGTTCCTCGCTGCCGATCTGGTCAGCGTGAAGTCGCTTGAGCGCCTCGCGTCGTTGGTGGCCGCCCGCGACCCCGGCGCGGTCAAGGGCCTGACGACCTACCGGGCGGCCGTCGAGCGCACGCGCGCCGCCGCGACCGCGGCCGGCGTGACGGCCTGCTTCGCGTCGGTCGTCGAGTAGCTCACCGCAGCGTCACCTTCACGCGCGTCGTCACCGTCTTGCCGGTCTTCGGCTTCAGCGCGGCCACAAGCGTGCAGCTGCCTCGCCGCAGCGTCTTGCTTTGGCCCTTGCGGACCTTCAGCGTCACGCGGACGCTGCCGCCGGCCTTCGCGGCCGCGGCCGTGCCCGACGCTACGGTCACCGCGCGCTTGCCCGTGCCGCGGACCAGGGTCAGCGTGACCTTGCCGGCCGCCGGCACCTTCACCGACAGGCGCGTGCCCTTGCGCACCGCGGCGACGGTCAGCCGCTTGGGCACGGTGACCTTCAGCTTCACCGCCGGCGGACCGTGGTCGTCCGGGTCCGGCTTGACCACCGCGCGCTCCACGGTCTCGCAGTCCGGCGCCACGACGTCGATCGCGTCGGCGATCACCCGATCGCTGCCGACACCGCACGTCACGTCGTCGACCTCGCCGTCGCGCACGTCGATCACGTCGTTGCCGTAGGCCGCGATCGAGCCCGTGACCGAGTCCCCGTTGACGACGTCGGATCCCGGTCCGCCGATGATCGTGTCGTTTCCATAACCACCGAAGATGGCATCGGCTCCCGCCCCGCCGACGATGGCGTCGTCGAAGCTGTAGCCGGTCAACGTGTCGTTCCCCGCGGTGCCGACGAGGCGCGAGCCCGCGGCGCTGGTGTTGAACACGCGCAGGTCGACCGGCCCCGGCAGCGCGCTGGCGTCGAGCACGGCCGGCACGAGGAGCTTGATCCGCTCGACGTCCATCACCTGATCCCCCTCCCCCGCACGGCCGTCGTCGGCCACGCCGTCCAGCGTCACCGACGCCGGGGCCGACGTCCCGCCGGTGTACTCGTACTCGTCCAGGGCGTCGACGCCCGGCCCGCCGTCGATCACGTCGGCGTGCGCCGCCGTCCCGCCGCCGCCCACCACGTCGTCGCCGGTCCCGCCGCGCACCACGTCCGCCTCGTCCTCCCCGAGCACCGTGTCGTTGCCCGGCCCGCCGTCGAGCAGGTCGTTGCCGTGCCCGCCCTTCAGCTCGTCGTCCCCCTCACCGCCGGCGAGGACGTCCCCGCCCGCGCCGCCCGCCATGCGGTCGTTGCCCGGGCCGCCGTCCGCGGTCAGGGTCCGCCCGCCCGGCAGGGGCGCGCCGACGCGGAGCACGTCGTCACCGTCCCCGAGCTCGACGCGCACCCCACCGGCCGGCGCGTCGCAGCGGACGCGGCCGACCGGATCGAACTCCAGGCGGTCGCACGGCGCGCTCGCGACGGCGATCGCCGCGGCGTCGTCGAGGACCACGCGGCCGTCCTCGTCCGCGACGTAGAGGTCGTTGGCCTCTCCGGGCGCGGCGCGGAAGACCAGTGCGTCGCCGTCGACGGAGACCGTTCCGGCCACGGCGAGGACCGGGAAGCCGAGCAGCAGGCCGGCGACGAGGAGCAGGGAGCGCAGGACGTTCGAGGATCGCATCGGGCCAGCGTGCGGCCCGGACGCCCGGACGGCGTCAGCCGAAGGTCGCGCGCCCCGCGACCTTCGTCCCCCGGCCCCCGCTCAGCGGTTGCGCACCTTGCGCAGCAGCGCGCCGCCGATCGTCACCGGGTGGTTCAGCACGGTCGCGACGCGGCCGCGCAGCGTGAGGGGGTCGTGGGCGATGCCGAGCTGGCGCAGGATCGTGGCCGAGTCGAAGTACACGCGCTCGCAGACGATGCGGTCGGTGTCGGGCGCGAACACGAACACCGCGCTCATGCGGCACGTGAACGCACGGCCCGTGGCGGGCAGGCCGCGGTAGTCGCCCAGGTGCGTGCCCATGAGCTCGAACTCGGCGATCGACGCGTCCTCGGCGTGGTGGAGCTCGAGCAGGCGGTTGCGCTGGTCCGGGAACGCGGTGCGGCTCTCGCGGTAGTAGCGCTGCACCTCGTCGGCGCCGTCGTACACCTCGCCGGTGGCGTACAGCTCGTACCGGGGGTGGCCGAACGTCCCCATCGTCGTCTCGAAGTCGTGGTGGTTCTCGGACTCCATGTGCTCGCGGACGACGGCGTCCCGGCGGTCCCGCAGCGATGTGGTGCTCATCGGGCGAGCCTAGCGCGGTCGTCCACCGCGAACTGGCGCACCGGGTTCCCGCTCAGCGGGAAGATGGTGCACCAGTTCGGGACGGGCGGGCGGGCTACTTGCGCTTGAGCGTCAGCGTCTTCTTCGTCGCGTTGCCCGCCGCGTCGCGCACGGTGACGGTCACGCGGTAGGTGCCCCGCTTGATCGTCTTGCCGCCGACCTTCCTGCCGAGCGTGAGCGTGTTCTTGCCCGCCGCGACCTTGGCGGTGGCCTGCGCGACCTTCGCGTACAGCGTGCACTTCTTGTTCCTGCGCAGCTTCTTCGTGGCCTTCTTGCAGACCTTGCCCACCTTGCGGCCCGTGCCGGGACGCTCCACGAGCACGGTCACGGTTCCGGCCTCGGAGCTGGTGAACGCGAGCTGCGTGCTGGCCTTCTTGGACGCCGCGACCTTCAGGCCGGAGACGACCGGGGCGCTCTTGTCGCCCGGACCGGGGCCCGGGCCGCCGGGGCCGGGATCGCCCGGCCCGGGATCGCCGGGACCGCCGGGACCGGCGAGCGCGGGCACCACGTCGCTGGCGGCGCTGATGACCTCGACGGCCAACGGCAGCTTGTAGGACTCGTTGACGTCGGCGCGCACCCGCAGGCGCAGCCGGTGGCCGCGATCCTGCTCGCGGACGACGAAGCCCGGGCCGCTGGCCCCGAAGATCGGCTCGCAGGCGTCGCCGGTCGCGTCGCACTGCAGCCACTGGCGCTCGTAGGTCGTCTGCGCGCTCTTCCACGTGCCGATGTTGCCGACCACCGTCTCCCCCACCTCGGGCGGGCCCAGGATCTTCGGCGCCGTCAGGTTGGCGGCCGGGTCGGGGATCACCAGGTTCGTCGTTCCGCTGTCGGGCGCGTAGATGGCACCGTCCGTGGTGGAGACCCGCTTGCGCACCGCGAGCCGCAGCGCCGAGTCCTCGGACCGGATGACGTAGCTGCCGCCGGTCGCGCCCGGGATGACCGTGCACGTCGTGCCGGCCTCGTCGCAGCGCAGCCACTGGTAGGCCACGACGGTCCCGGGCGGCTTGGGCAGCGTGACGCCCTCCACCGCCAGCAGCGTGTCCCCCACGTTGGGCAGGCTGAGGTTGCCGGGAGCCTGCATCGCGATCGAGGCCGCGCCCAGGCTCGCCGAGCCGGGGAGCGTGTCGGGGTTGGCCACGACCTTGCCCGTCGTGGCGCTCGGCGCCCGGTAGTCGTCGAACAGCGGGAAGGCGTTGGTGGCGTGCGCCTCGACGCCGACGTAGTAGTTCTTGTCCCCGTCGGTGAGGGTGTACGTGGAGCCGGTGGCGCCGGGGATCTTCGAGCAGGTCACCGACGTGGCGTCCGTCTTGGCCGTGGGGCAGTGCCACCACACGTAGGCGAAGAGGAAGCCGCCGGTGCCGTCCCAGGTGCCCGGGTTGGCCGTGAGCGTGGTGCCCACCTCGAGCGACGGGGCGGTGACGGTGGGCGGCGCCGCCGCCTGGATCGCCGGCGGCTGCAGCGACATCGCGTAACCGCCGTTGGACTGCGTGCCGGCCAGGAGCAGCGTGGAGAGCGGCAGCCGATCCATCGCCCAGAGCACGGTGTTGCTCCCGAGGCCCGTCGTGGTCACCTTCTGCCAGACGACCGGGCCGGGCACCGGGCCGTTGCCGGTCGTGCCGACCCACAGGCCGTTGCCGGTCGCGGCGTACAGCTTGGTCTTCAGGGAGACGGCCTCCTGGCTCAGCCCGCGCACGACGCCGTTGCCGAGCCCGTCGGAGATCGAGGCCCATGTCTCGCCGAAGTTGATCGAGCGGTACAGCCCGTCGCCCCCGGTGGCCACGTAGATGATGTTCGGGTTGAACCCGTCGGCGATGATGCGCAGCGTGGTCGCGCTCGGCGGGATGCCGTCGTTGGACGCCGTCCACGAGGCGCCGCCGTTGGCCGACCGGTAGATGCCGGACGACGTCGACGCGAACGTGATGGCGCCGACCTTGTCCAGGCCCCACACGGTCTCGCCGGCCGGCATGCCGTTGCCGGGCGCGGGCTTGGTCCACGTCGCCCCCGCGTCGGTGCTCCGGTAGACCCCGCCGGCGAACGTGCCGGCCAGGACGGTGCTGCCCGAGGTGGAGAGCAGCGCCTGCACGGAGCGCGGCAGGTCGGTGGCGGAGCCGCCCTGCGCCAGCGGGGTCCAGCTCGCGCCGCTGAGCAGGTAGAGCCCGGCCTGCGTGCCGGCGATGACCTTGCCGTTGGCGTACAGGATGTCGCGCACGTGGCGGCCCTCGGCGCTCAGGCCGCCCGAGCGCGGGACGAAGTGCTGCCCGTCGGCGGCGAAGTGGATCCCGTCGTCCTCCGTGCCGGCGTAGAGCGAGGCGCCCGGACCGTGCTCGTAGACGCGGACCCAGTCGGCGTCGTTGACGTCGTCGACGGGGTCGCTGAGCAGGCCGGGCAGCGAGACCCAGCTGCTGGTGACGGCGCCGGCGGACGGCGCGACGATCAGGGCCGCCGCGAGGGCGACCAGGAGGAGGCGGAGGAAGCGGAGGAGCGCGGAGGTGGACATGGCGATGATCCAAACACCGAACCGCCTCCAGCACCACCCTGAACCACCCCCGGAACCGGCATGGACACTGGGTTTTAGGGGGTCGCGCTGGACTCACCACCCGACGTACGGTAATTTACCGACCGGTGTTCGAATCCCAGACGACTCTCAGGGAACTCCCATGACCCGCATGGCGCGCGGTCGCGATACGCATCTCGCGCGGGAGGAGATCGCCGCCGAGGCGCTCCGTCAGTTCGACGAGGGCAGCGGCGATCCGAGCATCCGTCAGCTCGCTACCGCGCTGGGCGTCGCCCCGTCGGCGATCTACCACCACTTCGCCTCCCGCGGGGAGATCATCGGCGCGGCGCTCGACCTCGTGTGGCAGGAGATCACGATCGAGGTCGCGACCGCGTTCGACGACCCCTTCACCGCCGACCCGGTCGAGGTGCTGGTGACGTCCGGCCTGGCCACGCGCCGGGCGTTCGTACGGCACTACCGGATCGCCCAGTACATGGCCGCGATCCCCCAGGCCGACGCGATCCGGGCCAACACGATCGCGCTGACCGCCAACCTCTTCGAGCGCATGGGCATCTCCGGCGAGGACGCCGCCACGCCGTTCCACGCCTACGCGACCTACACGCTCGGCACTTCCCTGTTCGCCGCCACGCGGCAGATCGCCAACCAGCAGCTGGCCATCGGCGGCCCGGACGGGAAGCCGGGCGAGCGCTTCCGCTCCGTCCCCCATCCCGCGCTGGCCAGCCAGTCCGACGAGGCGACGCGCGCCGCGCTCGACGACATCATGGACCTGTCCGCGTTCGACCCGGAGCGGGACATCGAGCTGTTCGAGTTCAACCTGCGCCGCATCATCGCCACGTTCGACGCCGAGCGCCTCACCGACGGAGCCCAGGCGTGACCGTGTCCACCTCCCGCCCCGTCGTCGGCCAGGCGGTCAGCGCGCCGGCGATGAGCGTCGTCTCGTGCCGGCCCCTCGTGGGACACGAGGCGCAGGCGCACGCCTGGCACGAGGAGGTCGAGCGCGTCGTCGCCACCTTCTCCGGCTACCTCGGCACTGAGGTCCTGCGCTCGGGCGGTGCGCGCCAGGACCGGACGGTCGTGCACCGTTTCAGCTCCACCGCCCAGCTCGAGACGTGGTTGGGCAGCGACGTGCGCGGCGCGCTCTTCGCCCGGACGGCGACGCTGCTGGAGGGCCCGCCCAAGCAGCAGATCCTCGTCGGCGAGTCCGACCGGGAATGCGTCGCGGTCGTGCGGTCCTACCGGCCGGCGCCCGCCGACGAGCGCGCGTTCCTGGCCTGGCATCAGCGGACGACCGCGGCGCAGCGGGCGTTCCCCGGCTTCCGTGGCTCCGAGGTGCTGCGGCCGGTGGCCGGCGCCCAGCAGGCCTGGACCGTCGTGTTCCGCTTCGCATCGGCGCTCCAGCTGGAGCACTGGCTGGCCTCCGGCGAGCACCAGCGGCTGAAGGCCGAGGGCCCCGCGCCGCTCTCCACGCCGCTCCCCCGCACGCCCGCGTGGCGGCCGCTCCGCGGCCGCGGGCGTCGCTGAGCCGCGGGGATCGCGGCCCGCCCCGACGGGCGAAGGGGCTAGTGCTGGTGGCCGGCCCAGGTCATCAGGGCGAAGGTGATCGCGGACCCGGCGACGGTCAGCGAGATGGCGATGTCTCGGATGATCTCTTCCATGGCTCCACGGTGCACCGTGGTCCTGATCGTCAGCGCAAGCGCGCCTAAAGACGCGGTAATTCCTGGGCCGCGGAGCGCGTCCGCGGCTCAGCCGCCGTGCCGGATGACGCTGGGCAGGTGGGCGAGCAGGCGGGGGATGTCCGACCGCGCGCGGGCCAGCGCGTCTGCGACCTCGCCCGCCACGTCCCCGGTGTGCACGCCCGGTCCGTGCCCGACGAGCAGGTGCGCGGGGGTCAGCGTGGCGAACGGGCCGCGGGGCGGCAGCAGGCGGAGCATCGGATGGACGCCGACGCGGCCTTCCCCGACCGCGAACAGCGGGGCCGTCCCGAGGGTCTCGGCGACCACGAGCGCCTCCCGCTCCGGCCACCAGAGCGCCTGCTCGCGCCAGCCGGGCTTGTCGAGCACCCGTACGACACGGAACGGCGCGTCGGGAACGGTGCTCGGCAGCCGGCGCAGCGGGACGCCCAGGCGCGTGGCCACCGCCTGGCCGTCGCGTCCGTGGCGATCCAGCAGCTGCAGGACGCCGACGGGCTCGCCGAGCGCGGCGACGCGCTCGAGCACCGCATCGTCGGCGACCGGATCGACCAGCCATACGCGCCCGTCGTCGACCAGCGCGTGGGACGAGCGGCGCATCGGCTCGCGGATCGTCCAGGTCAACCCGAAGGGAAGCTCCTCGACGGCGATGTCCGGTGGTGCGTCGGAGGGCATCGCTCGACGGTACCATCGGGGGATGTCCCCCGGTCCGATCACGCGTGGCGCCCTGATGCGCAACCACCTGCGCCCGCTGTTCGACCGCGTGGTGATCAAGGAGCTCGAGCCCGACCGCCTGCGCTCGTCGGGCCTGCTGGTGCCCTCGGGCACCAACGAGCCGCCGCCGCAGCACGGCATCGTCCTGGACATCGGGCCCGGCATCGACTGGTGGCAGTCGGCCGGCGTGCGGATGCCCGTGCAGCCCGGCGACCACGTCGTCTTCCCGGCGTCCGCCGGCGTGTGGGTCGAGGTCGACGAGGAGCGCCTGCTCGTCTGCCGCGTGGGCGAGCTGCTCGGCGTGCTGGACCGGGCCGACACGCCCATGGAGATCCCCGGCGACATGCCGGGCGACCTCCCCACGCTGTGAGCTGACGGCCCCGCCGAACGGCTTCGTCGGGCGCCCGCGCCCCCGTCCGCCGCCCGACCCGGCATGCTTGCGCCCGTGTCCGCGCGCGCCGACCGCCACCGCTACGGGATCGTCCTGCTCCTGACGCTCGTCGTCGTGATCTTCCTCGTGCTGTCCACGACCTCGGAGAAGAGCCGGGCGATCGGCCTGTTCCTGCAGGGTCTCGTGCTCATCGCCGTCGTCGTCACCAGCGAGAGCGACCGCGTCAGGGCCCGGCGCTGGGGCTTCGGCCTGCTCGCCGCGGTGGTGGTGACCGTCGTGCTCGTGTTCACCGGCTCCCTGCCGGACTGGCTCTCGGTCTCGCTGGGCGCCGCACTCGTGCTGGCGCCCCTCCCTACCCTGGTCACCCAGCTCGCGCGCCTGCTGCGCACCCGCGGCGTGACGATCGAGGCGCTCTCCGGCGCGCTGGCCGTCTACCTGCTCGTCGGGCTGCTGTTCGCCCTGGTGATCGGCGTGGTGGCCGAGGCCGGCAGCACCGCCTACTTCGCCAACGGCACCGACGGCGACGTGGCCGAGCACGTCTACTTCAGCTTCACCACGCTGACGACCACCGGCTTCGGCGACCTCACCGCCGCCACCCGGGTCGGCCACGCGCTCGCCGTGCTGGAGATGCTCATCGGGCAGATCTACCTCGTGACGATCATCGGGCTGCTGGTCGGCAACCTCCGCCCGCGCCGGTCCCAGGACGCGGCGTGAGCGCCGCCACCGGCCCGCTGAGCCGGCACCTGCGCCGCACCCAGCCGGGCGAGCGGCAGGAGACCACGCCGCTGGAGCTGTTCTTCGACCTCGTCTTCGTCTTCGCGGTCACGCAGCTGTCCCACCTCCTGCTGGACCACCTGACCTGGGAGGGTGCGGCGCAGACGCTGTTCCTGCTGCTCGTCGTGTGGTGGGCGTGGACCTACACGACGTGGTGGACCAACTGGTTCGATCCCGAGTCCTCGATCCCCGTGCGGCTCGTGCTGATCGGCGGGATGCTGGCCAGCCTGCTCATGGCGATCGCCATCCCCGAGGCGTTCGGGGACCGCGGCCTGCTGTTCGCCGGCGCCTACGTGACGCTCCAGGTCGGGCGGTCGGGCTGGGCGATCTGGGCCTACCCGCCGGGCTCCGGCCAGCGGCGGATGTTCCTGCGCATCACCGCGTGGGCGGCCGCCGCGGGCGTGCTGTGGATCGCCGGCGGCCTGGTCGACACGCCCGCGCGGACGGCGATCTGGCTCGCCGCGCTACTCGTGGACTACTCGGGCCCGGCGATGCGGTACCGGACGCCGGGCCTGGGCCGGGCGGCGGACAACGAGTGGGTGATCAACACCGGGCACTTCGCCGAGCGCTTCCAGCTCTTCATCATCATCGCCCTCGGCGAGTCGATCGTGGTCACCGGGGCGACCGCGGCGGGCCTGGACCTCGACGCCGAGACCGTTGCCGCGCTCGTCGTCGCGTTCCTGGGCACGGCGGCGCTGTGGTGGCTGTACTTCGACTTCGTCGCGCGGGTCTCCATGCACCGGCTGGAGCTGAGCGAGAACCCGGGCAACATCGCCCGCGACGGCTACACGTACCTGCACCTGCCGATCGTCGCCGGGATCATCGTCTCCGCGGTCGGCGACGAGCTGATCATCGCCCACCCGAGCCACCACCTGGAGGCGGTGCCGGCCTTCGTGGTCGTCGCAGGCCCGGCGCTGTACCTCGTCGGGCACGTGTTCTTCCGCCTGCGGATCGCCGGCTCGCTGAGCCAGCGGCGGCTGCTCGCCGCGCTGCTCATCATGCTGCTGTGGTTCCTCCACGGCGCGGTGAGCGCGGTCGTCCTCGGCGCGCTGGTCGTGATCGTCCTGCTCGTGGTCATCGCCATCGACGCCCGGTCGTCCGCCGGCCTGGTTCGGCTGCACGCCTCGCAGCAGGCGCAGGAGGAGGCCCGCCGCGCGGCGAGCGGGTAGGTAGGTTCCCGCCCGTGTCCCTCCCCCTGGATCCCGCCGCGTTCGTGGCCGCCGCCGAGCGCGGCGTCAACGAGCGCGACCTCGACGCGACCGTCGGCGTCTATGCCCCCGGCGCCGTCCTCACCTCGATCACCGACGGCGCGCACGAGCGGGCCGCCGGCACCGACGCGCTGCGCCGCACCTGGGCCGCGTACCTGGACGGCATGGAGGCCCGGGCCTTCTGGCTGCGCAAGACGCTGAGCGCCGCGTCGGGCGACACGATCGCCAACGAGTGGGTCGGCGGCTTCGGCGTGGAGTCCGGCGGCCTGCTGCCCGCCCAGGGCGCCGAGCGATGGACGTTCGACGCCGAGGGGCGCGTGGTCGACCACGTCATGTGGACGTTCTTCGCGGTGCGCCCGTCGACCAGCCTCGTGGCGCGGGCGCGCATCGGCCTGGCCACGCCGCGCACGGCCGTGGCCTTCCTCCGCGCGCAGCGGCGCCACCGCGCCTGACGCCCCCAACTCCCCCTGACGGTCACCAAATGCCGCGCATGGCGGCATTTCGTGACCCTCGGCGGGAGGCTCAGCCCTTCTTCGACCGCGCGGCGCGCACCCGGTCCGTGGCGGACAGGTGCACCTTGCGCAGGCGGATGGCGTCCGGCGTGACCTCGACGCACTCGTCGACGCGGATGAACTCCAGCGCCTGGTCGAGCGACATGATGTGGTGCGGGACGAGCCGGACCGTGTTGTCGGAGCCGGCCGCGCGCATGTTCGTCTGCTGCTTCTCGCGGACCGCGTTGACGTCGAGGTCGTCGGCGCGGGAGTTCTCCCCCACGATCATGCCCTCGTAGACGTCCTCGCCGGGACCGACGAACAGCTGGCCGCGCTCCTGCATCTTGTGCAGCGCGAACTGGCCGGTCTGGCCGCGGCGGTCCGCCACCAGCGAGCCGGTGGGGCGCGTGAGGATGTCGCCGACCCACGGGGCGTAGTGCTCGAAGACCGCGTGGAGGATGCCGGACCCGCGGGTCTCGGTCATGAACTCGGTGCGGAAGCCGATGAGGCCGCGGGCGGGCACCAGGAACTCCAGGCGCACCCAGCCGGTGCCGTGGTTGACCATCGACTCCATCTTGCCCTTGCGCAGCGCGAGCATCTGGGTGACGACGCCGAGGAAGTCCTCGGGCACGTCGACCGCGAGGCGCTCGATCGGCTCGTGCGTCTTGCCGTCGACCTCCTTGGTGACGACCTGCGGCTTGCCGACGGTCATCTCGAAGCTCTCGCGGCGCATCGTCTCCACGAGCACGGCGAGCTGCAGCTCACCGCGGCCCTGGACCTCCCAGGTGTCGGGGCGCTCGGTCTCCAGCACGCGGACCGACACGTTGCCGACGAGCTCGGCCTGCAGCCGGTCGCTGACCTGGCGAGCGGTGAGCTTCTTGCCCGAGTTGCCGGCGAGCGGCGAGGTGTTGATGCCGATCGTCATGCCCAGCGCCGGCTCCTCGACGGAGATGACGGGCAGCTGGCGGGGATCCTCGGTGTCGGCGAGCGTCTCGCCGATGGTGATCTCCGGGATGCCGGCGACCGCGACGATCTCGCCCGGTCCCGCCTCCTCGATGCCGACGCGGGCCAGGCCCTCGTTGGCGTACAGCTCGACGATCTTGCCGGACTGCACGTCGCCGTTGGCCCGGATCCACGCGACGGTCTGGCCCTTGTTCACCGTGCCGTTGTAGATGCGGCACAGCGCGAGGCGGCCGACGTAGGCGGAGGCGTCGAGGTTGGTGACGAGCGCCTGGAACGGGGCGCCCTCCTCGTACTCGGGTGCGGGCACGCGCTCCAGGAGCAGGTCGAACAGCGGGCGCAGGTCGGTCCCGTCGACCGGGGCGGTGTGGTCGTAGTCGACCGACGCCCACCCCTCCTTGGCGTTGGTGTAGACGATCGGGAACTCGATCTGCTCCTCGTCGGCGTCGAGGTCGAGGAAGAGCTCGTAGACCTCGTCGAGCACCTCGCCGATGCGCGCGTCGGGCCGGTCGACCTTGTTGATGCAGAGGATGACCGGCAGCCGGCGCTCCAGCGCCTTGCGCAGCACGAAGCGGGTCTGGGGCAGCGGGCCCTCGGAGGCGTCGACGAGCAGCATGACCGCGTCGACCATGGTCAGGCCGCGCTCGACCTCGCCGCCGAAGTCGGCGTGGCCGGGCGTGTCGACGAGGTTGAACTTGACGTTGCCGCCGTCCGGGGTCGGGTACCGCACCGCCGCGTTCTTGGCGAGGATCGTGATGCCGCGCTCGCGCTCCTGGTCCATGGAGTCCATGACCCGGTCCTGCAGCTCCTCGTGGGCGGAGAAGATGCCGGACTGGCGGAGCATCGCGTCGACCAGGGTCGTCTTGCCGTGGTCGACGTGGGCGACGATGGCGACGTTACGGATATCGGTACGGAAAGGCATATGGAGTCCAGCCTAGAGATTGACCGCCGTCGAACCTCTGCTCCCCTCACCGATAGCCTTCTCCCGGTGGCGCGCGCTCGCACATCCCGGATCGGCCTGACCGCCCGGATGGTGGGCGCGCTGGTGGTCGCGGCGGTGGTGATCGGGCTGGTCTTCGCGCTGCTGCTCTCGTCGCTGGGCGAGCTGCGCTCGGTCAACCGCCAGCTGCAGCGCTCCGAGCGCGCGCTGACCTACGCGTTCGCCGCCGAGAAGTCCGTCGTGGACATGGAGACGGGGCTACGCGGCTACCTGGTGACCAAGGAGGACGACTTCCTCACCCCGTACCGCCAGGGCCGCGAGGAGGCGCCCCAGCGGCTGCGCACGCTCCTGGACCAGCTCGACGACGGGGCGCAGAAGGCGCGCGTGCAGCGCGTGGCCGGCGACGTCGACCGCTTCATCGCCGCGTACGCCGGGCCGCTGCAGCAGCAGGCCCGTGACGGCATGACGCGGGCGCAGGAGGTCGACGCCGTCCGCGACGGCCGTTCGCGCCTCAACGCCATCCGCGCCCAGTTCGCGACGTTCGTGGACGTCGAGGTGACGCGCCTGGCCAAGCTGACGCGCGACGCCGACGACCAGGCCCAGCAGGCGCGGACGGCCGGCATCGTGGGCGGCGGGATCGTCGTGCTCATCGTGCTCGTGTTCTGCGGACTCGTCGCCGCTCGGGTGACGCGGCCGCTGCGCCGCATCGCCGAGGGCGCCCGGGCGCGCGCCGTCGGCGACATGGACGCCCGCGTGCCGACCACCGGCGCCGGCGAGGTCGGCGAGGTCGGCCGGGCGTTCAACGAGATGGCCGACGCGCGCCAGATCGCCGAGGAGGAGCTGCGCCGCCTCAGCGCCGAGCACGCCGCGCTCGTCGAGGGGCTCTTCGCCCAGACGCCGGTCGGCCTCGCGTTCGTCGACCTCGAGCTGCGCTGCGTCCGGGTCAACGAGGAGCTGGCGGCGATCGACGGCGTCCCGGCCGCCGACCACATCGGCCGGCGGGTGGGCGAGGTGGTGCCCGATCCGGTCGGCCCCGCGGTGGCCGGCCAGCTCACGGAAGTGATGAGCAGCGGGAACCCGTCGACCGTGGCCCACGAGGTCCCGGTCGGCCGCGGCGCGGTGCGCTCGTTCGACGTCACCTGCTTCCCGGTGCGGTCGACGAGCACCGCGGAGATCCTGGGTCTGGGCACCGTGGTCGTGGAGACGACGAGCCGCCAGCGCGTGGCCAGCGAGCGCGAGCAGCTCCTGGCCGCCGTGAGCGCCGCGGCGGCGCGCACGGTGCGGCTGCAGCAGGTGACGGCCGCGCTGGCCGCCGCGATCACCCCGGACGAGGTGGTCGCGGTCGCGGTCCGCCAGGCGCGCGAGGCGGTCGACGCGCAGGCCGGCGTCGTGCTCGTGCTCGACGCGGACGGGCAGACGCTGCGGCTGGCGCGGGTCGAGGGCTACGACGACGACTGGGCCGAGCGGTGGCGGCGTCCCGATCCGGCGCTCGAGGTGCCGCTCAACGAGGCGGCGCTGCGCGGCGTGGCGTCCTACGTCTCCTCGACGGCGGAGATGGCCGAGCGCTACCCGGACGCGGCGACCGAGACGGACCACTCTCCGTTCGACTCGTGGGCGACGCTGCCGCTCAGCGCACGCGGCCGCCGGCTGGGCGCGTTCGTCCTGAGCTTCGTCGAGGGCCGGGCCTTCACCGGCGAGGACCGCGCGCTGCTGGAGGCCATCGCGGCCCAGTGCGCGGTGGCGCTCGACCGCGCGCAGCTGTTCGATCGCGAGCGGGGCATCGCCTCGACGCTGCAGCAGAGCCTGCTGCCCCCCTCCCTGCCCGATCTGCCGCGGCTCGAGCTGCGGGCCCGGTACCGCGCGGCGGGCGAGGGCCTCGACGTCGGCGGCGACTTCTACGACGGGATCGACTTCGGCAACGGCTCCGCGCTGATCGCCATCGGCGACGTGTGCGGCAAGGGCGCGGGCGCCGCCGCGGTCACCGGCCTGGCCCGGCACTCCCTGCGCGCCGAGGCGATGCACAGCCGCCGGCCCGCCGCGCTGCTGGCCCGCCTCAACGACATCGTCCTGCGCAACTCGCCCGACCGCTTCTGCACGATGGCCATCGGCCTGCTGGAGCCCACGGACGACGGAGCCACGTTCACGTACGGCCTCGCCGGCCACCATCCCGCGATCCTCGTGCCGGTGGGCGGTCCGCCGCGCGAGCTGCCGGGCCGCGGCGGCCCGGTGCTCGGGATCGTTCCCGGCGTCACCGCCCCGGAGCACGTGACGGAGCTCCACACCGGGGACGTCGTCGTCCTGCACACCGACGGCCTGCTGGACGCGCGCGCCCCCGCGACGCAGCTGGATCAGCAGGACATGCTCGACGCGCTGGTCGACTGCCCGCGCGACGCCGACGCCGTGCTCGATCGCCTGCTGCGGCTGGCGGCCACGGGCGACCGCGAGCCGCGGGACGACATCGCCCTGATCGCCGTCCGCGTGCGCTGACGCGTGGCGGCGCGGGCGTGCGTCCGCCGCGCTACCGTGGCGACGTGCTCCTCGCCGCCCTCCTCGCCGGTGCCGCGCTGGCCGTGTCGCCGGCAGCCGCCGCCGCTCCTGCCGTGCCCGTCGACGGGACGTACAAGGGCACGATGACCGACGGCCAGCCCGTGCGGGTCGTCGTGGTCGACGGCCGGGTCGACACCGCGTTCGCCACCGTGCGGCGCTACTCGTGCGAGCAGTTCGGCGAGCTCGGCCCGATGGCCGTCGCCGTCCGTGCCAACGCCCCGATCGTGAAGCGGAAGTTCACCTTCGACGCGGGCCGCACCCCGTCGTACCTGACGATGCACGGCACGTTCTCCGCCCGCACGAAGGGGAAGGACAAGGGCACGGTGACCGGCAAGCTGCGCGCCTACGGCACCATCGCCACCGGCACGAAGTGCACCTCCCCCACACGCGGCTTCACGCTCCGCCTGGTCAAGCCCAAGCGCTGAGCGCTACGTCTTGTTCGGCACCACGCGGAACGAGCCGCGCATGAACGGGTGGACGCGGCAGAAGTAGGTGTACGTGCCCTTGGGCAGGTCCTTGGGGACGTCCCACGTGTTGCGCTGCGCCGCGGCCGTGAAGTCGCCCGGGGGGCCGTAGCCCAGCTCCCCGGAGTCGAACGTCACGTCACCGTCGGCGAGCGGGTAGGCGATGCCCGTCGACTTGTTGCAGGGCTGCTTGCACGAGGTGATCGTGTGGTAGATCGGCAGCTTGCCGCCGGACTGCCCGGTGAGGCTGCCGGTCAGGCCCTTCGGCGCGTCCTTGTTGACGAACGTGAACGTCCCGCCCTGCGACACCACCGGGGGACGCCCGGCCATGCCGGTCCCCGTGAGGTTGCCCTGCTTGTAGATGAAGCCGTCGATGAGCACCTGCTTGCCCTCGACCACCGGGCCGTTGAGCAGCTTCACCGGGTTGGGCAGGCCGATCGGCTGGCCGCCGTGGTTGCGGTTCTCGGCCAGCGGGCCGTGCGTGATCTTGCCGCGCGTCTCGATCTTGCCGGTGAAGGGGTCGGTGCCCGAGTGCCCCTCGGCCACGCCGAGCGGCATGATCCCCATCGACTCGTACCACGAGGCCTTCGTCGTGTCGTACGTCGCCGACGTGGTGACCACGTCGCCGCGCTGCACGTTGACCTTCCAGGTCTTGGGCGGGACGGTCATCGACACGTCCCACGAGACCGCGCCGGCCGGCTCCCAGTACTTGGCCTCGGAGCGGAAGAGCAGCTTGGTCACGCCGCCGCGGGTGATCTTGAGGTCGTTGTAGAGGCCGCCGGGATGGAGGTGGCCGAACGTGCCGACCAGCGTCTGGTCCCGGGGGACGACCCATCGGTTGCGGACGTTGCCGTCCTTCTTGTACGCGTCGGGCTGGTCGTCGGGGAACGTGAACCGGCGCTTGGACTTGGGGCCCTTGCCCGTGCCCTTGATCGCGTCGAAGACCGGGTAGCCCTTGCCGCCCTCCACGTCCATCCACTGGGTGTGGACCCCGGTGATCTTGCTCGCCTGCGGCGCGGTCTTGGGGACGAAGTCCATGTCGTAGGTGATGTAGACCGTCTCCGGCGACGGCGTGAGGTCGTGGATCATGTGGTTCATGAGCCACTGGTCGCTCGTCTTGTACGTCCAGCCGTAGCCGGGCGCGAGGGTGGCGACCGTCTTCTCCTCGCCGGAGGCCCACGTCGCGTACGAGTTGACCGCCCACACCGCATGGTGCAGGTGGATCACGTCGACCCGCGGGATCGTGCCGTCCTCGAGGATGAGGTTCGGGGCGAAGTTCATGATGTAGCCGTCGACCTTGGGCTTCAGGTCGTTCGGGGCCAGGAAGATCGAGTTCTGCCCCGGGGCGATGTGCACCGGGCCGTAGACGTAGTGCATGTGCTGCACGCCGTTGGCGCCCTTGGTGATCGTCGTCTTGGTCGAGAGCTTGACCTTGGGGCTCGTGCGCTTCGGCGTCGACGCGGCCTGCACGGGGGCGGCGAAGGCAAGCGCGGCGACGAGGGCGCCGGCCAGGACGGGGAAGCGAACAGACATAGGCCGAGTATGACACCGGTCACACATCGCGCGCGCCGGCGTTTCGCGACCGAGCGCGCGGCGCGCTATTCCGCCGAGATGAAGGCGAGCGGCACGGTCGAGCCGGCCTCCCGGCGCACCGTGGCGATGCGGCGGCCCGGCTGCACGGCGTCGCGCGGGCGGCCCAGCAGAGCGCCGAGCGCCGCGCCCGTCGCTTCGAGGTCCTGGGTGACGCAGACCAGCCCCCAGAACGTGGCCGGTCCCGCACCGGAGCCGCCGGGCTCGCCGACGACCTCGACGATCACCTCGCCGGCGCGGTGGAACCCCTGCTCGAGCGCCCGTCCGCCCCGCTCCGGCGCCGCCACGTGCTGGCGGACCCGCCGCAGCCCGAGCCCCGCCGCGTCGAGGATCGCCGAGGTCCGCTCCCGGT
>Ga0247757_10001075_pt1 | contig 19847 bp, 25 predicted proteins | sample UWRJL126311R4_FD_180929 | JGI IMG/M metagenome (GOLD analysis project Ga0247757, IMG submission 180929) | Plant litter microbial communities from Arlington Agricultural Research Station in Wisconsin, United States - UWRJ-L126-311R-4 | ecosystem: Environmental > Terrestrial > Plant litter >... | reverse complement strand
TTTTTTTATCCAGGTAGACGGTTAGGGATAATGATCTGTGGTATTTTCCGAGTAAGAAAGGGAGTGTGAGATTATGGAATGGGAGAGAGGTGGTGAGAGAGGAGATGAAATGGTAAGGCTGTTTTTTTTTTCTTATGTGGGCGATGGAAGGACGGGGCGTATTGCCAAGGGGGGAGTGGGAGCGCACAAAGTCGGACGGAACAAGAAGAAAAGGGCGGAGAGGAGGACAGCATGGTGTATTGCCAGACGTGTGCTTGGTTTCCTAACCTGGATGATAGCGAGCGAGGCTGCATGGCTGACGGAAGCACTCATCCGCAAATGCCAACATGTCCACGTTCCACGTTTCTGAATCCAGAAGCCGATAATTTCGACAAGCCGCCAAAGAAGCATGCTAAAGAATTACCTATCGATCATGTAAAACGAAGCTATTGGTGTGAACGCTCAGACTAAGAAAAAAAACCCATCTGCGCTACCTCGTACGTCGCATACATAGTTACTCGCGTATCTAGTCCACCTTGCTAACTACCAGTAATGGAAACAAGTGATTAAGATCCTAACCCCATTTCCCTCGCACCGTATACCGGAACCGGAAAAAGGGAGGAACAACCACCGTGACGCCATCTCCAGTCAGCCCAGCTAGACTAGCCCAGCCATCCCAGGGCCTCGCTTGCTTTGTCAATCGCACTTAAGCGTAAATACAGAGCAAGACTGAAAAAAAGATATCTCCGCAGATTAGTTAGCTACCCAGTCTGGCCTTGCTTTCCAATCGCCCTTTTACTCACTTCTGCACAATCAGCGCGCCAAAGCGGCGTCGTGCTTACGAATCACGTCTGTCTACGCGGGGAAAAGAACGAGGGAAGGGTTTTGCCTTACCCTGGCCCTATCTAATCATGCTGACCAAGAGTAGAGCGAATGCTGCGTCGCATATTGACCTCACTAAACAGCCTAGAGCCACACGCGCAGGGTGCAGTACGATGTACTTCTTGCATATTGCGCAAACAAGGCGCAGATAGTCATGAGGACTTGGGCGGAGAGAGCAAGGAAATAGGCTGGGAGGTGCAGTAATAGTGCGCAGCCGGGCGTAGCGTGACAAAGTAGGAGAAAAGATGACGGCGCCTTTGTCATTCAAGACCAGGCGGTGTGAAGGGGGAAATAGCAGATGCAAGTGTAGCGGGAATAGCAAGCCAAGGACTGAGCTAGCCGGTGGGGTGCATGAGCGTGGAGAGAGATGGATGAAGGGAAAGGGATCGTGGTGTAAGTTTCGAAAAGAGCTGGTGAAGTGAGGGTTACTGAGCAAGAGTCATCTCTTTCTCGGCTTGCAGAATTTCTGAAGAGAGAAAGAGTCGATTCGGAAAATTTCTTACAAGGCACCAAGCAAGGGCCAACAAGGCCGGGATATTTTTCATCATGCAGCAGTAGAATAGAGTACTGTGCTGCCGATCGTGAATACGGTAAAAGGAAGGTTGATGTTCTGCCCGTGTGTAATTTCCGCGGCTAACGTGAAATGAAAAGCAAATACGATTCAAAGAGTGAGTAGATGAAGTCAGCCCAGAAACGCTCGTCTCAACAAGCAAGCCCAAATTGAGTTTGCAGATTGACAGGAAAAAGACTCCGAAAACCTGCTTCGCATATTTTTGTTTATTTGGTGTGGCACATTGAATTATGCAGGACCGGATGTGCATTTCACAAAAACGTGACATTTCGGGCCGCGCCGCTATCGGGATTACAGTAGAATGTTGAAGTGTTTCAATATATCCAGCATCGGCGTAGTTCGTTGCGCACAAACGGGGCTCCCAGCTGCCGCCATGCTTTCCCAATGAAGCAATGAACAGCCAGTATGGTGGTGCACACGGCGGCCATGGACGCGTGCCGTGCGTGTATCGGAATTCGCGAAAGCCACGGTCTATTGACGTCTCGTGCCTCCGCCGTCGACTTGGAAACTTGATATGAAGTCCGATTGCTTTCAGGGTCTCGATGGATGGGCGAACGCCTCTTCACGAGTAGGGTGCTTCACCGTGCAGCCGTGCAACGTGTAATGCTGCGACCCGCTCTTTGTGGGATAATTCCCAGCCAGCCACTCCGGGATGGAGTTCCGATCATGAGGATGTGTCACATCGGGATACAACGACGTGCAAGGCGTGATGAATCGATGCTGGGTAGCGGCGCAGTATCGAAAGAAGTGTCCGATTGCGGCTTGTTCTGGAGCGTGATTGGGTGCCGCTGCAGACAAACCCAGGCGCAGGTCATGTGGCGCGCATGCTGTCATAAGAGGGTTTCAGCGTTCCAAACAGATATTGTAGATGGCTATCTAGCTCAGGGTGGAGGATGGATATGCTGTCTCCATCGGCGGCGGGCGTCTTCAAGGAGCGTCGAGGTAGACATGAGCGTCCAGCGCGTCCACGGAGCGTCCACGGGTCCGAATGGTAGCTAGCAGACGCCCTCCCACGTGCTCTGTTGTACGCCTTGTCCTATCCTCGTACAGCCTAGGGCGTTTTGGCGGACATTGGTGACTACGATGCTTCGGGGAAGGATGCCATGGCAGGCCATCAAGCGAGGTGTTGAGCAGTGGAGGTGTCTTGTGCCCGGCGATTGACATTCGCCGACCGGGCACCACCAACGCATGACCTGGAGGCACACACACACGGCGGTGGCCAGGTTGAACTCGCCAGCTGCTGAATGCGTATGTATGGAGGGTCAACATCCAACAATGTTCAGGCGACTGTACCCCGCGAGACGCACGTCCCGGGAATCGTAAGCCAGTAAATGAATTTGAAATCCGCTGCCTGGATACCTCTTGGGGCGGGTTTTCCGCGTTTTGCGATGATTAATCCGTGAGTTTATCCGAGGAGGCACGCGTGGTGGGAGTGATGGGGTCCGAAGCATAGGTAATCACACAGTCACGCCTTGTCGCAACAGCAGCTCACGATACATTGCGCCATCGCCCAGGTCATGCGCCCCGACGGCGTCGCCCGTGTTCAGCAATGGTTCACGTAGAATCGTTGGTGGGGGGACTGTGCGTGGGGAGGGCATCTGAGTGGTCCGGAGCGAAGAGAGGGAATCGTGCATGGTTGATTTGCCCTGCAGCAACGCCGACCAGATCATCGGCGTGGGCCAACAGATTCACAACAGGTGTGTAGCATCATATGGAGAAATCGAAGACGACTAACACCGATATCGCATGGCCATGGGCGGACAGCAAAACACATGGGCAACGTTGAGGGTGTGGCTTGCATCGAAGAAGCGCGGGCGTAGGCCCTTCAGGGGTGGAGTTGCCAGCGTACCGTGGTGCTGGGTCGGACGCCTGTTGGGCACTCTGTTGATAGGCCCCTGGCCGCTGGCTTGCCTCTGGAATCGACATCCAAGTTCCGTGCGAAACCATGCGGGATTTGAAAAGGTCGGCCTGATGTTGGCTCTTGTCGCTTGCGGGAGGACGACGACACCTTTTCTGCCAGTTTGCTGCAGAAATGTGCTCGTTCCGCATCCGCAGTCGCAGTGGCAATCGTGTCGATCCGCGGTTAGGCGAAGGGCAGGGGAACGACGGCGGTGACAGGGGCATGTCCAGATTACTGAAAGGGCTGCTGCTGCTGCTGCTGCTGCTACTGCTGCTGCAGCATCAGGTGAGGGCCAGCGGCAGCGCAATGCTGATGTGCGATAAGTAGGATTTGTGTTGTTGTCTTCCTCGCTCGTTATCCCGGCGAGGCTACTCTTGGGATGAATACGGGCTGCCTTCGCTGGCGCCATACCGCACCTGCGCCTGCTCCGAGTCTTCTCCTCGTGCCCCGATTACGCTCGGGAGGGGGTGAGCAGGCGATCCGGCACCGTCGAGAACGAGGCGTCGACGAAAGTGCAGGTGGTCCTGGAGCGGGAGCGGGAGCAACAAGTTTCCAGAAGCCGCGCGCGCGGATCCCGAGCGAATTTGTCCTTGTCGCCAAGAGCGGAACATCCTTCGGCCTCTAGACCGGTCTACCACCCGTCCTGTATTTTTTCCCATGCCTCGATGCCCTCCCGCCTGGGCCTGAGTGGCTGGCAGGGAAGCACGCGTGACGCAAGGCTCAATCCGTCTTGGGCGACCGGTTTTGATGAGGCTGCAGGCTCGATTTTGGGCCACAAAGTGCGAAGAGCGGAGGTTGGGGTATCGCAGCACGATGCGCTGCCAGCTAGACAGCCTGGGCGAGGCTGAGCCAGCAAGCGGCCATGGTCCGATTGCGTGTCAAATACGCTACGAGCCGAGCAGCAAATCCAAGCCTGGGGTATACGGCCATGATGGTCGAGCTTTGGGAGGCCCTGGCAACGGCGACGCGTCCGTCTCACCTGCGCGTGCTTCGCCTGGTCCATCGCCCTGGTAGGCGCAGTCCGTGCAATAGAGAGAGCGGCACGTAATTTACACGGCGTGTCCATCCCTCTTGGGCGACGTCTTGGAAAGGCACTTGTCTGCACTGTTCAAATGCTCGGAGGCCCGCGTAGCTGGCGCTAACGCTCGGCTGAGGTCAGTCAAGGTGTATCGATATGTAGGCCTCGTGGCGTGTGTGGCTGATGCGCGTCCCCAGCTGGGCTTTCTCTTGGCCGGCCGAATGGGCATGTGTGTCTCTGTTGCTGCTATGCCCTATGCCCTGGGCCTTGGACTACTCCAAGTCGCCTGGGCCTACCGTTGACGTCAGAAACGCCCTGGGCACCTCTGCCAAGTCCATCATGAGAGGTCTGGCGAGCCCGACCGGGGTGTCTATGGCAGCTATCATACCATCACAACAAAGAGGCGTGGGAGGCCACAGTCCAATTGACGGTCGCAAGCATGGGTAATTGGCACAGTAGATTAATGGCCCCTTCAGCGATGGCTTCGGTCCTCGTCTCGGCCAGAGCCCCACCCTTCTCCGTGTGCGGCGACGTCGTCCATCGCAGAGCCGAGAGCAGTATACCTAGGTCATGAAGTTTAATCTAGCACAAGGAGTCCAGAACGGGAAGCACCCCATTCATGTTGCTGCGCAGGTCCGGGGACTTTGCGTATCCAACCAGCTCGGACGGTAGGACTCCGGTGGGAATGTCTCCGTTAAGCTTTTCCCCAGGCTGCAGGGAGCGCTCTGGTAAACAAGTTTGTTGCGGATGCGGGCCGACAAAGGCGTGTGTCTCTATTGTATGATGGAAGACGTCGCGAAAAAGCAAGCCTCGGACCACCACGCCATTGTTCGCGATGCACAACGGGTACTGACCTGAGCACACGCCGGCGTTTGGGGCGCGACCGTATCCCATGTGCTAGGGCTTAGTCAAACAGTCGAATTGGAGTGCTGTAAACACCCCGATATGCACGGAGGAACATGCAGTCTGCGCACTTCGGGAGATGCCCCGCACTGGGTGTGCTTGGATAAGCCATCACCATGCAAGGGCAATCGTATCGACAGCGTTGTCTTGGCCTTACAAAGACTCGCTAGCCTGACGTGGACAACAGCCTTGCCGTCCACGACGACCGTCCAGACGAGGACACCAAGGTGCCTTCGCGTTGCACGGGGCACGCAAAATGGGACGCTTGGTGACTTCGTCCTACCGGTTGTAGGCATATGGTTCGGCGAATGCGAACAGCTAGCCAGAATCGTATTCGTCTATTGTACGTTGAATACGCCCCTCGCATAAGGCGCGTCCCACTCGCAACCATGCACCGAATGGGAACCCTGAGCCACGCTGCCTTACGACGACTCATTTCTCCCTCCTGAAACGAGCCCACTGCCCAGCAGTTGTTTTCTCAGGAGACGGAGAGCTGAGGCACGGTAGGGCCGAAGGGGCTATGTGTGCGGTTCAATGCAACCGGCACCGAAACAAAAGACGGGCATTTTGGACGGGATTAGGAACGAACACCAGATAGGAGTTTGCACGCCCGGGAGGCAGAAGCGAGCGACACACAGAGCCAATAAGGCTTCTCTGATCTGGCGTGGAGATGGGCCACAGGGCCTGCAGGGCATTGATAAGCTACATTGGGGTATAGGGCGTGGGTTACACAGGGTACACGGCGAGATGGTCGCCACGCGCGGAGCGGGTATAGGCTATAGCTGTGGTGAGGTAGGGAAAGCCACACGTGTCTGTGCGATGGGAGTCACTCAGCGGCGGTCAGCCTGGTTGAGGATTGTGTGCTGCAGAATGACGCAGGCACGGAGTCAGAAGAAGGCGGCATCATGCGTCTTCGGCGGCTTTTGAAGGTTCAGAAGCCGTTGTACGAGGACCATGGCCGGTAAGGTGTGGCTGGAGCGGGACAAGCGAGAGGGCCTGCCATGTGAATGGAGGACGTGGAGGGTCGGGGCACACAATCGGCGACTCGGGGAACAGCAGAGGGAAGCAGGCAATCAGTGACCACGAACCGCTCTAGAGAAGCCGTTGAGCCATTTTTTGGAGACAGCTCGGACGGGTGCCCTCAGCTGATTGCACGGCAGCCACGGGTTTTGGGAACAAAGGTGCTAAACAGCGAAACAGCGGTCGCACGCTTTTTTTTTTTGCTGTGCTCGGCCGACGACCAGGGCTGCGGTATGGGCAGGCGACTGGGGCTAACGTTATTGATGAGTGAATATGACGATGCTGATGGACGAGGAAAGGGTCTGCAGACAAGCGCGGGGCCAGGATGGCTGGTTCGCGCGGTGAGTCGCGCGATGCTTCGTCCGAGAGTAAGAGGAGGCAGATGCATGGGCAGAGGCATGGGCAGAGGCACGGGCAGGGAGGGGAGCTCGAGGCGGCCGGCGTCGGGGAGGCTCCGAATTCCGAGGCTGGCACCTGGCGTCTGGCATCTGGCACCTCGCACCTCTGGCGGTGATCTCCCGCTGCCGTAAGTGTTGGGGCTCCGGTGGTAGGTGGCATACAGGCTGGCAGAGACGAAGACGGAGGGAGCAGGGAGGGTGGCGGACGCACTGCATCGCGCGTCAGGCGGCGCTCGCTGAGGGCTTGTCCTGGAGCAGTCGAGTTGGGCAGTGGGCGGCGGGCAGCGCGTAGTGGGCAGCGGGCAGCGGGCACACTGACAAAGCGCAGCTCACGGCGCTTTGTCGACTGAGCCCAGTGTCTTCGTAAGGTTGGCGCTGCACGCCAATCCAGCACCCCCCGTAATCCCTGCACGGCTGGTCATCCAACGCGCTCCGACCGTCGCTCGAAGCGGGCCCGCGGCCTGCGCCAGGGGGGTTTGGCTCCTCCGCAGCAGGGAGCGCATTATTACCTGATCATTACCGCGCTTCTGCCATCCCATCGCCAACAGGTGCCCGTGCGGCCGTTTGACTGACGTGAATAGATATAATGCCATGGCGCCCACTGGCCCTCCGCCGTATTTAGCTTTCAGAGCATCCGCCCACGTCTCCCACAGAGTGCTGCCCCATTCCGTGTCCGTGGTCCTACCATACGATCTTCTGAAGCTCCATCCATAGCTCCACCATCCACTGCCCTTGGCACAACCAACAGGTCACGCCTCCCACCTGCCAACTGTCCTACCCTACTACCCACATGGCCTCGCACCGCTCCAACTCCATGGAGGCCTCGCAAGACAACATCCGCAAGCGTGTGTGCAAGGCATGCGACCGGTGTCGCCTGAAGAAGTCAAAGGTGTGTGCTTTATGCCTTGCTGTTCCTCCATGGTCTGTGACTGCCTGCTGACAGCCTGTAGTGTGACGGTGCCAGTCCGTGCAGCCGGTGTAAGGCAGACAATGCCATCTGTGTCTTCGGCGAGAGGAAGAAGTCTCAAGACAAGGTCTATCCCAAAGGGTAAGTCTGGCTCGACCGCCTCGCTACCAGCCATTGATCAAGCTTGCTGACCGCTCCCACCAGCTACGTTGAGATGCTTGAACAGCAACAGTCCCAATTGGTCGCTGGACTACGAGAGCTTTACACAAGATTACAGAACGGCCAAGGCTGGCCAGGTGCACCACTGCGCGAAGCACAGGGCGGCCACCCACTGACCCACGACATTCTTGAACGCCTCGATCTTCTCCACAGCTCCGCAGACAGCACCGTGAACTATGAAGGTTTCGAAGAAGATTGCAACCGCATGCAGCAAAGGTTACTACAGCGCGGTGCACCCTACACCCGCAGGAGAGCTTCGGTGAGCTCCGACTCGGATCACGGCCACACCTCTTCGTCTTCGTCGTACAGCGGAACCCCGACCACCCAGTCCGTTCCATTCAACGATGTCTTCTCGCGACCCAACGCACCGCCGACGCCGCCAATGAACAGCCCGTTCCCTCGCCAGTCCCAGATCGTATCTCCGATCAAGCAAGAAGCGCCCATGGTCTCGAGTGCATTCATGAACAGCGGTGCCTTGGACCCCGCTTCCCTGACCCGCACGAACTGGACGTCCGAGAGCATGATGATGGACGAATCGATCGATTTCGGTAAGCCCATGTACCCATTCGACGCCTACGGCAACTTCGACCAGAACGCCATGTTGCTCGACCCAATAGTAGTCAACGACCCCGCCATGTCCGAGTGGACCACACCAAACGATTTGGACTTCAGCAATTTCATACACAACCAGGTCAATGCGTGATGAGCTCGATTACAAATTTTGCCCGTCCTCCTTTCCATTCATGTCAAGCGTTCAAGCGTTTTGGGAACAGTTTCTGGGTTGGGTTTTTTAATGGGCCCTCGGCGTTAACGGCATCAACGGGGTCATGGGGCCACGGACGGTCGGACCATCATCGGCCAAAATCCAGGCCAGGAGGAATCGCGATTGCGATAGGGAGATATCTAAGATTCACCATGACGTTCAGTCACTAATGATGGTTCTGGCCATATGGGATCAATACCTCTGCATTACTGGAGTATGTGGGGTCTGTTTGGAAATGCAAAGTTGCCTAGATAATGACTTATTGACCATAACAGCAGTATACTGTAATCATACGTTTGACTACTACCTACTCAAGCTTCCTACCGCGGCTCTTTGTGTTTGTGTATGATGCAATGACTTACGCATTCGTTGGTGGCGCGTGGTTGAGGCTTGTTACCGGTTTATCGATTGTTGTCGGGTTGGTCAGCCACGCGCATCACCCGTTGGCCCAAGCTCCCAGTAGCTTCCACCTCCAACTACAACCTCACCTAGCCTTGCCGTATACACATTCACGCGGTAATGGAGCTCGTCGCAATGGATTTTTTATCACCCTCGGATGTTTTCACCGCGCGCCCCAGCTGCGCCCCACGTGTGCGCACATCGGGCAATCTAGCAACGTTGATTAGGCTAATGACACCATTCCGCCTCGTGACTCTCGGGCCCAATTGCCCCACGACGAACCGCTTACCTTTCGTTAAATACCCACGCACGCCTTGGGCGATACAGTTCAGAAAGGGTGGCTCTTGACGCTCAAAGTACGTGGTATTGCACAGCAAGAGAACAAGGGTAAGCTTTGCACTCTTTTTTGATGACGGGCATACATACCCCGCCTCGCGAACCCTGCAAGATCACCTTCCGATGCTTCTAAAACGAGGCCGGAGGTTCAGTGATTGGAACACACGATACTACGACGCGCAAAAACGTAACTTCAGTCCGAAGCTAACGATGCGCGCAGACTCGGCCAATCGTTCTACTTCGAAAAGGGGTCGACTTCCGCACCAACCACAATGTCATCAGGCAAGGCCTTTACCTTTCTTCCCCTAGGGGCCATAATCCAGGAATTCAATGTCAACGGAAAGAATATCGTTCAGGGCTTTCCCACCGCGGAACTGTACAAATCTTACAACTTCCCGTATTTTGGCGAGACCATTGGCAGGATAGCCAATCGTGTCGCCAATGCTAAATTCGATCTGAGCGGCAAAACGCATCAACTGCCGGTGAACAACGGCCCCAATTCGCTTCATGGAGGTAATCTTGGGTGGGGCAAGAGGGAGTTCGAGGGACCCTTTGACGTTGAACGCAACGGGAAGCAAGCCACGTTCTTCAAGTACCTCAGCGCTGATGGAGAAGAAGGGTACCCTGGTACCGTTGAGGTTAGGGTATGGTATGTACAGGAGAAAGAGGAGGTAAATGGCGTCCATAAGGAAATTCTGCATATCGAATACGAGGCAGAGCTGGTGGGCAATGATGTTCCCGAGACTGCGATCAACATGACCAACCACAGGTAAGTGTGCACTTTTATGGGGTCTTTGCTTTTGCTAAGTTTTGTCAAAGTTACTTCATCCTTAGTGACTCTCCATCCATTGCGGGCACGGAGGTTACTCTTATCACGAACAAGTATCAGGTTGTGGACGATGGTGGTATCCCTACGGGCCCAATTGAAGAGTACCCTGGTGTCAAACCCGGCACCGCATTCACGCTAGGCGAGAAGGAGCCTGATATCGATGACTGCTTTGTTGCCAACACCGACCCTGCAAGTGTGCCAATTGACACACGCAATTCGCCTCTCCAAACCGTCGCATCCTTCTATCATCCTGACTCTAAGATTCATCTTGAGATATCTACTACAGAACCCGCATTCCAATTTTATACTGGCAAATACATTGATGTTCCATCCGTGGAAGGACTTCCAGCACGTGGTCCACGTTCTGGATTTTGCGTTGAGCCCAGCCGCTACGTCAATGCCATCAACGTGCCTGAGTACAAAAACATGATGATTCTCAAGAAGGGCGAGAAGTACGGTAGCAAGATTGTCTATCGTGGTTGGCAATCGTAGACCAAGCCCACGTTTTCCTAGGGAGGCTACCTGAAAGGAGTGCTACACACAGCCTTTCATTACTTCCGGTTTCGGTTATCCATTTTCGCCAATTTGTACAAAGATTGCAATATAGCGTTCGCTCCAGTCCTATCGACATGAAGCGAATATACAGTAAAAGCTGTATTAGCTTGAAAATATTATTGTCTGGACATTGGTACCCATCAGCCTGACAACCAAAAATTTTCACCTCCCCTGAACGTTTCTCGTACATCGAGAACGATGCTGCAATCGGCCACGATGCCAGACCACGAATCAAGCGTGTCTCAATCAATTGAATCCACTTGCTCGGCGGTACTCCGTCGTGACTACCCCCATTCAGCACGTACATATCCAGTTTCCTTGGTGCAGCCCCTGATGTAGGCACATTGCATGCATCGTGTTGCCTTGTTTTTCGCCAAGATCTGCATTCAATCGTTAGCAATCATGTGTAGAACCTGGTCTCGACTTGTCAACGAGTCGTTCCACAATAGGACCGAGGCGTACGCCAGCCATCTGGGCAAGCCAAGTTTCCGCTCGCGCTTCTACCCGCGAGCTAATAGATCGAGCCAGAACGCCACATCCAGGCGACGTCATACACCTATACAGGTGCGATGATTGCGCTCTTAAGCCACGATCGTGCATCCCAATCGAGCTTTCATATCCAGGAAGGATCCCGGATGTTGTACGCTATCCCTTTCGGCATATGCAGGTTGCCTAATGCTCCTTTCAGCCATCTTAGATCCTGGTACTAACTGCATCCGAGCATTTTTTTAATGGTGTAATGGATCGTAAAGTTTTGAACTATCTCCGCCGGACATATCGGCTTTCGGATGCAGTTTGTTGCATGCTTTCGTCAATATTTTGTCAGCGCCTGATCGCAACTACCGACTTGTGCTACCTTGCGGTCACGCATTATGTGCTGCTGGCCTAGAGCCGAGGTCCTCGTCCACCCTTGTTGCCATTGGGGCGGAGTTTACCCCGCAACCGTGCTGTCCAATAGCTTGGGTACAAAGGTAAGATCGGAGGAGTGCGAGACGCACGCTTGCGAAAGACATACGCAAGCAAAGAGTATGCGTTGCCCCAGGCCTTGAGGCGAGCGTCAGGGCGCAGATCAGAATAGCGTAGAGGGCGCTAGGTGTTGATGGCCTCGGAGTTTGTTGTGGACAACGGCATCTTGGATCTCCTGAATGGTAAGGGGTTGTGAGTCAGCTTCATGGAGCGCAAAATTGAACATTTAATGAAAAAAAAGAAAAATAAAAAAAAAAAAAAAAAAAAAAAAAAAAAACCAACCACGAATTCATAAGTATCACGAGGGGCTAACTCAAAGCACGTGAGGTGAAAAAAAATATATGTAATGAGGAAAGGCTGAATCGCAATAGTCTCGAATCGGCTAAGCTAGCATTTTCGCTCGAACTGAAAACAAGGACGGCCAAGTGAATTTTAAGACATCAGCGATATTCTGAGCGAAACGAGCGATAGCAAATCACCTTTCCATCGAGGCTACAAAACGTAATTAGTGAAAGGTAGCAGAATGGTGTTGGGTTTGCTTTCATCCCATCCTAAATAGGATGAAAATATAAAGGAACTGCACACGAGTATCATCACATTCGACCATAGGACTCTGAAAATTGGGCTTCCCGTCCGCTCAGCCTTACACAAGCAGAGTACTGGCGGATTAGTAGTTAGGTGGGTGACCACTAGCGAATACCCGCTGTCGAATGTATTTTTTTGCTGTTATTCCCGTGCAACTTTTTGCACCGAAGACATGCTCAATCCGATTCCAACAGTATTCAATTGGACATAGCCAACGGCGAAAGCGCTCGTTGGAAGTACCAGTAGCTTTGCGGTTTGCTATAATTTCGCAAGCATCTTGCATGATGGTCGTCTAGCCAGCCCTTAGCGTCTCGGAGGTTGCACAGTCACACTCGGCCGATATTTTTGTCGGCAATCGACTAATCCTTCCTCTTTGATCGTCCTCGGCAGATCAGTCTTCCATAGTCTACATGTGCTCAAGGACCAATTGAACTTTTTCTCCCCAACCCTATTGTTCGCCGGACTTGCCCGGTTTTTCCGAGCAGGGCCAGATAACCCCCTTGCATTCTCTCTCCCTCTCTGTATGCAGGCAGCCCAATGCACACAAACGTCATCATCCATACGACTCACAGCATGCAAAAATGCCTGACAGCGGCAAGGCGGCTAATTGTCGCAGGTTAGTCAACTGCTTCGCTAAGCCAGGTGCATCGACTAGACGAACCATGGTTGCTCGCAAGAAAAAAAAACCCCCCCCTATTATAGACGGCGTGTATTTTTCGGAATCCCCCATCCCATGTCACAATCACGACGTCCGGATAGACGGACGCGGTATCTATGGGAAGGGAAGGTTCGTCCCCACATGCATCCCGACGCACGCTACGCTCGGACGGAGGAGCGTCTGCATGACGGCGCTTCGCAGCGCGGCTACGGGCTATAGCGTCTAGGCGCGTGTTAGTGTACCGGAGGCCTTTCGGGTGGAAAGGGGGGTGGGTCTCTGGGATGAGTGATGAGCAGGATGCTGGTTTGTCAGATGGACGTGGGGCGCGGGAGTTGAGGGTATCCGGTGCGCCGGGCGTCATTGATAGTTCGCATGTCGATTTTTCTTCCTCTTTGCATGCATGCATGTACGAGGCTGGTGGGCATCGACCTCTATGACCCAGCCTCTACATATCCATTGTGGAGGCTTTCAGCCCACGTTCTGGAACGCGTCCAGTCAGTATCCGGACCGTAGAAGTGTATATGGCATCGATGTTTGCATGTAGCTTTTGCTGGAAATATGCTCAAGCTCGTCATTCACTTTAATGAAGTTCTCCTAGCTGACGGTGTGGCACGGCTTTCTCGTCCAGAGCGAGAATTCTAAATGTTGCAATTGATATAAGCGAAAGTATGGGTATCTCGTAGTAGTGAGCGAGCGCAGCGACGCGCCCAGGAATCGAATATCAAACCCTAGATCCCAAACCAACGCCTGCACGACCATCTAGGCAGAATAAGATCGAAGGATTTCATCGCAATTGGCGTCGAATCTCAGGGACCATAAACGGATTCCGGTCATCAGTTTTTCGGTCCTCTCGATTTCGCGCTCACGTCCAAGTATAGTGTCGAGGAACTCGAGAACACCGTATTTGTCCACAGCTACCGGCTTCTTCCCGCCCGCTTCCTTCTTCGCTGCCTTCCACATGGAGTCTTCACAAACTTTAAGCAGCTTAGCGAAGCGTATCCACAGGCGCTGACCGCTTTCCAGAAACCCTTCAACCAATTCAGCAGTCTCCGTCCCACGAACCTTGAGCAACATTTCTTCGCTCCTCTTTATCTTACCGGATAGTTGAATGAGAAGAAGCCAAAGTTCGCCCACCATCTCAGTCAGCGGCGACGCTGCTTCATACCAGAAAACGGCCCAGTCGTAGATCCATTTGCCCAAGGAAAACGCATCGAACACGCTTCCTAACAGCATGATAGGTGCTTCAGCAGGGTCCCAGTTTTTGTAGGAGTAACCCGCCGGGATACCAGCACGGCGAGCATCCTCCGCGGTGGCTTTGATGGGACGCTTTGGCGGCGGCGACGATGGAGGTCGAATGGAGTCAGACGCTTGTCGGCCTTGGGGAGGCTTCTGAGTATCATCCATGGGGGACGGAGAGAAAGTCTTTGGATTGTCTTTATTAGTCAACCCATTGAAATTGAAATCCGAGGGGCTGCGATCCCAATGGGAGTTTTTGATCGGTTCCGGCGAACCCTTGTCTTTATTGTGCGGTATGGTTTCAGGGTTAGGGTCATCCGTCGTTGTGGGTTCCTTTTCTAGGCTAGGGCTCTGTGCAGCAGAGGTTGCTGGATAGTCTTCGGGACGAAGACGTTTCGTGGTTGGGGACATGTCGATGTCCATCTCATCCTCCCATTTACGTTTGTTTGGGTCGGCGTCGGATCCAGGAGCTTCCGTGTTACGGCGCCGCTTTTTAGCAATCATTCTAACTCGTTTGAAGTTTGAAGGTCCTTCATCGTCCTCGGTGTCTCTTTTCCGCTTAGCGCTGAGAGAAGGAGGAACAGGATGGACAATGGGTCGCTGGCTTTGAGGAGCGGATCGAACAAAAGAATCCGGCGCATCAGGCGCATGAACATGCGCTGTAGTTGAGGTTGAAGCTTTATCCTCTACGTTCTCTGCTTTGAGTGCCACTAATCGCGTATAGACTAGCTTACAAACAGAGCTATACTGGCATTAGCATACGAAGAACTGGGTTAAACCGTATAACCCACCATATGATCTCTAGCCCAGGAGGCTGGTTGGATTGCGCCTGGCATCCTGGGCAGGTGTCAGTAGAAGTGCTGTTGTCTTGCTCTGCGCTGGCTAGCTCATCGAATATCATGCTCATATTGACCCATTTCCCGGGGAGAAACACCCTTTCCCACTTTTGCGAAAGATTGATATCCTTTTTCGTGGCTCGGTCCTGTAGGGCATATTCCCGTTTTAGCACTTTCTTCATTCCCTGCATTCCGCGGAAATGGATCTCTAGCACGGCATGCAAGGCATCCCAGCAAGTAATGAACTGAAGGGTGATCGGGAAGACCCGTCCGAGAGCATCCTCCAAGTAGAACATAGGCTCGCTTGGCAAAGTTACCTGCAGCTGATTCATGGCAGGTAATTGTCGCTTGATCTCGAGCACTGAGCTGTAGGTTGCAAGATTGACTGTTATGATCTTCTGCATGAGAGCCTTCAAGTCATTTCCCATTTGATTCAGCCACTCAAATCGCATCTGCAGGAACTTAGTAACCGCGTTTCCGCCAGCCGAGATGCGTCGATCGACATCCTTGAGACGATATTGGATCTCTTTCAGCGTTTGCTTTTGACTTTCGAATGCTGAATCATTCCGCGATTGCGATTCTTGAATTCGTGCATCGATCTTTTTGTAGTTCGAGATCTCAGTGCGACTGTATCGTTGTTAATCAGTTCTATCAACTTTTGGAAGCGGTAGCCGTACAGTGAAGCGGTAGCTAGCAGCTGATTAATCGAGAGAGAATAAGCAACGACTTCAGCTCGAAATTTTGCCACTTCATCCTTCATCGACACCTGCCACAGGAGCTTCATGGCCGAACTTCTGAAACCCCTCTGTGTGGCGGAGCGATTCGTGCCAGCATCTAGGTGGGGCTCGAATCGCTTCGTCTTTGACTTGAACGCCTGAAGAGAAGCCTGACATCCTTTTACCGTGACTTTCGCACTCTCAAGCAGGGCATTGAGCTCGTCTTTGGCGCCATACGTTCTAGCTAACAGATCGATTTCCAAAAGCGCCTTTTCGAGGACGTAGAGCTCTCGGATTACGGCCTGGTACGACGCTGCAGCTCCTCGCGATTCGCTCAAAGCATCAACGCAATCTTTGACAAGGAGGCAGATGGCAATGATGTCGCCCACTGACCCAAACGTTATCGGCATCTTCGTCTAAAGTGAAAGCGATAAAAAGGGAGCATGATGCTTCAGAAAATCGCTGAGGGGAAGGCCGAAGCTATGCCTAGCTTTCTTGACTGGTGCACAGCCACCGTGCCATAGCCACACTCATGGTCTACCGTTGTGCCATCAAAAGCTCATTCTTCTAAAAGATTCAGAGGCGTAGACAAAATGGTTCTCCCAACGAGTCCAGACATCGAATACCGCTTTTCCTGGATAATTGTCGAGACCCACCTATGCAACGTGCAATACTAATCAAGACATATCGTTCGGCGCTACTTTGCCTGTGCAGGGCTGACATGATCGACAACAGGGGTATGCCTTTGTGGCCGATTATCTCGTAGCGTGATCGGAATGCTTTGTGAGCAATGTGCCATCCTTGTTATCTGCATTGCGTTGTTGGGACGGGACCTGGACTCGGGATTGAGGTCGTAAAAGACAAGACAATTTTTTATCCATGCTTGCGCGCTGGTACCGTGCCGCGCGCCTACGCCGCGCATGACGTCAAGTGTCCTCTGAGCGGATACGAGGTTCGCGTTTTTTTCTCGGAGTCTCGGGCTCGGAGGTGCAATGTCGTGAGACGACGATCCCCTTAGTCTGTAGAATCCTTGCGCCGGAAATGCGAGATATTTCCGGGTGCGTGTGTTGGCGTATTGGGGTATACGAGTTTTCTGCACGCCCTGTTTTTTGTGACTGTATTTTTTTCTTTCCCTTGTCTTCAGGGGTAGTGGGTGGTGGTACGGCATGAGGTGTTTATTTCCTTGGCTGGCATGTGCGCGCTTGCAGGAAGGCTGGCAGGAGAGAACTCGGGGTCCGGAAAGAGCGAGGTACTCGGTATCGAAGGCGAAGTCGGATGTGCGCTATACGGTGTTGAAATGTAAATGTCGGAGGGTAGAAGGGCTCTAACGGATCGATGAATTGCTGGTAGGGAAACATAGTCTATTCCTTGATCTTCTCATTCCATTCCTGTCCTTTCTCCGCTGCAATCGCTTCATATCGCTGATTGGCCAATGACCGCGCTGGGCGTATCGGGCGTATCGGGCGTCTTTGTGTACCACTCGGTCGGAAACCATGGCCACACTTTTCTAGCCCCTCTCCGCACGATTCATAGTGATGAGCGGCACTAGGGAATGCCATAGGACAAGTAAAGTGTGTGTTGAGCTATCTACGTGCAGAGGCCTACTACCATAACAAATACAGTTTTAACAAATATAGGATGGAAACGGCTAACAACCAAACCAGCAGCCCCCCTGTAGTGAGATCCTATAAGAAGAAAACAACAGTTCCGGATTGCCAACGTATTGGGCTGAACTATTGCGGGAGTAGGTGGTTTGGGCCTACTCTGACTATGGGCGAGTGTGTTCGAAAATGGAGAGAGAATCCGACATGTCACTAAGCCTGCCTTCTCCGCATAGTTAGTATCAACCGAATCTTAGTCATTCTCAAAATACACAACTCGCACTATCTTGTACAATAGTCTTTGGATTTCCACCGTTATACTTAATCATGCCCCTAGTAAAATGACCGCCCGAGACCTCGATATCATCGCTTTCCGCCCCCTTCTACATCTACCCTATCCCTAGCCTTTACGCAAAGACGATGTGTGAAAAAAAACCGCTTCAAGTCAAAGTTGAGATCGACTAATCCCTCCAAAAGACAAGTCACTGATCTGTCTACCAGTATAGACAAAGCAACAGAAAAAGGACAATTGAAGAAGGGGCAGCCAAGGACTAGGTGAATCTCCCCGCTAGACAGGTACGCAATCCAATCAAGGGAAAGAGAATGTACATGTGAAAGCATCGCTATCGAAAACATGACTCTCGGAGGAAACGAGGCGAGAATAACAGTATAGAAATCGGAGTGGAGCTGTGTCGGAAGGCAGCAGTGGTCAGACCGGAATCACTTCTTGCCCTTGTCAAAGTCGATATCCGACTCCATGAGCTCCGCTTCAAGCTCGGTGCGCTCATCCTCATCAACCTCGATCTGGGAGCTCGGTTCGCTGGGTCCAGACTTCTGGCGCTTCAACCGCGGGCCTTGAGCTTCGTCGGAGGTGGACTGCACGGCGGTCACGCCGAGTCGGTCCGCTTCTTCAGGGTGTCGCTGTATCCAGCGCAGGCGCCACTGCTCACGGAGCACTTCGTAGATGAAGGTGAGTTGGGCCTCACCTTGGACCATCATCATACGCTGTTGGCGGAGCGTGTCCACCACGGAAATTATGGGGTCTACGTCGTCGGGCAGCTCGTCCAAGCTGCCTTCTCTCAGCTCTTGCAGCAGCCAATCCAGAGCTATGAAGGTCCCGCTGCGACCGACGCCTGCGCTGCAGTGTACGATACGTGGGTTCGCCAGGTCTGGGTTCTTCTCTCTTGAAATCTCGATCAGCTTGAGGAGGGCGGCGCGATCAGATCCTTCGGGCACTAGGAAGTCTGGCCACCCTGCAAAGAGCAGGTGCCATATACTGCGCGTCTCGCTCCCGTCTTCAGTGCACATGTGTAACCTCCGAATCTGCGCCCGTGCTTCTTCATGCTTCTCTTCCGTTACGAGTTTGAGGTCGTGTATGAACCCATCTTCGTATTCGTCTTGGGGATTGAGGCGGATTTCGGACGTGTTGGCTTGTGGGTAATAGGGATAGCATTTTTCGCGTGCGGCCTCGTGGGTCTGTGTGAGCATGACAACAACGGATGGGGAGGTCGTCTCATGCCAGACCATGCGCCAGAAGTGGGACGTCGTATCGTTCTTGGGGCCCTGTTGGCAGGTCAGGTCAGGTTACTGGGTTGTTGCCGGCGGGAGCATGCAGCATACCTGGGTTGCGATGTAACGTAGCACCGTGTTCGACTTGGTCGTGGTAAGCTCGATGGGCGAGGCATTGATATAGTCGTTGCGGCCCTCTGGTACCTTCAGGCGCACACGGTTATTCTGGTAGGGATCGACGTTCGCGTATCGGTTGCGGATGGTGACGTGCTCCCCGCTGCACTTGGCCCATTGCGATGGCTGCTCATTCTCATTCTCGGTCGTGGGGCTCAACCGCCTGCGCTGCTCCCACTCGAGATCAATGAACTTTCTTTGTATACCTGGCAGTGGTCAGCGGGCGTCCTCGGGCGTCTCTGAGGGCTCAGTCTACCTGCCTGGTCTACTCAGGCGCAAGAAGGCGGGGTATGGCGTGGGTCCATGGTCAGAAGCAGGATCGGAGAGGGGGAGATTCGCAGCGCTGCCTTGGGGCGTGAAGTAAGGCGTGCCTGTGCCTGTGCCGGTGCTTGTGTCGATGGAGGAGGTGGCAGCGGAGCGGGCGCTGTCTCGGCTGCGTGAGCGTTTCGACGAGGCGGGCGAGGCGGGAACGGCGAGGGACGCCGACATGTCTGCGATGTCGGTCTTGAGGCTGCTCCCAAGCCTTGCCTTGCGCCGCAGGGTGCGAAGCATATGCAGCTTGAAAAGCTTCTTGTCGGGGCCCGCTGGATCCGCTGCTTCTGGAAGAGGAGGCACGACAAAGTTGGGGGACGGAATGGTGACGGTGTTGGCAGCCGAACACGCACGAGCCGGGGTGCGTGTGGCGTGCAGAAATGGCGGCGGTAGGCTTGTGGGCTGTAGGCTGGAGGTATCAGAGGTTCAGGGCGAGGCAGAGAGAGAACGGGACGAGTCAGGGCCCATTGGCCATTATAAAGCGCTGCTGGAATGGGCGACGGCACGCACGCGACAAGAAACGAAGCTCCGGCCGCGTCTGGGTCCTGGGAAAAGCCTCCTACGCCTCGACGCCT
>Ga0247757_10001074_pt1 | contig 19851 bp, 19 predicted proteins | sample UWRJL126311R4_FD_180929 | JGI IMG/M metagenome (GOLD analysis project Ga0247757, IMG submission 180929) | Plant litter microbial communities from Arlington Agricultural Research Station in Wisconsin, United States - UWRJ-L126-311R-4 | ecosystem: Environmental > Terrestrial > Plant litter >... | reverse complement strand
AACCCGTCGAGGAGGTATCCGAGCCAGGCGGCGAAGAACTGTCTCCACTGCGTGGGGGTCAAGGATCGCTCGTCGGCAACTCGGTGGTCGGGGTGGGGGGCAGTCATCGTCGACTCCTGACCTATGAGATATCTGATATGTGAGGTCTGGCCGCACGTTACCTCATGATCCAGATCACAACAACAGCCGGACTGGCACGGGCATGACCCTGCGAACCCCTACGCGGGGTTGGCGTCGAGGCTGCGCTGCAGATCCTCGAAGTGCCGCGCGACGGCGTCGGTCATCGCGGAGCGATCGCCCGACCGGAGCGCCTCCACGATGGCGGCGTGGTCGTCGGCCGTCGGCCGGCGCAGTTCCAGTCGGACGTGGTCGGAGCCACGCCTGAAGATCGACCAGAACACATCGATCAGCTGCAACACGAACGGATTGCCGAGTGGCTCGAACAGCGCCTGATGAAATTCCTGGTCGACGTCGGCCGGGACGTGGCCGTCCTCGGCGCGCGCCCGCATCTGCCGAACGAGGTCGTCGAGACGATCGAGTTCAGCGCCGGAGATGACCTTGGCCACCTCGCACACCAACCCCTCCTCGAGAGCGCGCCGCGCCTGCAGGAGCTGCCGCAATGGCACGTTGTTCGCCTGCAACCCGTACGGCAGGTGCTCGATGAGCGGTTCGAAGCCGAACGCTCCGACGAACAACCCTCTGCCGCGCCGCACCTCGACGACGCCATGCGCCTCGAGCCTGCGCAGCGCCTCCCGCACCGACGTCTTCCCGACGTCCAGCAGGCTCGCCATGTCGGCTTCCGACGGCAGCGCGTCGCCCGGCTTGAGCCCGCGGTCGACGATCAAGTCCCGGATCGCGTCACCGACCTCGCGCGAGAGCAGCGTACGCATCCAGCCTCCTGACTTCTCGGATATCAGTTAGGTTACGTGACTGCGTCCGTCAACCTGGCGTCGATCTCACCGTCGTGCCGAATGGCGCTCGTTATCAGCCTCGGTGTCGATCGCGATCAGCACCTTGATGTGTTCACCACCGGCGGACAGGTCATAGGCGTCGGCGGCGCGCGACATCGGTACTTCGGCGGTGATGATGTCGTCGGCCCGGACGGCACCGCTGAGCAGCATTGCGGTGGACTCCTCGTAGTCCTCAGGCAGATAGGTGGCGCTTCCCTGGATCCTGATCTGATGATCCTGGATGATCGGCAGCGGAACGGTGACGTCGCTGGCAGGCACTCCGACGATTACCACGGTGCCCCCCTTGCTGGCCATGTGGACGGCGTCGCCGACCGTGGATTGAACTGCGACACAGTCGAAGACGACATCAGCACTCTCACCCAGGGCATCGCGTGCCCGTGCCACGAGGTCGTCAGTGGTGGCGTCGAGGACGACATCGGCGCCGTACTCCAGCGCCCGGGCTCGTTTCGAGCTCAAGGGGTCGGTGACGACGACCCGTTTGGCACCGCGCGCCCTGACCACTGCCAGCAGGAGGAGCCCGATGGTGCCCGCGCCGAGGATCACGACCGCTTTGCCTCGGACGTCACCGGCGACGCGGACGGCGTGCACGGGTGTCGAGAGCGGTTCGATGAGTGCGGCGGCCCGGTAGTCGAGTGCATCGGGCACCGCGTGAATCCTGTTGGCGGGGATGGTGAAGAAGTCGGCCATACCGCCTTGGTCGTAGCCGCATCCGAAGAACTTCAGGTTCTCGCAGAGGTTCTGGGTGCCGCGAAGACACTGTTTGCAGGTCCAGCACGGTAGGTCGGGTTCGACGGTGACGCGTTCTCCGACAGCGACGGTGTCCACACCGGGTCCCAGCGCCGCGACGACCCCGACGACCTCGTGGCCGGGGAGGTAAGGCAGGCGGATGAAGGGATGCCGACCATGCGCGGCGTGGGTGTCGGACCCGCAGACACCCGCCACGATGGATCGCACCAGTACCTCACCCGCGTCGGGGCGCGGAGTGGCGGCGTCGGTCAGCTCGATCGCGTTCTGTGACACCACAACTCGCTGCATCCGGTCGGGAACAACCGTGACAGGGGCCTCGCCATCGCGGTCAGAAGGGGCCATGCGGTTCTCCGGGTTCGTGTCGGGCGTGACGGTGTCGCGCTTGATCAGGCGTCCGCGCCCACTCCCATGAGACGGAGACGGGCAGCCTCACGAATACTGCCATGTGCGACCGGCCCGCCCGCGGGGTTCAGATTTCGTCGCACGCTGGGTCGATCACACTCGCCACCGCGCGCAGTCCGTCGCCCTCGACGATTGAGACGATCAATCGGCCCAGGGCAGTAGCACGCATTTTCCGGTGGTGTGACGCTCTTCGACCAGTCGGTGCATCTCGGCGGCTTGCGACAGCGGCAGTTGTGGTCCGAGTTGGATGCGCAGGCGGTTGTGTTTCACGTGATCGGTGAGTTCGCCAAGTGCGGTCTTCATCGCGGTGCTGCCGTTGAGGTAGGGGTACAGGCTGAAAAAGCCCAGGGTCTGGTTGCTGGCGAGCCGTCCGACCTTCATCTCGGCGATGAAATCGACTACGGGGGTGTGCATGTCGGCGCCGCCGTAGCTGCTGAGGCGACCAAACGGCGCCAGGCAGGCGATCGCTTGATGGAATGCGTCACCGCCGACGTTGGCCAAAACTGCATCGACTCCCCGGCCCTCTGTTGCACCCAGTACCCGGGTGCTCCAATCGGGTTGGGTGTAGTCGACGGTGGCGTGCGCGCCGAGCTCGGAAACCAGACGTCGCTTACCTTCGGTACTGGCCGCACCGATGACCTGGCGTGCACCCATGATGGTGGCCAGCTGAACGGCCAGAGATCCAAGCCCGCCGGCGGCGGCCATGATCAGCACCGATTCGCCGGCGGCCAATCGCACGCCGTCGCGCAGCAGGAAGTAGGCGGTCAGGCCTTGAACCAGCAGTGCCGTGCTCTCTGCATATCCAACCTCGGCCGGTAGGGGATAGATTTCGTCGGCCGAGGCGACGACATACTGCGCATAGGCCGTGGGCTCGAAGAACATCCCGAAGACGCGGTCGCCCACAGCGACACCCGTCACGTTCTCCCCGACGGCCTCGACGGTGCCGGCCACTTCAGCACCCAGGAGATGGGGCAGAGACAGCTGCAGAGGGGGGTAGGTGTTGCGGCGCTGATCGATATCGGAGAAGTTGACACCGGCTGCTTCGTTGCGGATCAAGACCTGCCCCGCGCCGGCGCGAGGTTTGGGTACGTCTTCGTACACCAGGCTCTCCGGCGGCCCATAGCGGTGAACCCGAACAGCCTTCATCATCTCTGTCGACACACTGACTCCTTCTCTCATGACGGCTGCGCGGGGCTGCACCACCGTAGGACCGGCCCGACACAGAGGCAAACGTCGACGGTGATTTCAATGGACCTGCGCCAGCCGATGGAGGGCGGACCGTTGCAAGGGGTCTTCATGACAGCGAACGCAGCTGCCGCCAGCATGATCGCGAGCCCCCGCAGATCGACGATGTCGCCGTCGCTGTCATCTCCCTCGACAGCTGAGAATCCGCCGGCAAGCGTCAGCGGCGCACGCGTGGAATCGCCTCCACCAAGCGACGGGTGTAGTCCTCTCGGGGGGCCGCGATCACCTCGAGGGTGGGCCCTGCCTCCACCACTGCACCGTCACGAAGTACGACGATTTCAGCGCACAGCGCGGCGACCGCGCTGAAGTCGTGCGACACCATGACGATGGTCATGTCGCGGGTGCGGGCAAGGTTGTCGAGCAACTCGATCACCTCGATGCGGGTGGAGACGTCCAATGCACTGACCGGCTCGTCGGCGACCAGCACCCGCGGTGACGACACCAGTGCCCGGGCGATCGCGATGCGCTGGCGCTGGCCGCCGGAGAACTGGTGCGGATAACGGTGCAGCGCAGCCACGTCGAGACCGACGTCCGCCAGCGCGCCCCGCACCGCTTCCTCGCGCCTGCCGGCAGAAGGTTCGATTCGCAACGATCGCAACGGTTCGCCGATGATGCGGTCGACCCGCTGGCGGGGGTCCAGCGAGGAATACGGATCCTGGAACACCGGCTGGACCAGGCGGCGCAACGCACGCAGTTGAGGTCGGTCACGTCGATTCAACGCGGTGCCCTGCACGCGAACGACCCCCGCCGTGGGCGCAGTGAGGCCAAGCAGCAGGGACAAGATCGTCGACTTGCCCGAACCGGACTCACCCACGATGCCCAGGCTGCGCCCGGGCTGTACCTGCAGCGAAATGTCCTTCAGCGCCAGGTCCGCGCCGCGGCGATATCGGTAATCGACACCGTCCAGTTCGAGCAGCGCGGTCATGTGAGCCTCCCCGTGCTCAGGGCCGCTTCCAGCCGCTGGACGCCGTGTACCAGGCCACGGGTGTACGGATCGGTTGGCGCCGAGATGATTTGGCTGATCGGCCCGCGCTCGACGACGACGCCGCGCTGCATCACCAGTGCCGAGTCGGCGACGCGGGAGACCACGCCGACGTCGTGGGAAACAAAGATCAATGCCATACCGCGTTCGTCGCTGAGCTTCCGTAACAGCTCGATCACCTCGGCCTGGACGGTCACGTCCAGTGCGGTGGTGGGTTCGTCGGCGATGAGCAGTTTCGGTCGGCAGGCCAGGGCCAGCGCGATGGCGATACGCTGCCGCTGGCCGCCGGAGAGTTCATGCGGATACGACCGGACAATCCGTTCGACGTCGGTGAGGACGACCTCGTCGAGGGCGCTGAAGACGGCGTCGCGCAATGCCTTTCCCGTCACGTGCTGGAAACGTCGCAACGGCTCGCTGACTTGGGGGCCTATTCGACTCAGCGGGTCGAGCGATCGGGACGGATCCTGGAACACGATCGCGGCGTAGCGACCCCGCAGCGGTACGAGCTGACGGTCGGAAGCACCGATGACCTGATGTCCGGCCAGCCTGATTGATCCGGATGACTTCAGGCCCCGGCCGAGCAGACCGACGATCGCGGTGGCGGTGAGTGACTTTCCCGATCCGGATTCACCGATGACACCGAGGTGGGTGCCGGCCTCCACCGTGAACGAGACGTCTCTGACCAATGCGGTACCCGCGGTCGTCGAAACGGTGAGGCCTTCGACTGTCAGCAAAGGCTCTGGCGCGCGACTCTCCTCCGGCATCAGTTCTTCCTTCTGGTCGGGTCACCGATGTCGCGGAGCCCGTCGGCGAAGAAATTGGCGCCTAGAACGATGAGCACGATGACGACTCCTGGTGCGATCGCTCCCCAGGGCGCAATCAGCATCGTCCCCTGGGCGGCTTGCATCAGTCGACCCAGCGACGCGTTGGGAGGCGGCACACCGAGACCCAGATACGACAGGCTGGCTTCGGTGAGTACTGCGGCGCCGAATATCAGTGCCGCGTTGACCACCAATGACGTCCACATGTTGGGCAGTAAGTGGCGGATCACGATGCCGAACGTGCCGGTGCCCGAGGTCTGCGCCGCGACGACGTACTGCTGGCCGAGGAGCCTCTTGGCCAGGATGCGCACGAACCGGGCCACCACAGCCGAGGCGGCGACGCCGATGGACACGATAGCCGTTGTCAGACTTGCCCCTTGGGTGGCGCCGATCAGCATGGCCAGCAGAAGAGTGGGAAATGCGATCAAGATGTCCAGGAGCGACGAACCGACATCATCCAGCCAACCGCGAGCGTGTGCCGCCAGCAGTCCGATCGCCAATCCGAGGGCGACGGCGATGACCGCCGCCCCGAGGCCGACGGTCAGCGCGATCCGGGTGCCGACAAGGACGTAGCTGAGGGTGTCGCGGCCCAGCCGATCAGTGCCGAGCCAATGCGATGCGTCGGGGTTCTCGAGCCTGCCCCCGCTGGTATCACTCAACGCATGGGGCAGCCAGAAGATCGAGAGGATCGCAACGAGGGTCGCGACTGCGAGGAACAACACACCGACGACGAAAGTGATTGGTAGCCGACGGGATCCGCGGCCAGCGGCCGACGGGGATGTGGGGTCTACCTCGGCGCCGACGACACGCGAGACCTCCGATTCGACCGGCGCGTTCACGACTGCGCCCCGGACAGTGAACTGCGCAATCGCGGATCGATGATGCGTTGGACGATGTCGGCGAGGAACCCGATCGCCAGCACCAGGAACGTCGTCACCACCAACACGCCTTGAATGCTCGGATAGTCATGCTGGGCAATGGCTTTGGTGAGCATGCTACCCAAACCCGGCAAGGAGAAGACGCTCTCGACGACGACAGCACCCAGAAGTGTTGACGCGAGTTCGATCCCCAGTATCGAGATGACCGGCACCGAAGCGTTGCGCAACCCGTGCCGCAGGAAGGCCTCCCACCGTCCGGCGCCCAGCGCCCGCGCGTTACGCATGTAGTCGCTGTCGAGGACATCGAGTGTGGCAGTGCGCACGTAGCGCACGAGAGAGGCCGTCATGACGATCACGATTGTCGCGACGGGCAACACCAGAGACGACACCACATCACCCGGTGTCGACCAGCCGTCGGCCGGGAAGCCGCCCGACGGAAACCACCCTGCCTCGAGCGCGAAGATCCACACCAGCAAGATGCCGACCCAGAAAACGGGGACGGCGATCCCGATCTGCGACAGCCCCGAGATTGCCACGCCGAAAAAGCTTTCCGAGCGCACCGCGGCGAGATACCCGATCAGTCCGGCAGCGGCAACCGAGATCAGGAAGGAGATGAGCGTGAGTGGAAGGGTCACGGCCAATCGGTCGACGATCTCGGGAAGCACCGAATACCCGCCGACAAAGGACTGCCCGAGGTGTAACCGCGTGATGTCACCGATCCAACCGACGAGCTGTGCCAGCAGCGGTTGGTCCGACCCGACCTGTGCGCGGGCCGCCGCGATCTGCTCATCAGTGGCGTCCGCGCCCAGCAGTGCGTTGGCCGGATCTCCCGGTAACGCCCTGAGCAGCACGAAGATGACCAGCATCGCGAGCGCAAAGGAGAGGACGAGGAAGACCACTCGACGGAGCAGGTAGCCCGGCATGTTCGTCGAGGCCCCTCGGACGCTAACTCTTGGTGATGTCATAGACGTAGAACTGCGAATTCAGGCCGTTGACAGGGAAACCCGAGATTGTGTCGCGGGCGATGACGATCTGCGGATAGAGGTACAGCCACGCGCTGGCGGCCTCGCCGGCGATGATGCGGTTGGCTTGTTTGAGCAGATCGACCTGTTGGTCGGCCGTTTCCGCCGATTCCGCTCGTTTCACGAGTTGTTGTACCTGCTCGTTGTTGTAGCCCCAGTAGAAGTCGGGGTTGGCGTACCAGACGACGTCGCGATCGTTGACGTGCTCCTGCAGGGTCGCCTCGAAATCGTGCTCCTCGAACACCCTCGTGGACCACTGGTCGGCAGTGATGATCTCGATGTTCACGGTGACCCCGATCTTGGCCAGCTCGCTCTTGAGGAACTCGGCGACGGTCGGATGCGGGTCGTAATTCGGCGTCAGCAGCGTGAAGGTGAACCCGTCGGGCAGGCCGGCTTCGGCGAGCAGACGTTTCGACAGCGCGGGATCGTAGGGGTTGAGGTGCACCAGGTCTTCGAACCAGGGATCAGTCGGCGGCACCATCGAGCCGATCGTCTTGCCGCGCCCGCCCCAGATCGCCTTCAGGAGTTTCTCGCGGTCGATGGCCGAGTAGACCGCGCGTCGCACCAGCACGTTGTCGAACGGCTTGACCCGGTCGTTGAACGCCAGTAATTCTTTCGTCGTCGACGTGCCTTCAGTCACCTGGAACCCGGCCTGCTTGTCGAACTGGGCCAGTGTGTCCGGGCTCTGGACGTTGACGATCAGATCGATCTGCTTGCTCAGCAACGCATTGGTCTGCGCATTCGAGTCGGTGAAATAGTGGAACGTGGCTCCACCGTTCTTGGGCCGCTCACCCCAGTAGTCGTCGTTGCGCACGATGCTCAGCGTCGAGCCGCGCCGCCACGATTGGAACTTGTATGGCCCCGTCCCGTCGGCCTGGCTCTTGGGATCGCTCAGCTGAGGATTGACGATCCAGACGTAGGAGAGCAGATACGGGAACGAGATCGAGCGGCTGCTGAGGTGGAACACCACAGTTCGGTCATCGGGGACGTCGACGGTTTGCACCACTTCGTAGCTGCTCTTGCGTGCAGCCTGGGACGACTCGGCAGTCACTCGCTCGAAGCTGCTCTTGACGTCTGCGGCCACCAACGGTTTGCCGGAATGGAACTTCACCCCGTCGCGCAGCGTGAACGTGTACGTCAAGCCGTCTGCGGACACCTGGTAATCCTTGGCGAGCAGCTTCGAGATGGAGCCGTCGTCGTTCAACTTGAGCAGACCCTCGTACACATTTCCGCTGAATGCCTCGGTGACGCCCTGGCCGCCGGCGTCGACGTTGCTGAGATTGCCCGGTTCGTAGAGTGACCCCAGTTCGATGACGGCGTCCGCGCCATCCGCATTGCGGCCCCCTCCGCATCCGATCAGCGTGAACGCGGTGACGAGAGCCAACACAGCGATGACGGTGCATTGACGAAGTGGCATTGCCCGGGACACTCTGATCTCCTATAGCGCGGGGATGATTGCTGAACGGCAGTCGGTGACGTGGCGCCGCCGATTCAGAACATGGTCGAGTGACACGACTCCTCCGGTCGGGCAAGCGCGCTGTACTGAATACTCCTATCAGTCGGTGACTGCAATCGTTGCAACCAGCATGAGGAATACCGGTCCACCAGGTCGACCACTGTGGTCAGCACGCGCGCTGGGAGACTGTGGAGCTGACGGGGTTTCCGGCCTGACACGCGCCGCGATGCTCTGTGAGGAGGGTCACCGTGGTGACGTGGTTCGAGGCGATCCAGTCCGTCATGCCGAGAGTTGACGGGCGGCTCGCCACGGGTCTGGCCGGCGGTGACGGTGAAGCACGGCGGGTGAAGGCGGCTGCCGTGGTGTTCGGGGTTGCCTGCGCCCGCCCCGTGCGCCTGCAGCCGATTGCCACTTTCCGTAAAGCATTGCAAGATAACAGGTTTGACTACTGCTGGGCACCCGCCCCGGGGGCATCCTTTGGCTCGGGGGCGTCGTCGTGCCGTTGATTGCAGTGGCCATGAAAGTGAGATGCGCGACGCGGCAGTCCAGTTGGGAGTTGGACGGCCGTGCCGAGGACGTCTTTGGCGTTCTCCGAGCGGGGTGGGTCACCGAGTACGCGTCCTTGACACGTGATGCTGGGCGGCTGAACGTCAGCCGGCACGGGAGGTGTTCGGGTCGACTCCGATCAGCGAGGTGAGTTCGGTGACGAGTTCGCGGACGCGGGTCAGGTCGGTTGAGGCTGGATCCGCAGTTTGTGGGGTTGGGTTCACTGACGCGTCGATGTCGAAGACCGTGTGCGGTCGATGCCATGCCGAGAACCACTCCAAGCCGCGGCCGTATGAGTCTTGGGTGACGCCTTGCATGAGGAGCACCGGTTCGCCGCGCTGACATCCCAGCTGTTGTGTCACCACCGGGTCGGCAGGTACCGCCTGAACTCGACGGGGGCCGCCGTGGGGTTGGTGACCGAGGCTTCGCATCCAGTCGTGCAGTGAGCCGCCGTCGAGTTCTTCGGCAGACAGGGTGGGGAAGAGGTCGGCGGGCAACCACGTGGACATGTAGATGACAGGTTGGTCGTCGACGCTGCGGAGTCGCTCGAGTCGCCAGGTGTGGGCGGTGCGCAGCGCAGCGGCGGCATCGGTCGGCGGGTCCTCGATGGCGAGGCTGAGGACCTCAGTCCGTAGTTCTTGGCCAGCGGAGGCGAGTTGTTGCCGTAGGCCACCGGCCTGGTTGGCTCGGCGGTGGTGTTCGTGTTGGGGTGCCACGACGCTGCCGCGGCCGCGCTGCCGCACGATGAGACCCCAGTCAGCGAGTTGGCCCAGGGCCTGCCGCACCACGCTGCGTGAAACGCCATAGGTGGCCTGCAACTCGTCTTCAGTGGGCAGAGGAGCGCCTGGCGGCAGCGATTGACCGTCGATTTGTTGACGGATCGCGTCCCTGATCTGCGCGTACAGCGGGCCGTCCTCGCGTACGAGTCCCACGTCTCCTCCTCGATCTCCTGGTCGGCAGCGTACCGACAAGTTCAGGTCACATCCGTACTTGACCTGTGAGCCATGTCATGATTTTCTGTACGTACAAATCATACGTACAAATCAACTGACGACTGGATGTTTGGAGGATGAGGTGGCGCTACGCATCAAGGCGGGTATCGAGAAGGTGCCCGGCGGGTTGATGTTGGTTCCCCTGCTCATCGGAGCGGTGATCCACACGACCGCACCGGACGCGGGGAAGTTCTTCGGGTCGTTCACCGGGGCGCTGTTCACCGGGTTGCCGCCGATCCTCGGTGTGTTCTACGTGTGTCTGGGTGCCACGCTCGACGTGAAGGCCACGCCGTACATCGCGAAGAAGGGCGGGGCGCTGCTCGGCAGCAAGATCGCGTTCGCGCTGATCGTGGGCGTCATTCTGGGTCGATTGCTGGGTGAGGCGCCGATCGGCGGTGGACTGCTGGCCGGTTTGTCGGTGCTGGCCGTGGTGGCGGCGCTCAACGACACCAACGGCGGGCTGTACATGTCACTGATGGGGCAGTTCGGCCGCAACCGCGACGTCGGCGCCTACAGCGTGATGAGCCTGGAGTCCGGCCCGTTCCTGACGATGGTCACCCTCGGCGTCGCGGGGCTGTCCGCGTTCCCCTGGCAAGCTCTGGTCGGAGCGATCCTGCCGCTGGCCTTGGGGATGCTGCTGGGCAACCTGGACCCGGCGATGCGCAAGTTCCTGGCGCCCGCGGTGCCGGCGCTCGTGCCGTTCCTCGGGCTCACCCTCGGGTTGACCATCAATTTGACCGCGGTGTGGAAGGCGGGACTGCTCGGCATCCTGCTCGGGCTGTTCGTCGTGCTGATCGGCGGCGCGGTGCTGCTGCTGGCCGACAAGCTGACCGGAGGCGACGGTATCGCCGGGCTGGCCGCGGCCACCACGGCCGGCAACGCGACGGTCGTCCCGAGCATCGTCGCCCAAGCCAACCCGGTCTACGCCCCGGCCGCGGAGAGTGCCACCGTGCTCGTCGCCGCGTCGGTCGTCGTCAGCGCCATCCTCTGCCCCATCATCACCGTGCTGTGGGCCCGAGTGGTCCTCAAACAACCCCCCGGTGGGAACCCGGAAACCGAGGCCGCCCTCGAGGACGACCCGCCGACGAGCTGGGGGCCTGACCACACCACCCGCGCCGACGTCTCGAAGGGGACAGCAGATGCGTGATCAGCGAGTAGTGCGCTGCACCTACTACATCGAGACCGACGGCGACCCTCGCCGTGGCGCGGAGATCCTGGCCGGCGAACAGTCCAGCGGCACCTTCGTCGCCGTGCCCGGCGAGACCGACCGGATTCGAGTTCGCCACGCCGCCGAAGTGACGGCTGTGCGCGAACTCGGAGAGGTGGCGCCGTCACTGCCGTCTCGGACCCGCCCGGACCGGGTGCGTGCCGCCGAAATCGTCGTGCAGTTTCCGATGGAGAACATCGGCACCGACCTGGCCACCCTGCACACCACCGTCGCGGGCAATCTCTTCGAACTCGTCGGCCTGTTCGGCTGCCGGCTTCAGGAATTGGACCTGCCCGAGGAATTCGTCGAGGCGCACCCGGGGCCGGCCTTCGGGGTCGACGGAACCCGAAAGCTCATCGGGGGCACCGATGGAGCTTTCGTGGGAACCATCGTCAAGCCGAACGTCGGTCTCAATGAATCCGAATTCCGCACGGCGGTAAAGGAATTGGCGCGGGCATCGATCGACCTCATCAAGGACGACGAGCTGATGACCGATCCTGAGTACCTGCCGCTGGAAACCCGGGTGCGGGTGGCGATGGAGGAGATCCGCGCCGCCGAGCAGGTCACCGGACGCACGACGATGTACGCGTTCAACATCACCGGAGACCTCGCCGGATTACGGCGACGCCACGATCTCGTCGTCGATGCGGGCGGCACCTGCGTCATGCTCACGGTGCCGGTCATGGGCCTGCCTGCCCTGGCCTGGTTGAGGTCGTTCAGCGCGGTGCCGATCCACGGACACCGGGGCGGCCTGGCCGCCGCCATGCGTCACCCCGGTCTCGGCGTGTCGTATCGGGCGTGGCAGAAATTGGCTCGCCTCGCCGGCGCCGACCACATCCACGTCAGTGGATTGCGCAGCAAATTCTACGAACTCGACGACGAAGTAGCGGCCAACATCGCCGCACTGCGGGAGCCCCTGGGCCACACCATCCTTCCGGTACCCGCGCTGTCGTCGGGTCAGAACGTGCACACCCCAGAGCCCACCTTCCAGGCGGTGGGAACCACCGATCTGATGATGCTCGCCGGGGGCGGCATCGCGGCTCACCCCGACGGCCCCGCCGCGGGGGTACGTAGCCTGCGGCAGGCCTGGGCCGCCGCTGCGGCGTCGCAACCAGTGACTGCGGCGGCCGACGACTTTGACCGGCAGGGCGATTCTGCGCTGCTGCACGCACTGTCCTGCTTCAAGGCGACCCCATGACGACGTTCGGGTTCCTGGCCGATGACCTCACCGGTGCCAGCGACGTGATGGCCCAGGCCCACGCTCACGGCATGACGGCGATGCTGGTGCTCGATCCGCGCAAGATCACCCGCGCTGCGGACGTGGTGGGAATCGCGGGCCCCCTGCGGTCTCAATCCGGTACGGCGCTGGAATCCGGTATTCGCGCCGGACTGGACGCATTGGCGCACCTCGACCTCGACGTCCTGCTGTACAAGGTGTGTTCGACGTTCGACTCGTCACCGACCGTGGGCAACATCGGCCGCGCCATCGAACTGCTCACCGACCGTTTCCCCGGGCACGGGTCAATACCGGTACTGCCCGCCCAACCCGAGTTCGGCCGGTACACCGCCTTCAGCCAGCACTTCGGGGTCTACCAACATCAGATCCACCGTCTGGACCGGCATCCGGTGATGGCCCACCACCCGTCCACCCCGATGACCGAGTCAGATCTGCGTCGGGTGCTGTCCACGCAACTACGTGACGGTTCGCTGCCGCCCGCGCTGCACCTCACCGCGTACGGCGACGGCACGTTCGACGACCTGTGGGGACAACTGCGGGCGGGTCCCAGTTCCGCCTTCGTCGTGGATGCCGTCGACCCCACGCACATGGACATCGCTGCCCGCGCCGTGATGGCTCACCGACCAACCGCCGGCCCGGCGATCGTGGTGGGGTCGGGCGGAATCATGGCGGCACTGGCACGTAACCAGACTGGTCGGCGCCAAGCGAGCCCAGCCTCGCCGACGACCTCGTCGGGGCCGACCCTGGTCGTGTCGGCGTCGGCGTCGTCCACCACGGCCGCGCAGATCGACGACGCTGTAGCCCACGGGTGGGTCGACGTGCCCATCCCCACAGAGGCTTTCGCCGCGGCGCCAGACTCCAGCTGGGTGCAAGTCGTACAGGACGCGCTCACCGCCGGCCACGACGTCATCGCCCACACCACCCGGGGACCGAAGGATCTCCGCCTGTCCAGTGGCGCAGGCTCCGACGAAGTGGGTGGGGTGATCGGGGCTGTCGCCGGGCAGATGGCGCGGTCCGGACTGACGCGCGACGTCGTGGTCTGCGGCGGAGACACCTCGAGCCATGCTCTGGCCGCGATGAGGGTCAGTGAATTGCGGATCAGTGACCTGTTCGTGACAGCCGGACCGATCTGTACCGCCGACGACGACTCCGACGTCGCGGGTTGTCGACTACTCCTCAAAGGCGGCCAGGTCGGTGGTCCGTCACTGTTCCGATCCTTCGCCAGCCAAACCAACGAAAGGTAAAACCATGCTTGGTGTCATCAAAGCTGTTGCAGACAAGGGATTCGAGGTCCACGACGACTGGCCAGAACCCACCGTCAACGACGGTGAAGTCCTGATCGACGTGGCTGCGGCCTCATTGTGCGGAACCGATCGCGAAGTCTACGAATGGACCCCGTCCGCCCAGGCCTTCGGCCTGTCACTACCGGTCGTCACCGGGCACGAAGGTGCCGGAACCATCCTCGAGGTGGGACGAGGCGTCACGGGCCTGCGCCCCGGTGACCGGGTCGCACTGGAAAGCCACCTCGTGTGCGGACGGTGCCACGCCTGCCGCACCGGTAGCGCCCACACCTGCGAACGCACGCGCATCATCGGAATGCACATCGACGGTGTCTTCGCCGAACGCGTCGCCGTCCCCGCGGCGATCTGCGTGCCCCTACCCGAGGCGCTACCGCTGGAGGTCGGCGCGCTGCTCGAATCAGCAGGTGTGGCAGTGCATGCGATCCAGCGGTCCGCCACCGGTGTCGCGGGCCAGAACGTTCTGGTGAACGGATGCGGTCCCGTGGGACTGGCACTCATCCAAATCGCTGTGGCCATGGGCGCTGCGAATGTGGTTGCCGTGGAACCCAACCCGTTCCGCCGCAAACACGCCGAGAACCTCGGCGCCCGCGTGCTGGAACCCAGCGATCCGGTGGCCGAGTTCTGCCGTGACCTCGCCGGAGCCCGCGGCGGCTTCGACGTCGCGTTCGAGGTCTCCGGCGTGCGCGGAGTTCTCCCTGCGCTCTTCGCGGCGCTGCGCCGAGAAGCGACCCTCGTCACCATCGGTCACCCCGGCGGGCCGGTGGAGATCGACATCGCGGCCTACATCAACAAGCGTGGAATCACGCTGCGCGGCATCTTCGGTCGCCGGCTGTGGGACACCTGGGAGCAATTGACTCTCCTGGTGGAATCCGGTCGCCTGGACTTGAGCTGGCTGATCACCCATCAGCTGCCGCTGACCCGGGTAGACGAAGCCATCGAATTGCTCTCCGGCGAAGCGAACAAGATCCTGCTCGTACCTTCCATGAAAGACGCCTCGAACTGAGAAAAATTCGCCGAGCTGTTAGATGGGTCTGCCACGGGGCGCTGCCCGCACGTCGTGTGGTGACGTGGGCGTGCCACATCGCCAAAGTGATTCACACCAACGTGATCGGCTGATCACCGTCCAGGTAACCGCGATACATGGCCGCCGAGTTGAACCCCAGCACCACGTCTCCCGCGGCGTTGACGGCGATCATGCCGCCGCTGCCGCCCGTGGCATCGAGCCGCTCGGCGAAGGTGCTCTCGACGGCAGCGCCGAGTTCGGCTCTCAGATACTGGATTCGGGCACTGACGTCGAAGGCCACCACCCCGCGGATGAAGTTCTCACCATCACCGGTGCACGAGATGGCGACGGTGTGGTCGTCGGCGTAGGTGCCCGCGCCGATGATGGGCGTGTCGCCGACCCTCCCGGTCATCTGGTTGGTGACGCCGCCGGTGGACGTCGCAGCGGCCACGTGGCCCGCGCTGTCGCGGGCCACCGCACCCACGGTGCCGTGTCTGGCACCCTCGGTGAGGCCGCGCTGCGTGCGTTCGAGTTCCTCTTGCCTGCGGGGCGTGACGAATTCGCCTGGTGTGGCGGTGTCCAATCCCCAGTCGGCGAGGAGGGCGCGGGGCGGCGCCACCAGCAGGACGTGCGGTGTGCGTTCCATCACCTGACGCGCGGCGAGCACCGGATTTCGCGCATGCGTGCTCACAGCGACCGCCCCGGCCGCCCCCGCACCGGTCATCACCGCGGCGTCGAGTTCCGCGGTGCCCCCAGCGGTGAGAGCAGCGCCGTGTCCGGCGTTGAACTGGGGGTCATCCTCCAATTCGACGACGGCCGCGCAGACCGCGTCGACGGCGGACCCGCCGCGGCCCAGGACGTCTCGGCCTGCGATCAGCGCGCGGCGCAGACCTTCGTGACGGTCGGCGGTCTCGGCCTCGGTCAGCGCGGCGTCGCGGTTGCCCGCGCCGCCGTGGATCGCCAACGAGTAGGGAACGGCGTCGGATCGCGGGACGCGGGTCAGTTCCACCTCAACGTCCGCCGGCCTGGCGGGTGATGTAGGTGAGGGCGACGAAGGACCGGAACACCGACAGTCGGTCCGGGCCGCTGATCACCACGCTGCGGGTGGATTCCCGGCGGACGCCGGTGACCCAGGTCGCGACCTCGGCCATGTCCGCGGTCTGCAGATCCACCTGCAGGGTGGCCGGTTCGGTGATCCGCGGGCCATCGATCGTGCCGTCGGTGACGGCGCGGATGGCCGCGGCGGCGGTCTCCCTGAGCCGGGCGCGTGCCACCGTCGGGTGCAGGTTGAGCGCCGCGAAGCGGCTGGCGCTGGTCTTCGTCTGAACGGTGAGGGCGTCGGGTGCGAAACCCGCGAGCTCGTCGATGGTCACCTCGTCACCGCTGACCAGAGCGATCGGCACCCCATAGTGCGCGCCGACCAGCGCGTTGATCCCGCTCTCGCCGACGTACTCACCGTTGAGGCGCACCGCGCTGATGACCTCGGGATTGTAGGTGTGCGACAACACCGAAGCGCTGCCGGAGATCGAACCGTGGTAGCCAAGCAGGAACTGCGCATCGAAAGTGTCGTCCAGCCCCTGCATCATGTAGAGCGGCTTGTGGCCGCCGGAGAGGTACTGGGTCTCCCCGTGGAGCCGTTCGGGGTCGAGGTTGAACATCTTGCCGTGCGAGTCGTTGACGACGATCTCGGCCGGGCCGACGTCGAGGATTCCGTCGATGGCGGCGTTGACCTCACCGAGCATCAACTCACAACCCCGTTCGTAACCGGGGTCACCGATCCGCGCCTGCGACCCGTCGACGATTCCAGCGATGCCCTCCATGTCCACGGAGACGTACACCTTCACTTCTGTGAGACCTTTCTCTTCAAATGACCGGTAGCGGTTGCAGTTCCTCGGCGAAGTGGCACGCCACCTCGTGCGGGTCGTCGGCTTGGAGGATCCGGAGGGCAGGGTCGTCGGTGAGGCAGCGGTCCCGTGCCGCGGGACAGCGGGCGGCGAACCGACACCCAGGCGGAAGGTCGATCGGGCTGGGGGGTTCGCCGGTCACGGCCGGCTGCCGCAGCCGCGACCGGTGCATGCGGGGGATCGATTCGATGAGCGCGCGGGTGTAGGGATGGCGGGGGTTGTCGAAGATCTCCTCGACGTCGGCGACCTCGACGATGCGACCGAGGTACATCACGGCAACCCGTTGGCACTGGGAGCGAACCACGGCGAGGTTGTGGGCGATCAGCAACACCGAGAGGCCGAGTTCGGCCTGAAGCTCGGTGAGCAGGTTGAGGATCGTCGCCTGCACGGAAACGTCCAGCGCCGAGACGGGCTCGTCGGCGACCAGCACGTCGGGGCGCACGGCCAGTGCCCGGGCGATGGCCAGTCGCTGACGCTGCCCGCCGGAGAATTGGCCGGGGTAGGCGTCGAGTGCGTCCTCGTCGAGCCCCACCAGGCGCATCAACCGGATCAGTTCGTCGCCCACCTCGGGTCCCGGCACGATGTCGTGCACTCGCAGTAACTCTCCGATCGCCCGTCGCACGGTCATGCGCGGATTGAGCGACGAGTACGGGTCCTGGAAGACCATCTGAATTCGTCTGCGTTGCAGCACACTTCGGTGACCGGTCAACCGGGTACCGTCGTAGTCGACGGTGCCGGCATCGGGCTCCTGCCGACCCACCAGGACGTTGGCCAGCGTCGACTTACCTGATCCGGACTCGCCCACCAGCGCCAGCATCTCGCCGTGCCGAAGCGTCAGGTCGACACCGTCCAGGGCGTGCACCACCGGGTGGGCACGTCCCCGGCCCAGGGTCCGCGTGAGCAGCCCCGGCCGGTTGAACGACACGGCGACGTCGCGGGCTCGAAGCGTACCGTCGCCCGCCGAGGTGCTCATCGCGACATCCCGACGGGGTGCAGGCAGGCGGCCTCGCGGCCGGCGTCGACCGAGGCGAGCTCCACCCGGTCGATCCGGCAGTCGTCCTGGACGAATCCGCAGCGAGGATTGAAGGCGCAACCCGGGGGCAGATCGGCGGGGTTGGGTGGGGTTCCGGGAATCGGCACCAGCGGCCGGTCGGGCCGGTCGAAGTCCGGTGCGGACTCGATCAATCCCAGCGTGTACGGGTGACGAGGCCCGGCGAACACGTCTGTGACCGAACCTTTTTCGATGATCCGCCCCGAGTACATCACGCCGATCCGCTGGCAGGTCTGGGCCACGACGGCCAGGTCGTGGGTGACGAAGACCAGCGCAGCCCCCAGGTCGTCGCACAGGTCGGACAACAGCTTGAGCACCTGGTCGGCGACGGTGACGTCCAGAGCGGTGGTGGGCTCGTCGCACAGCAGGATCCTCGGCGAGCACGACAGGGCCAGGGCGATCATGATTCGTTGCCGCATCCCGCCGGACAACTCGTGCGGGAACGCCTGAGCACGACGTTCCGGGTCGGGAATTCCGGTGCGCCGCATCATCTCGACGGCGAGGCGGCGGGCCTGCCGGCGGGAGAGTCCGAGGTGCTCGCGCGGACCCTCGGCGATCTGGGCGCCGACCCGCGCGGTGGGGTTCAAGGCGGTGAGCGGCTCCTGGAAGATCATCGCGATGCCCGGCCCCATCAGGGCGCGTCGTTCCCGTGGCGACATCGCCAGCAGATCCTGCCCGGCGTAGGCGATCTCACCGGACAGCACCTCGACACCCGAGGGCAGGAGCCCGGCGATGGCGCGCAGGGTCATCGACTTTCCCGACCCCGATTCGCCGACCACGCCGTACCGTTCACCGGGCGCGACCGAGAACGACACGTCGTCGACCAGGACGACGTCGTGACGGCCCCTGCGGATCCCGATCCGCAGATCGCGTACCTCGAGCGTGGGCACGGCCGTGTCGGTGACGTTGGCGCTCATGTCATTTCCGCCTCTCCGGGGCGAGCAGGTCGGCCAACCCGTCACCGGTGAGCGACAGGGCAAGGCCGGTGAAGACGACCGCGAGCCCGGGAACGGTGGCCAACCACCACTGCGTGGTGATGAACGGCTGCCCGTCGATGATCATGCCGCCCCAGTCGGGGGCCGGTGGCTGGATGCCCAGGCCCAGATAGCCGAGGGTGACGATGGCCAGGATGTCCAGGACGATGTCGGACATGGCGTAGACGACCGCCTGGGCGATGACGTTGCGCAGGATGTGCCCGCCGATGATCCTGGCGTGTGACAACCCGCCGAGCCGTGCGGCGACGACGTATTCCTGGTTCTTGGCCACCAACACCTCGGCCCGCACGATGCGGCAGTACGAGACCCAGCTGACCGCCGCGATGGCGAGGTAGATGGCCCGCTCGCCGGATCCGAGCACGTAGACCAGGGCGATCACCAGTACGTAGAACGGGAAGGCGAAGAAGACGTCGACGATGCGCATGATGACCGCGTCGATGATGCCGCCGAAGTAACCCGATACGGCACCGAGGAGCGACCCCACCACGAAGGGGATGAGCACGGCCAGGAAGCCGACGCGAAGGTCGATGCGGGCGCCGAAGACCAGTCGCGAGAACACGTCACGGCCCACCTTGTCGGTGCCGAGCCAGTGCTCCGCGCTGGGCGGTTGCAGGATCGCGGTGAGGTTCTGGGTGAGTGGGTCGTGCGTCGCGATCAGGGGTGCCAGCACCGCGACCAGCACGAGGAATGTCACCAGTGTCAGACCGGTGACGAGTGGGGTGATGCGGTACCACGGCCGCAGGGCACGGGAGCGGTTGCGGCTGAGGCGAAATGGCCGTCGTGGGAGTCCGGCCGCGGTCGCGGTGACGAGCGCTTCGGTCATGGTCGTCCTCCCTGGCTATCGGACGTTCACGCGCGGATCGAGCAGGGCGTAGACGACGTCGGTGACGACGCTGATGACCACCACCAAGAGTGCGATGACCAGCGTGATGCCCTGCACCGTGGGGAAGTCTCGGTTGAAGATCGCGGTGACCATGTAGTCGCCGAGGCCGGGCAGTGCGAACACCTTCTCCACCACGATCGTTCCGCCGATCAGGTATCCGACGTTGACGCCGAGCACGGTCACCGTGGGGATGGCGGCGTTGCGGAGG
>Ga0247757_10001073_pt1 | contig 19855 bp, 16 predicted proteins | sample UWRJL126311R4_FD_180929 | JGI IMG/M metagenome (GOLD analysis project Ga0247757, IMG submission 180929) | Plant litter microbial communities from Arlington Agricultural Research Station in Wisconsin, United States - UWRJ-L126-311R-4 | ecosystem: Environmental > Terrestrial > Plant litter >... | reverse complement strand
CCATGAGCGCGGCATCTGGGGCACCGGACCGGATGAAGGTGTGCACTCGGGGCTCTCCCGCGTGCAGGGAATGCTCGGACACGAAGGCGTCGGCACCGCGGTTCCGACCGGAGGTCGCATGCCCGCCGACCGGCAACTCCGTGTTGCCTGGGGCGATCGACCCGTCGTCGCGCGCGACCCGAAGCGCCCGTGGCCGGGAGCGGTGCCCCCGCCGCATCCGTCGACGGTGTATGAGATCCCCCGGCAGATCATGGTCGAAGATGTGCGGGGGCAGCAGGTGGCGGTCACCGAGCGCGGGGTGCTCAGCGCCTCCCCGGCGGTCATCGTGTCGCCGACCGGAACCCGTCGCGACCTCACCGCGTGGGCGGGGCCGTGGCCGCTCGACGAGCGCTGGTGGGATCCCGAGGCCGCACGCCGGGTCGACCGCTTCCAGGCCGTCGACACCGAAGGCGTCGCGTGGCTCCTCGTCCTCGACGAGGGCGGCTGGTGGGCCGAGGGCAGGTACGACTGATGGTGGAGCGCACCCGGGGGTTCGGCAATCCGCCGATCCCGTGGTCGGAGCTCGAACGCAAGCTGAGCGATCGGCGCCGGCCGAAGGAGATGCCCGCGGCGGTCGACGGCGGCGACAGCCCGGCCTGGTCGCTGCGGCGCGGTGCGTACCAGCGGCCGGGCGACGTGGTGCGCGACACCGCGGCGCTCCCGTACGCGGAGCTGCACGCGCACTCCCACTACAGCTTCCTCGACGGCGCATCCGCTCCCGAGGAGCTGCTGGAGGAGGCGGAGCGGTTGGGGCTCCACGCCCTGGCGATCACCGATCACGACGGCTTCTACGGGCTCTCGCGGTTCGCGGAGGCCGCCGAGCAGGCGGAGGTGAAGACGGTGTTCGGGGCCGAGCTCTCGCTCGGGCTGACCCGTCCGCAGAACGGCGAGGCGGATCCCGAGGGCGAGCATCTGCTCGTGCTCGCGCGCCAGGAGGAGGGCTACCACCGGCTCTCGGGCGCCATCACGACGGCGCAGCTCCGCGGGGGCGAGAAGGGCAAGCCGGAGTACCGCCTCGACGAGCTCGCCGAGGCGGCCGGCGGGCACTGGGTGATCCTGACCGGCTGCCGCAAGGGCGCGGTCCGGCGCGCACTGGAGTCGGGTGGTCCCGCTGCTGCCGGCGTCGAGCTCGACCGGCTGGTCGCACTGTTCGGCCACGAGAACGTCCAGGTCGAGCTGTTCGACCACGGCCGGCCGCTGGACTCCGACGACAACGACGCGCTCGCCGCTCTCGCGGCCGAGCGGGGGCTCCCGATCGTCGCCACCGGCAACGTGCACTACGCCGCGCCCGAACGGCATCGGCTCGCGACCGCCATGGCGGCGGTGCGCGCCCACCGCAGCCTCGACGAGCTCGACGGCTGGCTGCCGGGATCGGGGGCCGCGCACCTGCGCAGCGGGCGGGAGATGCGCGAGCGGTTCGCCCGATATCCCGGTGCGGTGGATCGCACGATCGTGCTCGCCGACGAGCTGGCCTTCCCGCTCAAGCTCGCGAAGCCCGCACTCCCCCAGCAGAAGGTCCCGGAGGGGTACACCCCGATGTCCTACCTGCGCCGGCTGGTATGGGGGGCGGTGCCCGAGAAGTACCCCGATCTCCGGGAGGAGGACCGGCGGCGGATCGAGAACGAGCTCGCGGTGATCGAGCAGAAGGGCTTCGCGGGGTACTTCCTCATCGTCCACGACATCGTGGCGGAGGCCCGGCGGCTCGGCATCCTGTGCCAGGGCCGCGGGTCGGCGGCCAACTCGGCCGTCTGCTACCTCCTGCACATCACCGCGGTCGACTCGATCTACTACCAGCTGCCGTTCGAGCGGTTCATCTCCTCGATGCGCGAGGAGGAGCCCGACATCGACGTCGACTTCGACTCCGACCGTCGTGAGGAGATCATCCAGTGGGTGTTCGACACCTACACGCGCGAGCGGGCGGCGCAGGTCGCCAACGTGATCCAGTACCGGCCGAAGAACGCCGTGCGCGACATGGCGAAGGCGCTCGGCCACTCCCCGGGACAGCAGGACGCGTGGTCGAAGCAGGTGGAGCGCTGGGGCGCCGAGCTGTCGTCGATGGAGGACAACGACATCCCGATGGCGGTCGCGCACCTCGCGGAGGAGCTGCTCGGCGCCCCGCGCCACCTCGGCATCCACTCGGGCGGCATGGTGCTCACCGAGCGGCCGGTCGGCGAGGTGGTGCCGATCGAGCGGGCGCGCATGGACAAGCGCACCGTCATCCAATGGGACAAGGACGACGCCGCCTACATGGGCCTCGTCAAGTTCGACCTGCTCGGGCTCGGCATGCTCGCCGCGCTGCAGTACTGCTTCGACCTCATCCGCGAGGCGACCGGCGAGAGCTGGGAGCTGGCCACCCTCCCCAAGGAGGAGGCCGCGGTCTACGACATGCTGTGCCGCGCTGACTCGATCGGCGTGTTCCAGGTGGAGTCGCGGGCCCAGATGGGCCTGCTCCCCCGCCTCCAGCCGCGGCGCTTCTACGACCTCGTGGTGCAGATCGCCCTCGTGCGCCCGGGCCCGATCCAGGGCGGAGCCGTCCACCCGTTCGTGCGCCGCAAGCTCGGCCAGGAGGACGTGACCTACGCGCACCCCAAGCTCGTCCCGGTGCTGGAGCGCACGCTCGGGGTGCCGGTGTTCCAGGAGCAGCTCATGCAGATGGCGATGGCCATCGGCGAGTGCACGGGCGAGGACGCCGACGTGCTGCGGCGGGCGATGGGATCCAAGCGCGGGCTCGAGAAGATCAGCCGGATCAAGGAGAAGCTCTACGCCGGCATGGCGAAGAACGGGCTCGAGGGCGACGCGGCCGACGCGATCTACGAGAAGATCCAGGCCTTCGCGAACTTCGGCTTCGCCGAGAGCCACGCGCTGAGCTTCGGACTCCTGGTCTATGCGAGCTCGTGGATCAAGCTCCACTATCCGGCGGTCTTCCTCGCGGGGCTGCTGCGCGCGCAGCCGATGGGCTTCTACTCCCCCGCGACGCTGACCGGCGACGCGCGCCGGCACGGCGTCGAGGTGCGGCGGCCCGACATCCAGCGCTCGGGAGTGCATGCGGGGGTCGAACCGCTGGTCGAGCGGCCGGTCGAGCCCGGGGAGACCAGCGGCGCTGACGGGTTTCGACCGGGTCGGCCCACGGGCATGGACGCCTGCCGCGCCCTCCACCAGCCCCCGACGCCCGAGTACGACCCCCGCGCCCCGATCGAGGACGCCGCGCACCGCCGCGACGGTGACGTCGCCGTCCGTCTCGGCCTCGCCGGGGTCACCCGGATCGGCGAGAAGGTCGCCGAGAGGATCGTGGCGGCGCGCGACGCCGGCGGCCCGTTCCGCTCGATGGAGGACCTCGTCCGCCGCACCGGCCTCGTCACCGCCCAGCTCGAGGCGCTCGCCACCGCGGGGGCGTTCGAAGATCTCGGGCTCACCCGGCGCGAGGCGCTCTGGCGTGCCGGTTCGGCGGCGCAGGACCGCGCGGAGTTCCTGGCCGGGTCGATCGTCGCCGTCCAGCCGCCGCTCTTCGACGACCAGACCGCGTTCGAGGCCATGGCCGCCGACCTGTGGGCGACGGGGGTCTCGACCGACGACCACCCGCTCGCCCACTTCCGCCCCGCGCTCGACGAGCGGCGGGCCCTGTCGAGCAGGGCGATCCGCACGGCCGAGCCCGGGCGCCGGATCGAGGTCGCGGGGCTCGTGACGCACCGGCAGCGGCCGGCCACCGCCTCCGGCATCACCTTCCTCAACCTCGAAGACGAGCACGGTCTCATCAACGTGATCTGCTCGCAGGGGGTGTGGAGCCGGTATCGCCGCGTCGTCCGCGACTCCCCCGCGCTCATCGTCCGCGGCGTGCTCGAGCGCAGCGCCGAGGGCGTCACCAACGTGCTCGCCGACCGGTTCGAGCCGCTGCGCGTGAACGTGCAGCACCGCTCGCGCGACTTCCAGTAGGTGCCGGGATGGTGGTCAACAGCGACCCGAGGGACGGCCTCGACGCCGCGGATCGCGCACGATCGGGGTACAGCCCGGACTGGCACCCGATCCTCTCGGTCGACGAGCAGCGCCCGGGCGAGTGGTGGCTGACCAGCCAGTACGGCACCCCCTACGCGATCGTGCGGTTGCTGCGCGTCGGCGGCGAGCAGGGCTACCGCGCCGTCACGTGGGCGGAGCGCAGCGAGGATCGTGCGCTGATCGGGTATTTCCGCAGCCTCAAGGCCGCGACCTTCTGGGCGCATCGGCACTGGCTCCGCACGCTCGCGAGGCCGGGAGGAGTGAACGGCACCTGAGCGCCCAACCGCTGCGGGACTCCGCTCCGAACAGTCTTCGATCACGGTGTGGAACATGAGCCGCGCTCGGGGGGTAGACCGATCCCGCGCCGCCTCACTACCCTGGGGTCACGCTCGGTCCTCCATTCGGAGGACACGGCCGAGGGTCACCGCCTCCCGGAGCGAACAGGGATCAGGCCGACCCGAGGACCCGTCGTGCCCATCTCCGAATCGCGCCCGATCAGGTTCGCCCTGCGCGCCTGGTACGCGTTCCGGATGCTGCAGCTGCGTTCGCGCGCGCAGCCGGTCGACGTGCCCGCGATCCGCAGCGGCGACCCGCGCGCGGACCGCCTGCTCGTGGTCGGCAACGGTCCGAGCCACGGCTGGGGGGTTCTGAGCCACCAGCTCGGCCTGGTCGGGCGGTTGGCGGACTCCGTGGCCGCGCAGACCGGACGGCCGTGCGACGTCGACCTTCTCGGCGCCGAGTCCATGAACGTGCGATCGGCCCTCGCCTGGATCGGCGACCGCGACCTCGCGGACGACGATCTGGTCGTGCTCGTGGTGGGCTTCAACGACGCGCTGCGCCTCACGCCGGTCGCGACCTGGCGCAGGGAGCTGTCGGCGCTGCTCGACGGCGTCGCCGAGCGACTGCGCCCCGGTGCCGCGGTCGTCGTGGCCGGCATCCCGCCCGTGTCGTCGTTCGCGTCGTACGGCTCGCTGAGCGGGCAGGCGAGCGAGAGCCATCGCGCGCGACTCAACACCGCGACCCGGCAGATCGCCGCCCGTCGCCACGTCCGCTTCATCGACCTGCCGGCTCCCGAGACGCGCACGTTCCGCGGTCCCGAGGCCGCGTACCGCGGCTTCGCCGACCGGATCGCCGACCGCATCGTCCCGCTGCTCCTCGACGGGCGTCCCAAGGCCCGGCCGCGCCCCGAGCGCGCGCAGCGTGTGCCCGACTGGTCCGGCACGCCCGCGATCGTCGAGGCGGCGCGCCACGGCGGGGAGCCGGAGCTGCGCCGCCTCACCGACCTGGCTCAGCGCCGTTTCGGCGTCGAGCTCGCGGTCGTCTCGCTCGTCGACGGCGACCGGCTCTACCACGGCACGAACACCGATGTCATGCCCGCCTCGGTGCCGCTCGACCTGTCGTTCTGCCGCTACACCGTCGAGAGCGGCGAGCTCACCGTGATCCCCGACACCGGCAAGGACGCGCGCTTCGCCGACAACCCGCTCACCGACGTCTCGTTCATCAACTTCTACGCGGGGTACCCGCTGCGGGCCACGGACGGCACCGTGATCGGGTCCTTCTGCTTGCAGGGATCCCGCCCGCGCACGCCGTCGGAGGCGACGCTCGATCGGCTCCGCGAGATGGCACTCGAGGCCGAGGGCGTGCTCCGGCGCTACGAGACCGCGGTCCCGGAGGCGGCGAGAACCGCGCCCGTGGGCACCGCACCGACGAGCACCGCACCGGCCGGCACCGCACCGGCACCGGCCGCGATGCCCGCCCCGACCGGCGCGCCGATCCTCCTGGACTAGGCCGCGTTCTCCTCGATCGCGAGCAGCAGACAGGTGCAGAGCCCGTCGACCGCGACTTCGACGTCCTCCAACGACGGGAACGTCGGCGCGATGCGGATGACCGCGTCCTCGGGGTCCTCGCCGTACGGGAAGGCGGCGCCCGCGGGCGTCAGCACGATGCCCGCGGCCTTCGCGAGCTCCACCGCGCGCGTCGCGGTGCCGGCCGGCCCGGTGAGCGCGATGAAGTAGCCGCCGGCCGGCGTGGTCCAGTGGGCCACGGCCGCCGCACCCTCGGGGCGCAGACGCTCCGCGAGGATCCGCTCGGTCGCCGCGAACTTCGGCGCGACGAGCGCACGGTGCCGCTGCATGAGGGCCCGCACGCCGTCCGCGTCGCCGAAGTGACGCACGTGACGGAGCTGGTTGACCTTATCCGGGCCGATCGTCTGCACCGCGGAGTGCCGGCGGAACCAGGCGATGTTCGCCGGCGAGGAGCCGAAGAACGCGACGCCGCCGCCGGCGATCGTCATCTTCGACGTCGACGCGAACACGAACACGCGGTCCGGGTTGCCGGCCGCGGCCGCGAGGCCGAGCACGTCGACGACGGGCGGGAACTCGTCGGTGAGCACGTGGACCGAGTACGCGTTGTCCCAGAACAGCCGGAAGTCGTCGGCCGCGGCCGGCAGCAAGACGAGCGCCTTCACGGTCTCCTCGTCGTAGACCTCGCCGCCCGGGTTCGCGAACATCGGCACGCACCACATGCCCTTGACGGCCGGGTCCTGGAGGTGCTCGGCGACCACGTCGAGCGGCAGGCGCCCCTCCTCGTCGAACGGCACCGGGATCATCCGGATGCCGAACGCCTCGGTGATCGCGAAGTGCCGGTCGTAGCCGGGCGACGGGCAGAGGAACGCGACGTCCTCCCCGCGCCAGGCCGCGTTGACACCCGGGAGTCCGTGCAGCAGCGCGTGGACGACCGTGTCGTGCATGATCTGCAGGCTCGCGTTGCCGAGCGCGAGGATCTGGTCGACCGGGATGTGCAGGAGCTCGCCGAAGATCGCGCGCAGCTCCGGCAGCCCCATGCCGTTGTCGCCCCCGTAGTTGCGGGTGTCGGTGCCGTCCGCCGCGCGGTAGTCGTCCGACATGTCCCGCGCGAGCAGCGGCGCGGCGAGGTCGAGCTGAGCGGGCGAGGGCTTGCCGCGGGTGAGGTCGAGCTTCAGGCCGCGCGCGAGGAGCTCGTCGTACGCGGCGCGGGCCGAGGTGGAGGGCATGCGCCCAGAATATCGGCGCGAGGCCGGGGTCAGACGCGCGCCTTCAGCCAGTCGATGCGCTTCTGCAGCTGCGCGACGGAGGCGCGCGCGACCTCCGGCCCGCCGTTGATGCGCCGCACCTCCGCGTGCACGAAGCCGTGCGTCTGGCCGGTGTTGCGCGCCCGGATCGAGACGAGCCGGTTGAGCAGCTGCCGCTGCTCCGAGAGGGTGCGATGCAGGGGCGCGGGCTCGTCCTCCACGACCGGGCGACCGGCCGTGCGGCGGGCTTGCCGCGCCTGGCGCGACTTGAGGAGCTCGCTCACCTGCTCCGGCTCGAGGATGCCGGGGAGCCCGATGAAGTCCCACTCCTCGTCGCTGCCCGGCTCGGCCAGCTGCCCGAACTCGACGCCGTCGTAGAGCACCTTCTCGAACGTCGCGATGGATCCCAGCGCGGTCCAGGTGCCGTCCTCGAGCAGGTCGGCGCTGGCCGACTCGCCCTTCTCGGCGGCCTCCATGAGGTCGTCCTCGAGCAGCTCGTCGTCGTCGCGCTCCCGGTCGAGCGCATGATCGCGCTCCAGCTCCAGCGCCGACGCGAGGGCGAGCAGGATCGGCACGCTCGGCAGGAAGATCGATGCGAGCTCGCCGCGGCGCCGGGCGCGCACGAACCGGCCGATCGCCTGCGCGAAGTAGAGCGGGGTCGCGGCGCTCGTCGCGTAGACGCCGACCGCGAGCCGCGGCACGTCGACGCCCTCGGACACCATCCGCACCGCGACCATCCAGCGCGCCTCGCCCGCGGCGAACTCGGCGATCCGCTCGCTCGAGGCCTTCTCGTCGCTGAGCACGACGGTCGGCGCCGTGCCGGTCAGCTCGGTGAGGATCGCGGCGTATGCGCGCGCGGTGGTCTGGTCGGTCGCGATGACGAGGCCGCCCGCATCCGGGAGCGTCTGCCGCACCTCGCTCAGTCGGCGGTCGGCGGCGGCGAGGACGGCTGGGATCCAGTCCCCGGACGGATCGAGCGCCGCGCGCCACGCCTGCGCCGTCACGTCCTTCGTGTCGCCCTGGCCGAGCGCCGCCGACATCTCCTCGCCCTGGCGGGTGCGCCAGCGCATCGACCCTGCGTAGCTGAGGAAGATGACGGGGCGGACCACCCCGTCCCGGAGTGCGTGCCCGTAGCCGTACGCGTAGTCGGTCTGCGAGACGCGGATGCCCTTCTCGTCGCGTAGGTAGGTCACGAAGGGGATCGGGGCGGTGTCACTGCGGAACGGCGTGCCGGTGAGCGACAGCCGTCGCGTCGCCGAGCCGAACGCCTCGCGGATCGCGTCGCCCCAGCTGAGGGCGTCGCCGCCGTGGTGGACCTCGTCGAGGATCACGAGCGTGCGGCGGCCGACGGTGACGTCGCGGTGCACGGACGCCTTCACGGCGACCTGCGCGTACGTCACGACGACGCCGTGGTAGTGCCGCGCCTCGCGCACGTGCCGATTGCTGAACCGGGGATCGAGCCGGATGCCGGCCCGGTGCGCCGCCTCCGCCCACTGGATCTTGAGGTGCTCGGTCGGCGCGACGACCGTGACGCGGTCGACGATGCGTCGCTGCAGCAGCTCGCTCGCGATGCGCAGGGCGAAGGTCGTCTTGCCGGCCCCGGGGGTCGCGGAGACCAGGAAGTCGCGCCGGTCGGCCGCGAGATAGGCGTCGAGGGCCTCCTGCTGCCAGGCGCGGAGGGCGCCGGCCGTTCCGCGGGCGGCGCGCTCGGGGAAGGCCGGCGAGAGGTGCTCCGCCGCCGCGGTCGCGCGGAACGTGGGAGCGTCGGTCATTGCGTGTTCGAGGGTAGGCGATGGATCCGACAGCCGGTGTCAGTCGTCCCCGTCCGCGCCGATCCGGCGGGCCGGCGCGCGCCCGAGGAGCGCGGCCGGTCCGATCGCGCCCGCACCGAATCGCGAGGCCACCGCATCCACCGTCGACTCCGCCTCGCGCCAGGCCGCGTCGTCGTCCCACAGCGCCAGGTCGGCGACCGCGCCGGTGAGCTGCTCGCCGCGCACCCCGAGGAGCCGCACCGGCCGCCCGTTCTCGGAGGCCGCGTCGTAGAGGGCGCGCGCCTCCTCGTAGAGCCGGCGCCCGAGGTCCGTCGGCTCGGCGAGGGTGCGCGAGCGCGAGACGGTCGTGAAGTCCGAGAAGCGCAGCTTGAGCGCCACGGTGCGCGCCTGCACGCCGCCGCGGCGCAGGCGCGCACCGACGGCGTCGGAGAGCCGCAGGAGCTCCCGGTGGATCTCCGTGCGATCCGTCATGTCGTGCTCGAACGTGAGCTCGTGGCCGATGCTCTTCTCGATCCGGTGGTCCTCGACCGAGCGCGGATCGCGGCCCCAGGCCAGCTCCTGCAGGCGCGCCGCGTTGGTCGGTCCGACCGCCCGCGAGAGCGCGTCGAGCGGGACCGCCGCGACCTCCCCCACGGTCCGCAGCCCGAGCCGCTCGAGCTGCTCCGCCGACTTCGGCCCGACGCCCCAGAGCGCCGACACCGGCAGCGGATGCAGCGTCTCGATCGTCTTGTCGCGGGGCACGACGAGCAGCCCGTTCGGCTTCGCGAGCCCCGAGGACAGCTTGGCGACGTACTTGGTCGCGGCCGCGCCGACCGAGGCGCGCAGTCCGGTCGCCTCGTGGATGCGCTCGCGGATGCGCGTGCCGATCTGCCACGGCGTGCCGTAGAGGCGCAGCGCACCCGCGATGTCGAGGAACGCCTCATCGATCGAGAGCGGCTCGACGCGCGGGGTGAACTCCCCCAGCAGCCGCATGACGATCTTGGAGTAGCGGGAGTAGTCCTCGAAGTGCGGCTCGAGGATGATCGCCCCCGGGCACCGCTGCAGGGCGAGCGCCATCGACATGGCCGAGTTGACGCCGTACCTGCGCGCCTCGTAGGTCGCGGCCGTCACGACCGAGCGCCGGCTCGCGTGCCCCACGATGACGGGCTTGCCGACCAGATCCGGGCGCTGCAGCAGCTCCACCGAGGCGTAGAAGGCGTCCATGTCGACGTGCAGGATCGTCGCGCTCAGGTCGTCGACGGGCTCCGCCGACACCTGCCTCCCGCGCCCGTCCTGCTTGCTCACACCCCCATGGTCGCAGGCGCTGCCGACGTAGGCTCGGAGGCGTGACCAGTGCTCACCCCTGGACCCGGTACGTCGCGATCGGCGACTCCTTCACCGAGGGCATCGGCGATCCCGAGCCGGCCGTGCCCGGCGGTTCGCGCGGCTGGGCGGACCGCGTCGCGGAGGTGCTCAGCGAGACCGCCGAGGGCGGATCGCAGGGCTTCGCCTACGCCAACCTCGCGATCCGCGGGCGGCTGCTCGATCGCATCCTCGCGGAGCAGGTCGAAGCCGCGATCGAGCTCAAGCCCGACCTCATCACGATCTCCGCGGGCGGCAACGACGTGATCCGTCCCGGCAGCGACCCCGACGACATCACACAGCGCTACGAGGCGGGGCTCCGGCGACTCGTCTCCGAGGGAGCGACGGTCGTCGTGTTCACGGGACCGGATCCGGGCCGCACCGCCGTCCTCGGCCTCGTCCGCGGCAAGGCGGCCATCTACAACGAGAACGTGCGTGCTCTCGCGAGCCGCTACGGCGCCCGCGTCGCCGACCTGTGGAAGCTGACCGAGCTCCGCGACCCGCGCATGTGGGCGCCGGATCGGCTGCACTTCTCCCCCGTCGGCCACCACACGATCGCGCGCATGGTGCTCGACACGCTCGAGGTGCCGAACGAGCTGGAGCCGTACAAGCCCGAGCCGCTGCCCGCGGTCACCTGGCGCCGGGCCACGCGCGGCAACATCGACTGGGCGCGCGAATACTTCGTCCCGTGGATCGGGCGGCGGCTCACCGGGCGCTCGTCGGGCGACGGGGTGGAGCCGAAGCGCCCCGGGTGGGGCGCGGTCCGTTAGCGGCCGGCGGGTCAGACCCCGCCGAAGACGATCTCGGGATGCCCGAGCCGCCATCCCCAGCCCGGATCGGCGATGCGGTGCGAGAGCTCGAGCGGCACGGTGAGCGTGGTCCCGCCGACGTCGAACGACGCGGTGCCCACGTCCTCGCCGCGGGTGCCCGTCGTCACCCGCTGCGACGTGACCTTCGGCTCGACCGTCACGGCCCCGAAGACGAGGGTCGTGACCTTCTTCGTGGCCACGAGGTCCGCCGCGTCGCCCCACGCGGTCCCGTAGCTGCCGAACGACTGCCCCTTGGTCGCGAGCGTCACCGGGTGGAATCCCGCCAGCACGGTGCCGATGAGCGTGCGGATGTCGGCGTCGATCGTCGTGTGGTCCTTGCCGCCCAGCACGACGCCCACGATCGTCACGGTCCGCCCGCCGACCCTGTGGTCGCTCGCGAACAGCAGATTGGCGCCCCAGCCGTTCAGCGTGCCGGTCTTGATCCCGTCGACGCCGTCCTTGCCGAGCAGGTTGTTGGTGTTCTTGATGCCGCCGACGTTCGGCACCTCGGCCGTCGGGGCCGACACGATCGGGGCGAGCACCGGATCCTGCAGGGCGAGCTCGCCGACCCTCACGAGATCCGCCGCGGTGCCGACGTTGCGCGGGTCGATGCCGGTGGGCTCGACCATGTGGATGCCGGTGAGCCCGTTCTTCGCGAGCCAGGCCGTGGCGGCATCCGCGTAGGCGCTCGTGGAGCCGAACGCCCAGTTGGCGAGGCTCCCCGCGTAGTTGTTGGCCGACTTGATGAGCGCGAGCTTCAGCAGATCGAGCTCGGTGAAGGTGTAGCCGGCCTGCACCTTCACGACGTCGCCGTCGAGCGCGAGGTAGTGGCTGTAGAGCGCGGCGTCGGCGGCGGTCATGGTGATGCTCGGGCCGGTCTGACCGGCGGCGATCGGCTTCGCCTGCAGCACGACGAGGGCCGTGATCACCTTGCTGATGCTCGCCATCGGCACCGGATCGGTGCGCCCGGCGGCGGCCGTCGCCTGCGGGAAGCCCACCGCACCGACCGCGCTCGCCCCGTACGACGGCCAGCTCACGTTCGGCGCCGCGGTCGCGGGGATCGCGGTCACGGCGACCTTCGCCGTCGAGCCCTTGATGGGGGCGAGCAGCGTGAGCGCGCCGTACAGCCCGGCGATCACGACGATCAGCGCAAGGACGAGGGCGACGGCGCGGCGGCGTCGGTAGGTCGCGGGCGTCGGCACCCGGAGAGGCTAACGGTTGACGGCGGTGCGGAGGCTGCGACGGCCCGGGTTCAGGCCCGCGTCGCCCAGATCGCGATCCCCGTCGCGGACGCCACGTTCAGCGAGTCCACGCCCCCGCTCATCGGGATCATGACCACGTCGTCCGCCGCCGCCATCGTGCTCGGCAGCAGCCCGTCGCCCTCGGTGCCGAACACGAGCGCGAGACGCTCGGGGGCGCTCGCCGCGTAATCGTCGAGCGGGATCGCGTCGTCGCGGAGGCCGAGAGCCGCGACGCGGAAGCCGAGCTCCCGCAGGAGCCGGACCCCCGACGCGTCCCAGTCCTCGATCCGCGTCCACGGCACCTGGAACACGGTCCCCATCGAGACGCGCACGCTGCGGCGGTACAGCGGATCGGCGCAGCGCGGGGTGACGAGCACCGCATCCACGCCCATCGCCGCGGCGTTCCGGAAGATCGCCCCGACGTTCGTGTGGTCGACGATGTCCTCGAGCACGACGATCCGCCGCACGCCCGCCAGGAGTTCCGACACCGGCGCCAGCTCCGGCCGGTGCATCGAGGCGAGCGCGCCGCGGTGCATCACGAAGCCGGTGATCGACTCCAGCACGGACGACTCCCCCACGAAGATCGGGATGTCGAACCCGCCGAGCAGCTCCCCCACCTCGTCGGCCCACTTGGGCAGCACGAGCGCCGAACGCGGTCGGTGCCCGGCTCGCAGAGCGCGCTCGATCACCTTCACCGATTCGGCCAGGTAGAGCCCGCCCTCGGGCTCCGCGAGGCGGCGCAGGACGACGTCGGTGAGGTCGCGGTAGTCGCGCAGCGCCTCGTCGCCGGGGTCGGAGATCGGGACGAGGTGCACGAGTCCGGAAACATATCGGAAATCCCCGGCGTTTACCCTCGTATGCAGGTGTGGAGGTGCGCATGGACGTGACGATGGAGACCGTGACCCGGCTCGATCCCGACGTGGCGCCCCTCGTCGACGAGGCCGTCGACCTCCTCGCGGGGCGCCGGCTCGTCGTCCTGACCGGTGCGGGGGTGAGCACCGACTCCGGCATCCCGGACTACCGCGGCGCCGGCGCGCCCGTACGCACGCCCATGACGATCGACCGCTTCCTGGCGGATCCGGTGGCCCGGCAGCGCTACTGGGCCGGCAGCCACCTGGGCTGGCGGCACTTCTCCGCCGCGCAGCCGAACGCGGGACACCGCGCGATCGCCGATCTGGAGCTGCTCGGCGTCGCGGACGGCGTCGTCACCCAGAACGTCGACGGCCTGCACCTGCGGGCCGGCTCGCGGCGCGTCGTCGACATCCACGGATCCTTGGACCGTGTGCGCTGTCTGCACTGCGGTCAGGTCTACAGCCGCATCAGCATCGCCGAGCGGCTGACGCACGACAACCCGTGGCTCGCCTCGCCGGAGGACGTCAAGCTCAACCCGGACGGCGACGTCGACATCGACGCCTACGCCGGGATGACCGTGCCGGCGTGCACGAACTGCGGCGGGGTCCTGAAGCCCGAGGTCGTGTTCTTCGGCGAGTTCGTGCCGAAGGAGAAGTTCGCGGAGGCCGCCTCGCTCGTGCGCCGCGCCGAGGGCATGGTCATCGCCGGGTCGTCGCTCGCGGTGAACTCGGGGATCCGGCTGCTCGACCAGGCGGTGAAGCGCAGGCTCCCGATCGTGATCGTCAACCGCGGTGCGACCAAGGGCGACGCGCGCGCGAGCCTCAAGATCGACGCCGGAACGTCCCAGGTGCTGGCCGCGCTGCGCGACCGGCTCGCCTGAGCCCGACGGCTGGCATGCTGGCGGGGTGACCCGCCTCTACCTCGTGCGCCACGGTGAGACCGACTGGAACCGGCAGCGGCGCATCCAGGGCCGCACCGACATCCCGCTGAACGACACCGGTCGCGACCAGGCCCTCATGACCGGGCACCGGCTGGCGGCGTTCGGCGCCTGGGACGGCCTGTCCGCGAGCCCGCTGTCGCGTGCGCGGGAGACCGCGGCGATCATCGGACGCGAGATCGGCCTCGGCGATCCGGACCTCGTGCCCGCGCTCGTGGAGCGCGACTACGGCGAGGCCGAGGGCATGGACTGGCTCGAGGTGGAGCGCAGGTACCCGGACGGGATGGCGGTCCCCGGCCGCGAGAGCCGGCACGACGTGGCGGACCGCGTGGTCCCGGCCCTCGTCGAGCTCGCGATCGCGCGCCCCGACGCGATGCTGGTCGTCGTGAGCCATGGCGGCGCGATCCGCGCGATCCTCGACCACGTGGAGCCGGATCACGAGTACGGCGCCATCACGAACGGCTCCGTGCACAGCTTCGACCTCGTGGGCGACGTACTGCGCCTGGTCGCGTTCGACGACCCGCTCGGCTCCTCGCTCGACGAGCAGAACGCGATCGAGGCCCGCGAGGACCGCCGGTGAGCGGACTCGACCGCTTCCGGGCCGCCGTCGCACCGCTCGGCCTCGAGCCCGAGATCCGCGAGTTCGACAAATCCACGCACACCGCGGCGGAGGCCGCGGCCGCCGTCGGCTGCGACGTCGCGGCGATCGTCAAGAGCCTCGTCTTCACGGCCGACGGGGAGCCGCTGCTCGCGCTGGTCTCCGGTCCGAACCGCGTCGACACGGCCGCGCTCGGGACCCGTCTCGGTGTCACGATCGGCAAGGCCGACGCCGCGCTCGTGAAGTCTGCGACCGGGTACTCGATCGGCGGGGTGCCGCCGCTCGGCTTCCCGGCGCCGCTGCGCACCGTCATGGACGCGTCGCTGCTCGCGCTGCCCGAGGTGTGGGCGGCCGCCGGGACCGCGACCTCCGTGTTCGCGATCGCGCCAGCGAAGCTCGCTCGGCTGACGGGCGCGGAGGTCGTCGCGGTCGCGTGAGCTAGCGCGCCAGCGACTCCAGCATCCCGAGCAGCGCCGCCGCCGACCGGTCCCAGTCGAAGTGCGCGGCCTGCGCCACAGCTGCCGCCGATCGCGCGCGCCACTCCTCCGGGTCCTCCAGCCGCCGCACCGCCGCCGCGAACGCAGGCGCGTCGTCGGCACCCGCGTAGAGCGCCGCCTCGCCGCCGATCTCCCGGAAGATCGGGATCTCGCTGACGACGATCGGCGTCCCGAGCACCATCGCCTCGACGAGCGGGAGCCCGAAGCCCTCGTCCTTCGATGCCGTCACGAGGGCGCGCGCCCGCAGCAGGATCGCGCGGTACTCCTCCTCGCTGGTCCCGTCGTGGATCACGAGGGAGCCGGCCGGCGCGAGCGCCTCGATCCGCGCGCGGGCCGCGGGCGGGATCCGCGAGAGCAGATGGAGCCGGTAGCCGGGCAGATCGTGCAGCGCCCGTGCCAGCGTCTCGACGTTCTTGTACGGCATGAACGACCCCATGTAGACGAGGTCGCGCCCGTCGGCGGCGGCGGGATCCGGAGCCGGTCGATCGAGCGGCGTGCCGGCCGGCGCCGGGTCGGCCGCGTTCGACACGACGACCACGGGACGCCGGGTCAGCCGGTGCTCCGCGATGAGCTGCTTCGTCGTCTGCGACACCGTCGCGACGGCGTCGGCTCGGTTGAGCAGCGCCCGCTGCGGCCACCACGCGAGGTGGTACAGCCGCCACAGCACCCGGATGAAGCCCGGGAGGTCGCGCGGCGGGGTGCGGTGCCGGTAGTAGATCAGGTCGTGGAGCGTCTTGACGAGCTGGTAGCGCCGGCGCGCGAGCGTGCCCATCGTCTGCATCGGCGTGAAGACCACGTCGGCGCCGAGCCGGTTGATGCGGCGGGCGACCCACGGCTCCCCCGCGGCGGTCGGCGACGGGCCGATGGCCCACGGCAGGTCGGGCAGGAGCTTCAGCTGGCGCTCGTCGCTGATGAGCATCGTGACCTGGTGTCCGTCGGCCGCGGCGGCGCGGCCGAGCGCCTCGGTGATGCGGGAGCTGTAGCGGCTGATGCCGTCGTGATGGTCGGTGCGCACATAGCGGCAGTCGGTGACGATCTTCACGCGAGCACCTCGTCCAGGAACGCCGTGATGGCGGCGGCAGCGCCCTCCGCCGCCTCGTAGTGGATGAGATGACCGACCCCCGGCAGGACCACGAGCCGTCCGTCGCGGAACCGGCCCACGGTCTCCCGCGCCCCGGCCGCCGGCGCGATCATGTCGACGTCGCCCGCGATGAGCAGGGTCGGCATCCCGACCGCGCCGGCCGCGTCGCCGACCTGCGCGCTGAGCGAGGCGTCGAACCCCTCGGCCACCGTCCGCACGTTGCTGAAGACGCTGAAGTAGCGGCCGTGCTCCTCGTGGATCCAGGTCCGCAGCGCCCGGTCGGGCGTCTTCACGAGCGTGCGCGACATCATGGCGACGATGAGCGGCGACGCAAGCAGCGCCCGCCCGAGCCGTTCCGGCAGCCGGCGCGCGAGCCCGTAGTACAGCTTGGTCAGGCCGACGCCGCCGACCTCGGCCGGATCGCTCGCGATCGGGTTCACGAGGATCAGCGCCGGCGGCGCGAGCCCCGCCGCGACCGCGTGCGTGGTGACGATCGAGCCGAACGAGTGACCGAGGACCACCGCGTGCTCCAGCTCCAGGCTCCGCACGAACTCCGCGAACCAGCGCGCGTAGCCGTCGATCGAGTGCGGCTGCGCGGTCATGGGAGTCGACTCGCCGAAGCCGGGGAGGTCGGGGCTCACGATCCGCACGTCCGGCAGGCGGGCGACGACGGGCTCGAGGCCGTGGTGGTCGCCGCGGTAGCCGTGGCACAGCACGATGGTGCGCGTCGCGTGGAGGGGTCCGTAGTCCCAGTACCGGGTCGTGCTGCCGAGGATCGGGACCTCGCCGGTGCGCAGCGGCAGCGCCGCCAGCGCGGCGGCGTGCGGGGCGGGTTGAGGCATCCCCCGAATTCTAGGAGCCGCCGATGATGGATGAACGCTGGACATCGCCCGTGCCGCCCCGACCGGTCGTCCTAGGGTTGGAGACGTGACCTTCACGGCTCCCATCACGCTCCCCGGCCTGGCCCTGGACCCGCGGTGGTACCGCCGGTCCGTCTTCTACGAGGTCATGGTCCGATCGTTCGTCGATTCGAACGGCGACGGCACCGGCGATCTCGGCGGGCTGATCTCCAAGCTCGACTACCTGCAGTGGCTCGGCATCGACGCCCTGTGGATCCCGCCGATCTACACGTCGCCGCTGCGCGACGGCGGCTACGACATCGCCGACTACAAGGGGATCCTCCCCGAGTTCGGCACGCTCGAGGAGTTCCGCGAGCTCGTCACGAAGGCGCACGAGCGCAACATGCGCATCGTCATCGACATCGTCATGAACCACACGAGCGACCAGCACGAGTGGTTCCAGCAGTCGCGCTCCGATCCCGACGGCCCCTACGGCGACTTCTACGTCTGGAGCGACACCGACGAGAAGTACCAGAACGCGCGCATCATCTTCACCGACTACGAGGAGTCCAACTGGACCTTCGACCCGGTGCGCCGGCAGTTCTTCTGGCACCGCTTCTTCTCGCACCAGCCCGATCTCAACTTCGAGAACCCCGCCGTGCACGAGGCCATGTTCGACGTGGTGCGGCATTGGCTCGACATGGGCGTCGACGGGCTGCGCCTCGACGCGATCCCGTACCTCTACGAGTCGGAGGAGGGCAACAGCGAATCGGAGCCGCCCACCCACGACTTCGTCCGTGACCTGCGCGCGATGGTCGATCGCGAGTACCCGGGCCGGATGCTCGTCGCCGAGGCGAACCAGTGGCCCGCCGAGGTCGCCGCCTACTTCGGCACCGACGACTCCCCCGAGTGCCACATGGCCTTCGACTTCCCCGTGATGCCGCGCATCTTCTACTCCCTGCGCTCGCAGTCCGCGGCCGAGCTCCAGCGCGTCCTCTCCGAGACCCAGGACGTGCCCGACGGCGCTGCATGGGGCGTGTTCCTCCGCAACCACGACGAGCTGACGCTCGAGATGGTGAGCGAGGAGTACCGGCAGGCGATGTACGGCTGGTACGCCTACGACCCGCGGATGCGCTCCAACATCGGCATCCGGCGTCGACTCGCGCCGCTCCTCGACAACTCGCGCGCCGAGCTCGAGCTGGCCCACGCGCTCCTGTTCTCGCTTCCGGGTTCGCCGTTCCTGTACTACGGCGACGAGATCGGCATGGGCGACAACATCTGGCTCCCCGACCGCGACGCGTCCCGTACGCCCATGCAGTGGACCCCGGACCGCAACGCCGGGTTCTCCTCGGCCGATCCCGGCAAGCTGTACCTCCCGGTCGTCCAGTCGCTCGTCTACCACTACAACCAGATCAACGTGGAGGCGCAGCTCGCCCAGTCGCGGTCGCTGCTGCACTGGGTGCGCAACGTCATCCACGTGCGCAAGGCGCACCCGACGTTCGGCCTCGGCTCCATCGAGGTGCTCGAGACGGATCACGAGTCGGTGCTCGCCTTCATCCGCGACTACGAGGGATCCGGCCAGCAGTTCGGCGACGCGCCGGAGCGGATCCTGTGCGTGTTCTCGTTCTCGCACAACCCCGCGTCCGCGCGCATCAGGATGCCGGACGAGGATCGCGGCGCTCCCGTCTACGACCTGTTCGGCGGCGCCGACTTCCCGGCCGTCGACGACGAGGGCTACCTGACGCTCACGCTCGCGACCCAGAGCTTCTACTGGCTCCACGTGGGCACCCAGCGCTACCAGCCGCCGCGCGGGTGAGCGGATCCGAGCTCCGGCTCTGCTGCCTGCTGTGGGCGGTCGAGGGCGAGGTCACCGGCCTGCACGCGTACGAGGATGCAGTGCTGGCGCTCATCGCCGCGCATGGCGGGACGGTCGTGAGTCGCGAGCTCGGCGACGGCGATGACGGGACGCCGCACGAGGTGCAGGTCTTCGTGTTCGCGGATCGGGAGGCGCTCGACGGCTATCTCGCCGATCCGGCCCGACTCGCGCGTGCCGCCGAGCGCGACCGCGTCGTCGCACGGACCGAACTGTTCCCGGTGCGCCTCCCCGGCTCTGACGGACCCCGCCCCTAGCCTGACCACGTGAGTACCTGGGACGGCCCTCTCGGCGTCTTCGACCTCGAGACGACGGGCGTCGACACCGACACGGCCCGCATCGTCTCGGCGTGCATCGCGGTGCTCGACGCCGACGGCGAGGTGACCGTCCGCTGGGACTGGCTGATCGATCCGGGCGTCGAGGTGCCGGAGGCCGCCAGCGCCGTGCACGGCATCACCACCGAGCGCGCCCGCGCCGAGGGCCGGCCGGCGGAGTCGGCGATCGCCGAGATCGCGCAGACCCTCCGCGTGCTGTTCTCGCAGGGAGTGCCGCTCACCGTCTACAACGCCCCGTACGACCTCACGCTCCTTGACCGCGAGTGCCGCCGGCACGAGCTCACGCCGATCGAGGCCACCGCGCCGGTGATCGACCCGCTCGTGATCGACAAGGCGGTCGACCGATACCGCAAGGGCAAGCGCACCCTCGAGGCGACCGCCGAGTTCTACGGTGTCGAACTCGACGGGGCCCACGACGCGGGAGCCGACGCGATCTGCGCGGGACGGCTCGCGCAGGAGATCGCCCGCCGCTATCCCGACGAACTCGACCTGGGCCTCGCGGACCTCCACGGCCGCCAGGAGATCTGGTACGTGGAGCAGGCCCAGAGCTTCGAGCAGTACGTGCGGGCCAAGCCCGGCCGCGAGGACTACGTGGCCGACCG
>Ga0247757_10001072_pt1 | contig 19856 bp, 19 predicted proteins | sample UWRJL126311R4_FD_180929 | JGI IMG/M metagenome (GOLD analysis project Ga0247757, IMG submission 180929) | Plant litter microbial communities from Arlington Agricultural Research Station in Wisconsin, United States - UWRJ-L126-311R-4 | ecosystem: Environmental > Terrestrial > Plant litter >... | reverse complement strand
GATCCAAGACTCGGGCTTGCCCGATGAGTTCGCGCCGTGGGCCAATGAAGTGCCGGTCGCGCAGTTGCCGGACGAAGCCATCGGCTTCCTGCTCGGCAGCCGCTATTGCGAGACGGATCGCCTGTCACCGATTGCTTGGTCCTTATTCGGTAATACGCCGCGCGGCTGGGCCCGCGTTCAGGCCATCGTCGACTTCGTCCATCGTCACCTGACGTTTGGCTATCGCTTCGCTCGCGCCACCCGTACCGCGTGGGAAGGCTACGAGGAGCGCGTGGGCGTGTGCCGTGACTTTGCGCATTTGGCGATCGCACTGTGCCGCTGCATGAACATCCCGGCGCGCTACGCCACCGGCTATCTGGGCGACATCTGCGTGCCGAAGGTACCCGCTCCGATGGACTTCAGCGCCTGGTTCGAGGTGTATCTCGGTGGCCGTTGGTTCACCTTCGACGCCCGTCACAACATTCCTCGCGTGGGTCGGATCTTGGTTGCGCGCGGCCGTGATGCGGCCGACTGCGCGATCACGACTACGTTCGGCCAGTCGAGCTTGGTTCAGTTCGACATCGTGACCGATGAAGTGAGCGAGCAAGCGTCAGCGGCTTAATTTCTTCGCGTTCCAGCGTGCGCCTAGCGCGGCGAAGGCGTCGCGCAGCACCGCGAGTTGCGCGCAGTGGTCGGCTCGGTCATTCCCCGCGTAGCCACGCACATGAAAATCCCCTTGGCTGAAGAACTCGACCAGTTCGAGCCCAAAGGGGTCAGTCCGTTTCACGGCCTGGGGCTTGCCGCCGAGCGACGCAATCAGGTAGTGCGCGCATTCCGTCGTCGACGCGAAGTTGGGCGGTTCAATCGACGAATGGCTGACGAAGAATGCCCGCTCGGAGCGGGCCGCCCGCGCCGCAAAGTCGACGAACGGCCTCAGTTGGGCTTTGAACGCGAGCGGGTTCGCGCGCGGGGCGTGCAAGCCGTCGATCAAGATCACGGCGTCAATGTCCTTCGCCGAAGGTTGCGCCAGCGCCGCTTCGATGCCCACGAAACCGGCGCTCCAGGCGCTCATCGCCAAATGACGGACGTGCGCCGACTTTCCCAGACGCTTGCTCAGAGCCTGCTCGACTCCCGCGACGATCGAGGCTTGAAGCGCGGAACCCGTGAACAGTGGTGCGTAACTTTGGTTGGTCCCGATCGTCAGCGAGTACAGGGCAAACGGCTGCTCGCTGAGGATTAGCTCGCGGCGAATGGGTTCATCACCGAGCAAGTGAATGACCAGATCGAAACCGCCGCTGTCGTCGAGGACTAGCGCGTGGGGTGCGGTGAATTTTCCCTGGCTGAGTGGCACCCAGTCATCGAAGCTGCTCGCGTCGACCGGCTGAATCGCGCACGGCTCGACCCCACCGCGTTGAGCCGTGGTCAGGGAACTCTGAAAGCCCGGTCGTGCGGTGACCCAGTCGCCAGCCGCTAGACGCGGCTGCGTGTCTACAGTGACGGGTCGGTTTGGCGCGAGCGGATCGACGAGGGTCGCCGGGGCCGGACTCGCGACGGGCGCGGCGGGCAATGTCAGCTTTTGTCTCTGCGGCGGCGCGGGCGCTTGCTCTCGCTTCTCGCATCCAGAGACTACGGCGCAGGCGAGCAGGACAGCCGCACTCAGGAGCGCGGCTTCCGTCGCTCGATGCATACGCATCAGACTAAGCGAAGCCAGCCCGCGGTCAAACGGTGCGTCGACCCGTGATCAGCTGGACGGCCAACAGCACGACTGCGGCGACAACCAAGAGGTGCAGCACGCCGCCCAAAGTGTAGGACGTTGCCAAACCCAAAGCCCAGAGCACCAACAAAACGACAACTAGAGTGTATAACATGATCGCCTCCGAGTTCACGCTAAGCACGCGCTGTGCCATGCGCAAAACGCGCGCGATGTCTAACTTAGTCGTGGATCGTGCGGCTCACTCCGAGGCGAAGCGCCTCGCGCGCAACCCAATTCAGCGACGTCGCCACAGGCCGGGCGCCGTTCTGGCCGCCTCTTCGCATTTTCGGCACGCGGCTAGCTGGCACACCGAGTGCACTTCCCAGCCATCAACCACTCGAGGATTCGAACATGGCAAAGAGTACTTCACTGGCCGAAATTCACCCCCCATCGCGATCGCGCGCAGCCAATAGCGAGGGTCGGTCGCGCAAGCGCGCGCCCGGCACGTTGGCTCGGCGCGCCAAGGCGGTCGCTCAGGAACTGTCGAGCTTGCCCGTGAAGCCACTGTTGATCGGCGCAGGGATCGGCGCGGCCTTGCTCGGCTCGGCGCTGGCCGTGAGCTCGAAGCGGCCGTCGATCGCGTCGCCCTTCACGGGCATGAATCAGACGCTGACAAAGACCGCGCTCGTGGCGTTGGCGCGCGTCGTTTCCGGACAAACGGTGCGCAGCGTCGCGACGAGCGCACTCTTGGACGTGGCCGATGCAATGAAGCGGTGACGCTGCTGTCAGGACTTGCGCTGTGCCACGATGAACAAGCGCGGAAACGCCAGGAGCCGCTTGCCGCCGGCCCGCGCGGGGTACGCCTCGGCAATGCGCTGTTCGTACTGGGCCAAAAATTCCGCGCGTTGAGCTTCGGGCAGGGGGTCCACGAAGGGCCGCAACCCGGTGGCCCGTAGCCAATCGACAATGTCGGCGGGCGAGCCCATCGGGTGGTGGTACACGGTCCGCCAGACGTCTACCGTGACCGCGTTGCCTTCGAGTAAGTCGTAGTAGTCGACCGCGGGCGCAATCGGCGCGCGGACCCGCGCGGGGTCGCCCAAGGTGCTTGCCCAGGGTCCAGCGCTCGCGACCTCTCGCATCAAGCGGTGAGTGGGCTCATGCAAGTTGTCCGGCATTTGCACGGCCAGCACTCCACCCGCGGCCAACGCCGCAAACAGCCGGGGAAACAACTGCGCGTGGTCCGGCACCCACTGCAACACGGCGTTGGCGAAAATCAGGTCGGGGGCTCGAGCCGCTCGCCAAGAGCTCACATCACTCAGTTCGAAGTGACATTGCGGCAAGCGCTTGCGCGCGCTCTCCAACATCGCTTCCGAAGTGTCTGTCCCTACCACGGTGGCGCCGGTGAAACGCTCCACCAGAAGCTCGGTGGAGTTGCCGGGCCCGCAGCCGATGTCCACCACGTGGGCGGGCCGCTCCAGCGGGACGCGGGTCAGCAGATCTTGTGCCGGCCGCGTGCGTTCGTCTTCGAAGCGTCGATACAGGGCAGGGTTCCAGGTCATGGGCGATCTTACTGGCGCCTTCCTGCCTCACTGACAAGACCGTTTTCTAGCCCTCAGCGACCTGTTGCTCGCGCAGTTTCTCGGGAGCGAGCGCGAAACGACGGCAATGCTCGAGGTACGCGCGTTCATGAATGCCGATCAGGTCGACAACGCTGGTCCAGAGCCAGGTGGGCGCGTCGAGTGAGCGCGTCGCGCCGCTTTCCAGCACCTCCCGCCATTCGTGGCGATCCGCGTCGTCCAGCTGACGCGCATGGGCGCGGCCCAAGATATTGGCGAGGGCCCGAGCGGTGGCGCGCGCTTCGGTGTCGTCCAGCATCGCCAGTTCCAACTTCAGATCTTGCGGCATCAGCTCGCGCACGAACACCGAGCGATCGAGGATCGTACCAGAGAGCATGCGCGCGCCGAGCGTCGGAGAAAGCGCCTGCGCCCCCAGCACGACGCGCTCGCCGTGGTGGACGGGCAGCGAGCGCTCGTCACTGACGGGAGCGACGGTGGCCACCGCTTGCTTGATGTCCAACAGTGAATAGCCGCCGTGCGCTTGGTTTTGGCCCACGACCTCGACCAAGGCGGCGCAGCGCCAAAGTCCGAGCGAGCTGCAGCCTTTGATCCAGAACGCGGCGTCACGCAGGCGGATTTTCGCGTCGTCATCGCGGCAGTCGAGCCGGGTGACCAACTTGCGTACGCGCTCGCGATCCAAGAAATGTTCGACGGCTTCCCGTTCCTCCGTGGTCAGCGCCAGGAAGCGGCGCCCCAAGGGGAACTTCGGCTTCTTCCCGATGCGTTCGCGGTGCAAGTGCCGCCACTTGCGACGCAAGGCTTCGCGCACGACGAAGCGCACGGCCGCACTTCCCGCGTCTTGCGCCGTTGTATTGGCGTGCGCGAATGCTTCGAGGTACCCGCTCATCAACTCTTCGACGAGGCGCGCCGTAACGACGCCCGGTAAATCCGAGCTGCGCGCGGCCATGGCCAAGCTCAGCGCCAAGCGAATCAAATCATGCGCAGGGTTGCCGGGCGCAGTCTGATCGAGATCGCGCAGCTCCACTGCGATCCGTTGATCACAGCGTGCGATCGGTCCGAGGTTGCCGACATGCGCGTCGCCGCAGATCCAAATCGTCGGCCCTTGCGGCACGCCGCGGCCGTTGGTGGTCGTCAACCACTCGTAAAAACGCTCGGTACTTCCACGCACGTAAGCGTGGGCGTCGCGCGCCATTTTGAGGTCGCGTCTCGCATGCAGGCCGGCGACACGGAGTTCGTGGCTCACGGCTGGGAAATCACAGAGGCCACGCGCTGGCGAGCTTACGCACGCCCTGATTCGCAGCGGCCGCTAAGGCTTTGCGAGCCACGACGCGCGCGAGCAAAACCATCGCCGTCTTGGTGAACGCGCCCGCAACGGTTGGCGGTGTTCCGCCCAAATACGAACGCCTCGCGGGGCGTGAGCCGAAGGCCACCGCGGTCAGCGCAAGCGCCGCGCCAATCCCCACGCCAAGCAACAGCGGTTTCGTCGGGAAACGACTCGCCTCGGCATTGACCACGGCCAACTGCGGACCATTCGGGTCGACATGGCTGACGCGCGGCTTGCGAGTGCGCTTCGTACGAGCAGCGTCGGAAACAGGTTCGAGCGTGGCGGCGGTTTTTGACATGGCTTGATCCGAGCGTTCGCGCCTTGGATTGCACCGGGCGTGCCAAGCAAAAACACGGCAATACGCCGTGAAACGATTTGTACGCGGGAGCGCGAGCGTGGCGCGCTTGTCGGCTGGAGCCGCGTTCGGGGCGAACGGCCACGTCGAGTCAGCCGAGGCTGAGCTTTTCGAACCGAATCAGCCGTTGCAGCGCGAGTCCGTCGAAGCCGCCGCTCTGTGCGCGTTCAAGCCAGCGATGCCCTCGAGGCGTCAGCTTGGGCGTGCGCACCAACATCAGATGCACGGCTTCGAAACGGGCGGGGGTATTGGACACGGGCGCAACCGGTGCGCTAGAGGTGCGTGCGAACATTGGTGGCTACCTGTGGACTGGGTGGGTGGCTACTCCGCAAAGCTCGTGTGCCGGTTACGTGGCAACGGGCCGGCTTCTTGTTTTATGCCCCCGCCCCTCATTCAGGTGGGACCTTCGCGTACCTCGGCTCAGAGCCGAGCGCCAAGCTCCCGCGTCGATCGCGGACGCCGCAACGCTCCGGTTTTGACGGCTGACTCAATCGTGGGACAGCAGCGCGATCAGAGTGAGAGATCAGGAGGGATCAGCTCACAGGGCAGCTGACCCTCGGGGGGGCGCGCGAGCTCCCCGGGCTGGTCGAGGCAACTGCTGGGCCCACTTGCGCCAGACGCAGCGGTGTTACTGTCCGTGTTCGAACAGGCCAGCGCGGATAGCAGCGCGAGTGTTAGCAGTCCGAGTGCGGCGCGCTTCATCAGTATTTCACCCAGATTTGGTCGCCAGCGTCGAGCGCGCTCAGGGCGCTCACGCCCTTCGTGCCGGCGATCAGCTCGGTCGTCGTGGGGCTGCTGCTGTAGGCCGCGCTTCCGAGCCACACGATTTGCGCATCATTGAAGTACGGCGCCAGATCACCGATCGCATTGGGCAGCGTGAACTTGTTCCAACCCGGGAAGCGAGCCGGCACGACGTGCAGCGCTGGTGCAGGCTCGACGCTGCTGCCCTCCGCCGCATCGATTCCAACCCAGTCGACGGTCGTGCTCGTGCCGTCTTTGGCGAGGCAGGTTTGATGCGCGGGAAAATAGAGCGTGGAGAACGGCTCGTTCGGCAGCTTCAGCCGTAGGATCAGTTTGTAGTACTGCGTGTCGGCCTCGAGCACCGCGGACTCTGACTTTTGCCAAGTCACCGCGACGATGGCGCCTGAGGCATCGGTCTCGACGTCGACTTGGCCGAAGCCGCTGGCTAGGGGGCGAACCGACGTGACGCCGGCCGGGATCTCGACCTGGACGGCGGAGGTGTCCGCGCCTTCGCAGCCGTGCCCGACTCCGAACGTGATCTCCTGCGTGGTATTCGCGAAGGCGACACCCGAAGCGATGGATACGTGAGCGCTGGCGGCGCATGGAGTTAGAGCGGCAAGCGCGATTGAGGCGACGACGACTGAACGGATTTGGCTTCGGCTGATGTGCATGGCAGTTACCCAGCCGTGTAACGCAGGTCGTGGGCGCGGACGGTGCGGCAAATCTTCGCACCCTCGATTTCGGGGCCCTTCGGTTGCGCCATCAGCTAAAGTGTTGGTCGCACATGGTTCCTGGCGCGCTGCGCATTTTCTTCGCTTTTTGCGTGGCTTCAGCCGCGCTTGGCTGCGCCGACTCCGGCGTAGACGCGGCTCCCGTCGAGGCTTGTTCGGTCACTGCGCCGAGCAAATGTTCGGAGCCCGAGCTGCGCTACGCGACCGTGGCGCCCATTTTCGAGAAGCACTGTTCCGTCTGCCATTTGGGGGTCGGGGACGGGCCGTGGCCACTGGACCGCTATCAAGACATCGCGGACTGGGCGGACATCGTGCGAGACGAACTCGTGCGCTGTTCGATGCCCCCGCCGGGCCCGACCAGCGCGCTGAGTAACCGGGACCGACTCACGATTCTGAACTGGTTGCGCTGCGGGCTACCCGAGTAGTCGCACGCTATCTCGCCACGAATGTAGCCTTGTGTCTCGCCGCGAATCGCACCGCGCGGCTCTGTGCCCCGCGTGATGGGGGAGTTGCCGTCCCTTGCCGGAGCCGATTATCCAGCGGGGTTGTTTTTCGAGTGAGCTTTGTTTCGGGTTGCAACTGAATCCAGTACGCAAACGGTGGAGTTGAGACATTTTGAGCTGCGGGGTGGCGAGTGGTGCGCGCTGGCCTGGCGTTTGCTCTGGAGCAAGCAAAATGCAAGCGGTAGTCAAAGGTATGGTTCAGGTTCACAGCGTCACCTATCGCATCGTCCGCGTGCGCCCCGGCCACTACGACGTCGTTCGCGTCTTGGACGACGCGCGCGTCGGTATGTTCTCGCTCGGCACGCAATGCGAAGCGATCATCGAGGGCGATGCGCCGGAAGTGATTCGCGAGGTAGCGCGTGCGGCGCTTCAGGGCGGTCGGACTACCTGGGCACCGCGGCGGCTGCACGCCTAGTCATTCTCCTCCCCGCAGGAACGTCTTCCGCCAAAATTTCGCAGATTTTGGTGTGGCTCGAGCTCGAACGTTCTCGCGGTTGCAGCGCAAGCTGCAAAGCGCTGGCCAGCCGTGGGTCGCGGCGCTAGCGTCTCCCGCGGGTGGGCAGCCAAGGAGCGCTGTACCGCTGAAACAGCGAATGTCGCTCGTCATCGATCCTTTCTCGCCCAGCCCTCACCCACTCGTCGGCACCGTCCTGCGGGGAACCTATGAGGTTCGGGGGGTGGTCGACCGAGGCGGCATGGGCATCGTGTTCGAGGCCGAGCAAGTCCGGCTACGCCGGAAAGTGGCGATCAAAGTCTTGCCGGTGCACCTCGCCCAGGAACGGCAGGCGTTACTCCGCTTTCAGCGAGAGGCCGAGCTGGTCGGTTCGCTACAGCATCCGCACGTCGTACAAATCGTCGACTTCGACACCACGGAGGGCGGCGAGCCCTACATCGTGATGGAGTACTTGGCTGGCGAAAGTCTGGAGCTCCGGCTCGCGCGTGAGCCCGTGTTGCCGCTGGCCTTGACGGTTCGCATCGCGACCCAGGTGGCGTCGGGTCTGGCCGCGGTACACAACGCGCTAATCGTTCATCGTGACCTAAAACCCGCCAATATCTTCCTGACCCAGCTCCCCGCAGAAGGCGTGCACATCAAGCTGCTCGACTTCGGCATCGGCAAACGCTTGGGCGGGCAGCAGGGCTTGACCGGTGAAAACGACGTCATGGGCACGCCGGACTACATGCCGCCGGAGCAGGCGCAGGGAAAAACCGCCCATGTCGACCAACGCGGTGACCAATATTCGCTGGCGGTGATCGTGTACGAGATGCTCTCGGGCCGCGGTCCGTTTTTGGGCGACATGATGGAAATCTTGGATCAGGTGATCTCGAGCCAAGCGCCGCGCATCGAGGATCTGGTGCCCGGTCTGCCTTCGGGCATCGGTCCCGTGTTGCGGCGCGCGATGTCCAAGCTGCCGCAGGAGCGCTACGACACCGTGCTCGAGTTTGCGCAGGCGCTGGGCGCCGCCGCCGCTCACCGCGCGGTCGAGGGCGCTTCGACATTGCGGACCGAGGCAGAAGTGCTCGCGACGGAAACCGCGGCGCTCGAGCCAACCGAGCGGCGGCACGTGATCTCGACGACTCCCGGGCCGCCCTCGCAGCTCCGCTTGCTCGAGGCGCTGGAGAACGCGAAGAAAGCGCGCTCCTCGCGCGACATCGATCTCGCCGCCACGCTCGTCGAGCGCGCACTGAGCATCGCCGATGTGCTCGGCAACAGCGAGGCATTGGCCGCGCTCGAACGCGAAGAAGCGTTGATCGAAGGCTCGCTGGAGAACCGCCTGGGCCGCCGCGAGCACGCGCTGCGTCTGCTCCCCCAGTCGGAGGGCGGCGTCGCACTGCTCCCCGAGGAAGCCTTCCTCCTGTCGCGGATCGACGGCGTGGCGAGCGCCGAAGAAGTGCTCGACCTGTCGCCATTGCCCCGCTTGCGCACGCTTCGACTTTTGGTCCGGCTGCTCCGTCAAAAACTGATCAGCAACGAGTGACGAAAGGCGCGATGCGAATCGCGCGCGACACAGTTCCGAAAAGAGCGCGGAGCAGACTCACGGCGTGCCTGACCCTGCCACCGCTCGTGGCGTTGCAGCGCCGCACCTGAGCGCCCTCGCGGCCAGGACCGAAACGCATTGCCCCTACTGCGCACTGCAGTGCGGCATGACGCTGCTGCAAAATGCCACCGGCTTGGAAGTCGCCGCGCGCGACTTTCCAACGAACAAGGGCGGCCTGTGTCGCAAGGGGTGGACTGCGGCAGAGCTGCTCACGGCTCCCGATCGCTTGCGCAGCCCTTGGTTGCGGCGCGGCCGTGAAAACGCCCTCGAACCGGCGACTTGGGAAGAAGCGCTCGACTACGTCGTCAGCGGGCTCACGGCTTTGCAGCGTGGCTACGGGCGCAATTCGATCGGCATCTACGGCGGGGGCGGGCTCACCAACGAGAAGGCGTACATGCTCGGCAAGTTCGCGCGCGTGGTGCTCGGGACCAAAAACATCGACTATAACGGCCGTTTTTGCATGGCATCCGCCGCGGTCGCGGGCCAGCGGGCGTTCGGGATCGACCGTGGTTTGCCTTTTCCAATCGCCGACATCCCTGGCGCGGAGCTGATCTTGATGTTCGGGGCGAACCCCGCCGAGACGATGCCGCCGCTGATGCAGTATTTCGAAGAGCAGCGTCGTCGCGGTGGCAAGCTGCTCGTGGCGGACCCGCGCCGCACGCGCACGGCCGAGGTTGCGCAGCTACACCTGCAACTCACGCCGGGGACCGATGCCGCGCTCGCCAACGGTCTTCTCCACGTGCTCGTTCGTGAAAAGTTGATCGACGAGGCGTACATCGCAGCGCGCACGCGCGGCTTCGACGCCGTGCGCAAGGCTGTCGCTTCGTATTGGCCGGATCGCGTCGAGCGGATCACGGGCGTGCCCGCGCAAAGCGTGATCGATGCGGCCCGCCAACTCGGGCGAGCGAAAACCGCCATGGTGTTCTCTGCTCGCGGCACGGAGCAACAGTCGCACGGAGTAGACAACGTACTGGCGCTCACGAATCTGGTTTTGGCGCTCGGTTTGGCGGGCAAACCGCACTCGGGGTATGGCTGTTTTACGGGCCAAGGCAACGGTCAGGGCGGGCGCGAGCATGGCCAAAAAGCGGATCAATTGCCCGGCTACCGCAAGCTGACGAGCGCGGCCGACCGCGAGCATGTCGCCGGTGTGTGGGGGGTGCCGGCCGATGATTTGCCGGGCCCAGGTCTAGCAACGGGTGAACTGTTCGAAGCGCTGGGGGAGCGTGGCGGCGTGCGCGCGCTGTGGGTCATGGGAGCGAACCCGGTCGTCTCTGCGCCCCGGGCTTCTCGGTTGGACGAGCGCCTGAAGCGCCTGGATCTGCTCATCGTGTGTGACGCATTCCTCTCCGAAACCGCCAGCGTGGCCGATGTGGTTCTGCCCGTGACGCAATGGGCTGAGGAAGAGGGCACGATGACCAACCTCGAGGGCCGGGTGTTGTACCGGCGGGCTGCGCTGCCAGTGCCCGACGGCGTGCGCACCGATTTGCAAGTGCTGAAGCAAGTCGCGACGCTACTTGGTCGTGGACAGTTCATGAGCGACGCTCCTGAAACCGCTTTCGAGGAGCTAACGCGCGCCAGTGCAGGTGGAAAGGCCGACTACGGCGGCATCACCTATGCCCGGATTAACGCAGAAAACGGCGTTTTCTGGCCGTGTCCGAGCGCCGAGTCGGCGGGCACGCCGCGTCTATTTGCCGATCGATTCGCGACGCCCGACGGCCTGGCGCGCTTCTATGCCGTCGAGTACCGGCCTCCCGCCGAAGAACCCAACGAGCAATACCCGCTCTACCTCACCACGGGCCGTTTGCTCGTTCAATACCAATCGGGCACTCAGACTCGCCGCGTGAAGACCCTGAACGACGTCGAGCCCGAAGCGTTCGTCGAAGTTCACCCCGATACCGCGGCGAGCCTCGGCATTCGCGATGGTGAGTTGGCTGAGGTGCTGACGCGCCGCGGACGCGTGGTGTGCAAAGCGCGTTTCAGTCGCAATATCCGATTCGATACGATTTTCATGCCCTTTCATTTCGCGGGAACGGGCCGGGCCAACACGTTGACCAACGACGCGGTAGATCCTGTGTCGAAAATCCCCGAATTCAAAATCGCCGCCGCGCGTTTGCAACGGCTGCCCGAATCATTGCCATCGATTTGATAGTCAATCCGAAACGCCCAGCAACACGTCACTGAAACCAAGTGTTGAGTAGAGAGTATTCAGCATGAACGAAACGGCAAGGTTCATTCAGGGTGTGTTCACGTTTCGCGGGGCCGGGTTGACCCGTTTGGCGCCGCTGACGCCAGCCGCAACGTACAAAGTCCCGTACGACAAGCGAGCGCAGCTGATCTACCTGCGCGCCGGCAACGCCGCGGCAGAGCTCGTCTACCTCGCCCTGAATCGCGGCGGCAAAAGCATGCGTCTGTTCCCGATCGGCGCCAAAGCGGCCATCCACGTGCCACTCTCGATCGTCGAAGACATCGACCCGGAGAGCGAACTCGAGCTTTGCATCGGCGCGCCCGAGGGGATCGACGGCACGCTCGTGATCGACATGGGCGTGTTGGAGATCTAGCGGCCATGGCCACCAAGCAAAGGTTGGTAGTCATCGGCAACGGCATGGCGGGCGCCCGCGCGGTCGAGGAGATCTTGGCGCGTGGGGGCGCCGATCTGTTCGAGATCACGATGTTCGGCGAGGAGCCGTACGGCAACTACAACCGTATCTTGCTTTCGGATGTCTTGAATGGCTCGCATCAAGCCGAAGACATCTTCCTCAATCCGCTCGCTTGGTACGAAGAGAACGGCATCAAGCTACACGCGGGCGTCAAGGTGTCGAAAATTCTACGGCACGCTCAGCAAATCGAAGCGGAAGGCGGCATCGTCGAGAGCTACGATCGCTTGATCATCGCCACCGGCAGTGTGCCCTTCATCCCCCCGATGGACGGCGTCACACTGCCTGACGGCGGCGAAAAACCCGGCGTGTTCGTGTTTCGCAATCTGGATGACTGTCGCAAAATCACCAGCTACGCCATGGGCAAAAAGCGGGGTGTGGTGATCGGGGGCGGCCTGCTCGGTCTGGAGGCCGCGCGCGGTCTGCAGAACTTCTCGCTCGACGTGCATGTCATTCAGCGTGGCAACGCCATCATGGGCCAGCAGTTGGACGACCCCGCGGCGGCGATCCTGAAGAAAACGCTCGAGGGCTTGGGCATCGTCGTTCACACCAACAAAGACACGCGCGCTATCCGCGGTCACGACTGCGTGACGGGGCTGGAGTTCAAAGACGGCACTCGGCTCGGCTGTGATCTGGTGGTGATCGCCGCGGGCATCAAGGCCAATAGCGGCCTCGCCTTGCGCGCCGGCCTGGCCGTCGAGCGAGGCATCGTCGTCGACAATCACTTGGGCACGGACGACCCGCGAATTTTTGCCGTAGGTGAGTGCGTGCAACACCGTGGTCAGGTCTACGGCTTGGTCGCGCCGCTTTGGGAGCAGGCCAAAGTGCTCGCCGCTCACCTCACCGGTGCCGATACGGACGCCGCATATCACGGCTCGAAGGTGGCCACGAAGTTGAAGGTCATGGGCGTCGAGGTCGCGTCGATGGGCATCACCGAACCCACTGAAGAAGGCGACGAAGTCGTTCAATTCACCGAAGCCAAGAAGGGCACCTACAAGAAGCTGATCATCCGCAACGGGCGCCTGGTCGGCGGTATCCTGCTCGGTGACATTCGAAAAGCGCCCTACCTCGCGCAGGCGTTCGAGCGCAATACGCCCGTTCCGGAAGAGCGTTTATCCCTGTTGTTCGACATCGGCGCGCCCAGTGAAGCGGCCTCCGTCGAGAGCATGCCGCTCGACATGCAGGTGTGTAACTGCAACGGGGTGACCAAAGGCAAGATCATCGGCTGCGTCAAAGAAGGTAAGCGCAGCGCGAAATCGGTGATGGAGGCGACACGCGCGGGCATGGGCTGCGGCGCGTGTAAAACGATGGTCTCGCAAGTCATCGAATGGGCCTGCGGCGGCGCGACGGACGAAGACCCCTCGGCGAATTTCTACGTGCCGGGCGTGCCGCTGACCAAACCCGAATTGATCGAAGCGATTCGCGCGCTCGGCCTCAAATCCGTGTCGTCCGTGTTCAGCGCGCTCGCCGGGGGCAAAGAAGATCCAGGGAGCAAACCGGGTCTCGCTTCGTTGCTGATCACACTCTGGGCCGACGAATACGTCGACGAACGCGACGCGCGTTTCATCAACGATCGCGTGCACGCCAACATCCAGAAAGACGGCACCTTCAGCGTCATTCCGCAAATGCCCGGCGGTGTGACGTCAGCCGCTGAATTGCGACGCATCGCCGATGTCGCGGACAAATACCGCGTCCCGCTGATGAAGCTGACCGGTGGTCAACGCATCGATCTGATCGGCGTGAAGCGGGAAGATTTGCCGCAAGTTTGGCGCGATCTGGAGATGCCGTCGGGGTTTGCTTACGGCAAGCGTTACCGGACCTGCAAGAGCTGTGTCGGGACGGACTTTTGCCGGTTCGGGCTCGGCAACAGCATTGGCCTTGCTCAGCAAATCGAGGCTCGCTTCCAAGGCATCGATGCGCCGGGCAAGCTGAAGTTGGCTACCGCCGGCTGTCCACGCAACTGCTCGGAGGCGCTCGTGAAAGACGTCGGCGCGGTGGCGGTGGAGGGGGGAAAGTGGGAAATCTACGTGGGCGGCGCAGCGGGTGCCCACGTGCGCAAGGGTGACTTGCTGTGCACGGTCGACTCGCACGCGGCCGTACTGCAAATCTCCGGGCGCTTCTTGCAATATTATCGAGAGAATGCCCGCTACTTGGAACGCACGTATGCGTTCGTGCCGCGCGTCGGCATCGACAAGATCCGCGCGGTCGTGGTCGAAGACAGCGAGGGGATCGCCGACCAACTGGACCGCGCGATGCAGCGCTCGGTCGATGCCTACCGCGACCCTTGGCAAGAAGCGGTCACCCCCGCGACGCCCAACCAATTCAGCTCGGTGTTGCCGATCGTTCAATGAAGGAGGTTTGCGGATGGAAGTCACACTGGGTCCCATCGCGGCGATTCCCGAAGGCGAAGGGCGAAATTTCCAAGTCGGGTCTGCGCAGATAGCCGTGTTCAGGAGCCGTAGCGGGGCCGTGTTCGCCACGCAGGCGGAATGCCCGCACCGCCGCGGCCCGCTCGCAGACGGCCTGCTCGGCGCGGGCACGCTGATCTGCCCGCTGCACTCCCTCAAGTTCGACTTGAGCACGGGCCAGGCCGAAAACGGCGATTGTGCCCTGCAAACCTATCCGGCCCGCTTGAGCGAAGCCGGTCAGATCGTGGTCGAGTTGGGAGGCGCGCCATGATGCCCGGCGCCGCCAAGGCCACGCGCATCCAGCTATTTTCTTTCAGCACGCCGGCGATGCGCGCGTTCCACATGAGCTGGCTCGCCTTTTTCGTCTGCTTTTTCGCCTGGTTCTCGCTCGCGCCGCTGATGCCCGTGATCAAGGCGGAGTTCGGTCTGAGCAAGGATCAGATCGCCAACATCAACATCGCGGCCGTCGGCATCACGATTTTGGTGCGACTCGCGGTCGGGCCCCTCGCGGATAAATTTGGCCCGCGCCGCGCGTATTCGGCGTTGCTCGTGCTGGGCGCAATTCCGGTGTTGGGCGTTGCGTTTGCCAAGAGCTACGCCGTGTTCTTGCTGTTTCGCCTGCTGATCGGCGCCATCGGCGCGAGCTTCGTGATCACCCAGTATCACACGTCGGTAATGTTCGCGCCCAATGTGGTTGGCACGGCCAACGCAACGAGTGCCGGTTGGGGCAACTCCGGCGGTGGCGTGACCCAATCGGTGATGCCCTGGGTGCTCGCCGCGCTGCTCAGTTTGGGTATCGAAAAGACCATGGGCTGGCGCTTGGCCATGATCGTACCCTCCGTGCTGATGGTGATCGTGGGCGTGATGTACTGGAAGCTCACCCAAGATTGCCCGCAGGGGGACTACAAAGAGCTGCGCAAGGCAGGCATCGAGATCGAGAGCGGAAAGAAGGGCGGCTGGCAGGTGTTCAAGGCCGCCATGTCCAATTACCGGGTCTGGATGCTATTCGTCACTTATGGTGCATGCTTCGGCATCGAGCTCTTCGTGCACAACGTGGCGGCGAGCTACTACGTCGAACGGTACAAGCTCGACCTGCAATCGGCCGGCATGGCCGCCGGGTCATTCGGTTTGCTGGCGCTGTTCGCCCGCGCCCTTGGTGGCATCTTTTCGGATCGGGTCGCGCGCGCCCGCGGCTTGGACGCGCGAACGCTGCTGCTATTTGCGCTGATGGTGGGTGAGGGCTTGGGCTTGCTCTGGTTCTCGACGACCACTTCGGCGCCCATGGCGATTGCGGCCATGATCGTGTTCGGTCTGTTCACGCACATGGCCTGCGGAGCGACCTATGCGCTCGTCCCGTTCATCGATCGCAACGCGTTGGGCGGCGTGGCCGGGATCATCGGTGCCGGCGGCAACGTGGGCGCCGTGGCGGCGGGCTTCTTGCTGAAAGGGGTCGGCAGCGTTCAGGCGTGCTTTTCTACATTGGGCATGTGCGTGCTGGGCGCGTCCCTGTGCGCGATCGCCGTGCGCTTCAGCTCCGCGCACAAGGAGAGAGAAAATGCGCTGTACGAGCAAGCGTTGCGCGACCGTGAGTCTCTCGTCCCTCGCGGTCAGCCGTTCCCGGCTACTTAACGCTCGACACGCGCCTCCGCGTCGCGCAAGCCCCAACCATTCGCTGCATCGAACTCGAAGATCTGCCGCGTGCAGCCAAGTAGCTCCTCGGGGTCGTGGGTGACGTACAGCAAGGTCGAATCAGTGTGCCGACCGATGTAGTCGGCAATGGTCAACACCTCGCTGCGGTGGCGCGGGTCGAGCCCGTGGCACGGTTCGTCCAGAATCAACAGGGGCGGCTGTTTGATCACCGCGCGCAAGATCAAAGCGACCCGCTGCTCGCCGTAGGACAGCTGCGTGAACGGCTGGGCGCGCTTCGCCAGCAGGCCCACCACTGACAACCAGCGCTCGGCGGCGTGAATTTCGGCGTAGCCCGGCTCCTGATACAAGCCGATCGAATCGTAAAATCCCGACAAAACGCTCTCGATTAGGTTCGCTTGGCAACGGTAGGCGTACTCCACGTGCAGCGCGTAGGAGACCTGACCGAGCTGCTTCTTCACGTCCCAGACGGACTCCCCTGAGCCGCGCTTCATGCCGCAAATCGTGACGTCGTTGGCGTACACTTGCGGGTTGTCCCCGTTGATCAAATTGAGCAACGTGGTCTTGCCGCAGCCGTTCGGTCCGCGCACGAGCGTATGGGCACCGCGAGCAATCTCGAGGTTCAGTCGATCGAGCACCGGGCGCCCCGCGTACGACACGGTGACATCGCGCATCGCGACCAATACCGCGGTCGTCTTCTCGGGAGCTCGCGGTGCCGCCCGTTCTTCGAGTGTCTCCGCCAGCGCATGCCCGAGCGACGCAGCCTCTTCCGAGGCCAGCCCGCGCAGTTCGCTCGGAATGCCGCGTGCCTCGAAATCCGCGCGTGGGCCAGCGAAGGCAATGCGGCGGTCTTCGATGTGCAGGACGTGGGTCGTGCCTTGCGGCACATGCTCGTAGCGGTCCGTAATGATCAGCACGCGCGTGCCGCCTTCGCTCTGGAGCGACACATTCACGAGTCGATCGAGCTCGGCGGCTAGAACCAGCCGCGTTGCGCTATCGAGGCCCTCGTACGGCTCGTCGAACACGAGCCACGCCGGCTCGCGCAGCAACTCTCGGCACAGCAGCACCTTTCGAATTTCGCCAGTCGACAGATATTTCAAGCCGCGTTCGAGCACGCTGCGCAGGCTCAAGCGCTCGACTAGATCGTCCAGCCGCGCGGGCTGTTTCGGGGCAGGGCTGACAGCACTGCCGCGCTGGCGACCGAGGATGAAGTCGCGTGCGGAGGTTCCGGGATCGATGCCGCCTTCGACGAACTCGCCATCGTCGTGATAGCGCTCGTCGAACACCACGTCGCGTTGGCGCTCGAACGAAATCAATGCCACCGAGGCGGGGGCGGGCAGCTGATTGCCCGCGCCGTTTGACGCGCTGCGCGAGGCGACGGCAAGGCCCCCCGCGAGTGCCTGGGCGATCGCGCTCTTACCGCTGCCATTGGAGCCGGTAATGACCCAAGATTGGAAAGGCCCGACGTTCCACGAGAAATCACGGAAAATGGGCTGGTCGGTGGGGCCGATCGAGGCTTCGTGGAAGCAAACGGGGCAAACGAGGGCAGGGGACATGGGTTTGTTCGCGCTATGTTGACAGGGCGTGGTTGGCGGACAATGTTCCCGGCCCATTTATCGTCGGGGGTTTCACCCCCGCACCCGCTGAAATGAATTCAGCGGGGCCCCACCCCAGACGTTTGGGGCCCCAACCGCCAAAAGGGCTTGTTCAGGAACACCGAGGTTTGTGCCGATGAGTTACTTCAATTCACTGCCGTTTCGCGAAGCCCTCAAACAGCTTGGCGTGTGTCGCTTCATGGACAAGAGCGAATTCACCGATGGTGTCAACGTTCTCCGCGGCAAGAAGATCGTCATCGTCGGCGCTGGCGCGCAAGGCCTCAATCAAGGTTTGAACCTGCGCGATAGCGGGCTCGACGTGAGCTACGCCCTGCGCAAAGAAGCCATCACCGAAAAGCGTGCGAGCTATCGAAACGCGACCGAGAACGGCTTCAAGGTCGGCACGTACGAAGAGCTGATCCCGACGGCCGACGTCGTGGGCAACCTGACCCCGGACAAGCAGCACACTCCGGTCGTGACCGCGCTCTTGCCGTTGATGAAGAAGGGCGCTTCGCTCTGGTACTCGCACGGTTTCAACATCGTCGAAGAGGGCATGCAGGTCCGCAAAGACATCACGGTGGTGATGATGGCGCCCAAGGGCCCGGGTTCGGAAGTGCGCGTCGAATACACGCGGGGCTTCGGCATCCCGACCTTGATTGCCGTACACCCGGAGAATGATCCGGAGCGCAAGGGCTGGGCCGTAGCCAAGGCGCTCGCGTCCGGCACCGGTGGTGACCGGGCGGGCGTGCTCGCCAGCTCCTTCGTCGCCGAAGTGAAGAGCGACTTGATGGGCGAGCAGACCATCCTATGCGGCATGCTGCAGACGGGCTCGTTGCTCTGCTTCGACAAGATGGTCGAAAAGGGCATCGACAAAGCCTACGCCGCCAAGTTCATCCAATACGGTTGGGAAACCGTGACCGAAGCCCTCAAGTTCGGCGGCATCACCGGCATGATGGATCGCCTGAGCAACCCGGCGAAGCTCAAGGCCCACGCGCTCTCGCTCGAGCTCAAGAAGATCATGGCGCCGCTCTACCAGAAGCACCAAGACGACATCATCAGCGGCAAGTTCTCGAGCGGCATGATGACGGACTGGAAAGCCGGCGACAAAGACTTGCTCGCCTGGCGTGAAGCCACGGGCAAGACGCCCTTCGAACAGACGGCCCCGACCGACGCGGCGATCGGCGAACAAGAGTATTTCGACAAAGGCATCCTGATGGTGGCCATGGTCAAAGCGGGCGTCGAGCTGGCGTTCGAGACCATGACCGACGCCGGCATCAAGGCCGAGAGCGCCTACTACGAGTCGCTGCACGAGACGCCGCTCATCGCCAATCTGATCTCGCGCAAGAAGCTGTACGAGATGAACAAGGTCATCTCCGACACCGCCGAGTACGGCTGCTACTTGTTCGACAACGCCTGTCGCCCGCTGCTCCGCGAGTTCATGCTCAAGGTCGAAACAGACGTGATCGGCAAGGGGCTCGAGCTCAAGGACAACGCGGTCTCCAATCGCGAGCTCGTGCGCGTCGACGCGGAGATCCGCAATCATCCCGTCGAGCAAATCGGAACGGTGCTGCGCGCGTACATGACGGCCATGAAGCCCGTCATCTGACCGACTGCGTTCATCGCGCTACCTGAAAGAGCCGCCCCATCGGGCGGCTTTTTCCGTTTGGGTGCACTCGATCCGCCCGACCCAGACACCTCGACCGTGTGTGACTCCACTCCTTTGGGTTTGATGGTCAAAGCGTAACGAGGCATTCCGGCGCAGCCTTCGGCGTCCCAATTCGACCGAGAGCTCGCGCGCTGCGCGCGCCTCGGAATTTTCCTACAAAGGGCGAGCAACCCGCCGGTACGCTAGGCGCGTTACGGGCGTGAAACAAATATAAGCCGGTGATTTCGCGAGCTAATGTCTAAAAATTGAACCATCGCTGGCACTAATTCTGAGCGGGGATGGGCCGTACTGAAGGCGTCCTCGTGAGAATGCCCCGTGTTCCGTGATCCCCTCCGTTTGCACACTGGCCAAAAGTTAGGCCGTTACGAACTGCTCGCGCCCGTCGCGCGCGGCGGTACCGGTCAGGTCTGGGTGGCGCGCCTACGTGGTGCGCGTGGCTTCCACAAGCTCGTGGCCATCAAGACGCTGTTGCCGGCACCCGGTGACGCGCAGCTGATGGAGCAGAAACTGCTCGAGGAGGTGCACGCGGCGGCGCTGATTCAGCACTCCAACGTGGCTCAGACGCTCGAACTCGGCGAGCACCAAGGCACGCTGTACCTAGTGATGGAGTGGGTGGACGGTGAGCCGCTCAGCAACGTGATCGAGAGCGCCGAACTCGGCGGGGGCGTGCCGCTCTTGGTCGCCGTCAACCTGATCGGCCAGACGCTGCGTGGATTGCAAGCGGCCCACGAACAAGTAGACGAAGCCGGTGTCCGGCTCGGGGTCGTCCACCGAGACGTCTCGCCGTTCAACATCCTCGTGAGTTACTCCGGGATCGCGAAGCTCGTCGATTTCGGCATCGCGCGCGCGAAGAGCGAAGACCGCACCCTCGGGGGTGACAACCGCATCGAAGGTAAGTTGGGCTACGCGGCGCCCGAGCAGGTGACGGGCCGGGTCGTCGATCAGCG
>Ga0247757_10001071_pt1 | contig 19865 bp, 3 predicted proteins | sample UWRJL126311R4_FD_180929 | JGI IMG/M metagenome (GOLD analysis project Ga0247757, IMG submission 180929) | Plant litter microbial communities from Arlington Agricultural Research Station in Wisconsin, United States - UWRJ-L126-311R-4 | ecosystem: Environmental > Terrestrial > Plant litter >... | reverse complement strand
TTACTAACGCCTATTAGGTAGAAGCTCTATCTTATACCACCTACGCTATTAAAACTATCTTAAGAAGCGCGCCGTCTAGGACGAAGAAAAGAAGAATAAGCTCGCTAGGGTTTATACTCGGTACGTAAAATGCTAAATTCCTAAAATATTTTTAATATTAGACTTAAAAGCTCGAGTAGTATTAGATACTCTATATAGGACTACGTTTTTATTTATAAGTTTAACTAGTTTTAAGGATTAGATATAGTAGAAAGTGGCGACTAAGATAGGTATTCTATAGCGTTTAACTAAGTCTATATATTAGTAACTTAGAGAATAGGAGATGAGTACGCGCGCGAATACACCTATTTTTTAATTATATCTATTAGCTACTTCTAGAAGTATAGATATAGAAAGTACTATTAAACTAGGAGACGTATCTTTATAGTATTAGTTAGGATCGTACTAGACTCTAGTTAAGACTAATCCTAGCGGCATCCTAATAGTATCCGTTCCCGATAATAAGTTAAAAGTAGAGAATAAAAAAGATATACAGCCGTTAGATAATCTAGTAGATAGGAAGAGAGAGTATAAAAGCGATAGCAGGGAAAGATAGAGTGCCCTTATTACTGATATAAAGCTACCTTAAGTTGGAACTCGCTTTTACGTCCTCTATTATATAATAGGATATAGACTTTAATTTTAAAAGGGCGGATTATTGGATTTTAAATAGAAGGGAATCCGGATAATTCTCCATATTTAAGATTTATTATTGAATCCTCGTTCTTTTCCTACTCCTATCTTAAGTATTAGTGGAAATAGTCTTATAATAAAGATAGTTACATACTTAGGAATCGACGTAAGAGGTTAGTTTTATATCCGCTTAGATCCCGGCTTCTTCCCGGAACTAGAGTAGCTTTTATACTAGGTAATAAAATATAAATATATAATTTTCTCCAAAGTTTCTAGAGGCGGGATTCTTACCGAAATTTGCTATTTTTTCCTCACCTTCTCCTATATCTTTTATGATTTTGGAGCCTAGTTAAAGTAACTTAGTATTTAAATCAAGCGCTTGATTATTCTTCTCCAGTTTCCTAATAAAGGAATCTAACTAATTATATCTAATCTCGCGATTAATAGTATAAGTTAATTTACTTAATACTATTCTAGTCCTATATAGTGGCTAAAGTTTATTAAGGGGTAAAATTGGATCTATACTATTTATATAGATTAGCTAATCCCTATAGTATACCTTTATCTATTAGAAATGCCGGGATATTAGTAATTCCATTACTTTTAACGTAATATCTAAGTAAAGCCGACTTAGGAAAGGGGGGATTAGGTTTTAATGTTTTCTTTTTATAGAATATAAATACACACTATCTTCTAACAGACCGTTAATTTCCTATACCTAACGATATAGCTTATTATATTAAATTATTTTATTACGTTTCTTACTACCTTATAAGTATTCTAAGTACTTATTAGACTAACGACCTTACTCTTAGTAGCTTATTTCGCTATAACCGGTTCGTAGTCTACGCTTAGGTCTAATGTAGTATTAGGCCTATCCTACCTAAGGATCTACTAAGTTATACTTATAGAAACGTTATTATAGTAATACCTATAATCTATATAGATAAGGAACTCCCTTTTTTTAAGAAAACGCTTCGGAGCTTGACTGACGCACGGCCTTATTTAATTATTATTATTACGCCTCGTCTACGATTTAAGCGTATATAAACGCTTACATCTAATATAGGCGGGAATATTCGTATAATTAGGAGCGTTAAAAAAAGTAAGAGATACTAAGTTTATCTTAGAATAAGAGAAGTAAAGATAGATTTTATAATACTCGCTAATAATAATATATAGTAGCTAGGTAGTAAGTATACTATACTTGCTTTCCTTATACTATTTAAAAACCCTAATACTATAGTAGTCGGGACCTGTTAGGTAGTAGAGTAAAAAAACTGTCTAAATATCGTATAATATCTTGGCGGTTTATATATTATTTAATATAATCGCGAATTCGTCGTAACGAGTAATATTAATAGGGGTCTTTCCTACCTCTCGGGCTATATAATAATCATCTAAACTCGAATACTACAGGACCTAGAATTTAAAGAGGTTTATTTATAAGAGAGATAGTATAGTCGTATACTTAACCTAGATAATAATAACTGCATTATACGCTACCTTTATAGTTACGGTAAAGTTAGGATTTAGACGGATAATAACGTAATCGTATATATAAGCCTAGGGAAAGTATTTAAGATATATTTAGTATAGTATATTCGTTAGGAGTATAGCTGTTATAGATATACTATTATACTACTTCTTAAGTATAGTAATATCTAATAGTATACGTTTAGATCTAAAATTAGTTAGCTCTACTAATTCTAGTCTAGTATTAGGTGCTAACTATAGTCTACTTAGGTATTATACTTCTAAGCCTTCTTTTACTTACTTTTTATAAAGCCGTTAATAATATATTACTAGTATAAGAGTAATCTATTCTTCTCGTTACAGTGGTATTTAAGATTAATTATTCTACTTATTATATAGGGGGCTTTTATAAAGTTTTATAGGGCCTTTAACTACTATAAACGATATCCTAAAGATATACTCTTATTTCCCGTTTATATTATATTTATATATAGCTATAGACTGCTTAAATTATATGCTTTAGTATCTATAAATAAGATATATACCGCTCCCTTCCTATATAAGAGAAAAAGCTAATAAGAAAGACCTCATAGGGTAGTCGTGATATAGAAGAAAATATAGAAAAATTATATACCAACTAAACTAATAGAGTCTTGCGAGATCTAGATTAAGTTTAAATAGTAAGAAAGATAGCTTAGCAGCCGTATAAAGCTCTAGCTTTAAGTAACGATATATATAGTCCTTAATAGTACTAATAAAGTTAGAAATATATTATAGCCTTTATTTCTACTTATAGCGTTACTTCTATTAGGGATTAGTAATAACGTAGATAGTAGTAATAATTATAAAAAAAGGCTCGTAGGTAGTAGAAAGAATACTGGCTTAATAGCTTATATATAAAAGCTGATAAACCTATACCTTAACGGCTAAAGGCGTGGACCAAGTCGTATAATTATAATATTTAGTTAAGCCCTAGGTTTCTTTCTATCTCTTATCGCAGTAGACTATTTACGAGGCCTCTTAGTAGCCTTATAGATGGCTTAGATCTACCTATCTACTTTATAATTAATTAACTATATATAATATAGAGGAACTCGATAGTCGAGTATAGTAGTGTATATAAGTTCCGGCTTAAGAGCGGTAAAGTACTTTATAAAATACTTTACCTCGTTACTCCCACTTTTTAAGTCATAATATCTATATATAGTTAGGCTATAATAAGATATTAAGGTAGTAGTATTTACGTGTTAGAGGTAATGCGTTTCCTAAGGCTTATAAACCGCTTCCTTACCGACCTAAAGAGTAGATAAAATTCGCTAGGATCTACTATAGCTGTAGGAAACGTAAGTAGTATTAATAGGCCTAGATTTAAGGAAAGGTAGTCTAAATTATTGCTAGTATTAATGCACGCCCTTAGACGATTCTTTAACCACCTCGATAGTTTAGTCGATTCGGCTCTACTAAACCAATTTAAAACTCTAGTTTTAGGCGTCTATCCCTTTCGTTTATACCCGTCCGGCGCCCGCCTCTATATTATTCTATCGTTTTTTATTACTCTCCGCTCCTGCTCTACTACCTTCGCAAATATCTTAGTAATTTATATATAGATTATCTACTATTTAGCTATTAGTAAATATAATATATCCTTCTTTTAGTTAAGTTTCTTTAGAAGATACCCTATAGTCTTATAAACGTCTTCTTTATTAGGGATAGCTAAATTAAGGACTAGGTCTACCAGTTAAGCGAGCGAGTAAATATATCTAAGGGTATAATTAGAGTATTCCATAATTATTTAAATAATTTACGCCCTATTTTTAAGTAATAACTAGTATTCTTCGTTTCTTAACGCGTTCTTAATAGAAGCTCGTTTATTATAAGGAATTCTTTTTAGGTTTTATACTAAGGTATCTTTTTCGCTAATTATAGCTAACGAGTATACTATCTCGTTATATAAACCATCTAGTAATAAGTTTAGATTACGCCGTACTAGGGTTTTAGAAGACTTGCTAGTAAGGTCTTTATAGTAATTCGTAAAGATGATAGTATTAAATAGTTTCTAAAGATAGTAGCTATAGAGACTAGGAAGTTCTAATTTAAATAGGTAGAATCCTAAATACTTTTTAAGCGCTAGGTAGTATATAAGAGTATAAGATACGTTATTAGGATTGGTGGGAGACTACTTCGATTAGCTTATTAAGCGCTCTATATAAATAAACGTACTAGCTTAGCTTTATATTAAACCTTATATCCTTTATTAGGACTATCGTTTATACTTTTTTCTAGAGTTAATACCTATTTTACTATAAAAACTTTATTTACGCTAAAGGAAATAAACTCTATAGTACGTTAATTAAAGATACTAAGGACCTAGTGGTTCTTCTTAGCATTAGGCGAAGCCTAGTTAGAGTAGTTAATATAGAAGGGAAAGATAAGCCTATCTTTATACTCTAGGTACTTAAACGAGTTTAGTAATAGCGAGCTTAATTTAAGCTTAAGAGATTTAATAATATTAAATCGGGTATTATAGTAAATCTACAGAAGTACGCGTAAGATAGTACTACTTATCTATTAACCTAGGAGAAATATTTAAAATATCTTCTCTATCTCTTCAACAGTTACGTAGCCTAGGAGACTAGGAGGGACCTTATTTTTTATAGAAAAGGTAATTAGTCTATAGATATCCTTTACGGGATCCAGGTTTACTAGGGGTAAGTACGTAATAGGCGCGACCCTATTATTGCTTACTACCTTATTAGGTACGTCGTCTACTATCTTAATAGTAGTTACTACTTTTAATTAATAGTCTAGAGTATAGTACTTAGTCGGTAGCTATAAAGCTTTCCTACTACTTAATAGGATCTAAAAGTCCTTCTTAGCTAATATATTCTAGCTATAGGACTTTATATACTACTAGTAGTCTTTTAATATACTTAACCCTAGTACGAACTTAAAGTTAATAGCTACTATAAAATTCTTCCTATAGTTCTTAACCTAGTAGTATATATTATTTAACGTAACTATTATTTTACTAGGATATTATCTAATAATAGAGTACTCGATATCCCTCTTATATAACTATCTTAGGGTAAGTAAAATATATAGGTAATAAGTAAACTAAGTATAGGACTTATACTTTAGGAACTCCTTCTAGAGATATAATTCTAGATTAGTCTTACTACTTAAATAAATAAGTAGCTAGTCTTTTAGGGCGCCTACGAGTAGTAAGTTAATAGACCTTATTCTACCATTTTTAATATATAAATTAGTAGGCATCTTATAGCAGGTACTGATATATTAATAGGGTGGGTTAATACCTAGAAGATCGCCTTTACCTCGCTTTACTAACTTAGGCCTAGGATATATAAGATAGGTATACTCGAGAGAGTAAATCGGAGTACTAATATAGTAGCCTAATAGGCCTAAGGGAGGACTATCGATTATATCTTAGAAATCTTACTTAGGATTATTATAGTATAAATACAGCTTAGGCACGGAGAAGTCTAGAAAGATAAAACCCCTTTTTAGCTATATATAAAACGAGTTTATAAAGCCTTTAGTCCTATAGTAGTATTGGAACCCTAGAACCTTACCTTCCTATAGCTTTACAGGGCGTAGCGATACTTCGTTCTAGTCTACTAAGGGTAGCAACTTTATATTTAAGGTTAAATAGCTATACTTATTTACGTTCCCTCTTCCTAGTACCTTCCTTACTTTCTTAATAGTATAGACTATATTATCTCTTAAATCGGTAGCCTCGCATATGAATCGTAAGGCCTTAATACCCTCTTTAGCTATTATTATTATTATTATCGGCTTTTTTATTATAAAGACTTTCTAAACTCTAGCTAGTAGTAGAATAACTATAGTCTTAGAGTTATTTTCGTCTTCTAGTTTTCTTATAACAGCCTCTACCTTAGTAGTATATAAGGTAAGCGCCTTCTATATAGATATAATATTATATTAGGCTGCGCTCTAAGTTGGTATTATCGCTTATATTATATTCCAAGCGACTAAACTGGTTTCTTATAATACTCGTGTCGAGAGCCTATTTCTATCTAACTCTAAGCTACTCTTTAACCTCTTTACTTTAGTTATAATACTCTCTACTTTAAATTTAATTCTTAAAAGGGTAGCCTAAAATTCATCTTGATTTTCATCGTAATTTTAGTCTATATTACGCCGGGGCTTCTATCGTATACTTATAAGAAGCTAAGACATAGTAAAATTTAAAGTATAAGTGGTCTCTAATTTAGAGACTAGTTTATTAAGACGAGAATATAATAATTTAGCATTCTATATAATTTTATAGAAGCGGGATATAATATTATATATAATAGCTTCGAGGCGTAGGGCCTTAATATACCTAGAGCAGTACTAAGCCTTAGTATAAGTACTAATTAATTAGTACTTATTTACTAGTATAGAAAATAGATAGTTAGCTATCTATACTAGCAAACGAGTGCTAATTGGTTAGCGCTTTTATATAGATAATCCTATAACTACGCGATAAAGGTTAGTTTTTACCTAACCAGCCTCTATAAGGTGCTTAGCTACCTAGCGTCCCTTAGTAATTACGTAATATAAAGTACTCTAGTCTTCCTATTTCTTTACCTATACTCTATAATTTAGTAGATCGTCTTTATTCGAGGTTTCTATTATAAACGCTAAGCCCGCCTTAAAAAATATAGTATAGTCTACCCTAATCTATACTATATATTACTAATAAGGATAAAGCTATAGAAGTAATTAACGTACTTAATTATATACCTCTTACTATTATATAGATAGTAGCTTTTATTAAATAGAGAGTACTATAGTATATATAAGGGTATCGAGGAAGTCTACTAAAGTAACTATAATACTAGGGAAGAGATAAAGATAGTAAAGCTAACTCTAATAATAATATCTATATACTAACTAGTTTTTCTTTAGCCAAAAAGAGTATAGACGAATACGAGTTTAAGATGTAGTATAAATATAGCTTTTTAAAAGGAAATCTATAAAACCTCCGTTCTTATTATAGTAATATACCTAAATTCGCTACCACTTTTTTAGGGGCAGCTAACTCCTAGATAACTATAACCTCTTCCTCTTACTATAGTCTACTCTTCTAAAAGGAGTATTTAGCCCCTATATAGCTACTAGCCCCTTAATAGAGAAGGGAGATCTACTAATATTATAAGTATTTTTATTACTTTACTTAAAAGATATTATAAATCTATTAGCTATTTTTATATAAATTAGTAGGCGGAAATTTCTATCTCGCCCTAAATAGAAGGAATTATTAGTAGACTCTAGTATAGGCTAATTATTTACCTAAAATCTAATAGAGCTACTTAATAACTTACCTAAAAGAGTCTCGAATATAGGATTATTACGCCGTATTAAGTAATAAATATACCCTCTAATTATATATTTATCCTCTTCCTTATAAGGAATCGAGTCTAATTTAAAATAAAATAGGAAAGTAATTAAATAGTATAATACTTAATTAAGGCTTATAGATAACCGTTTATCTATTTTAACCTTTAATATTAATTTAGGTATACTTTTAGTATCGTTAAGTCTTAGTTTAGTAGTTTTAAAGTTAATACTAAGGCGGTAAATCTTAGGAAGAATTTGCGCCGCGAGTCTAATCGTTTTATAGGCTTGTTATACTATCTTTTTACACATCTTCTCTAGGATAAAATCGCGGATCTATACGAATATTCTATTCTTCCAAATATTATAGTAGTCATTTATACGTACTTTATAATTTTCTTTCCTTAGTTTACTAGTACCTAGGGATATAACGAAATCTAGCTCTCTAAAGTATAGATATATAACCGATACCTCTAAGAGTACCTAGAGTATAGGATTATTTTTAAGAGGCCCTACGTCTTAGAATGTACCAACCTTATTAATATATTTTAGGGGGAAAAAACTATAAATATAACATTTATTAACTATACAAGATGAAACTAGGAAATAAGAATATACCTGGGTATAGCTATAGCAGAACGTATACTAGTACTTAGTTAGTAATTAGTCTATAGTTTAATTTAGCCAATTTTATATTTCCTAAAGTAGAATATTACCGAATCCGTCCTTTAGCTTAATAACAGTATATTCTAGGGTAATTTTAGAAAAATTTAGCGATTAGTTTTTAGACTTACTCTAGTTATTACCACGTTTACCAATACTATTATAGTTTATAAAAAATCGGTATAATAGATATCTATTAACCGTAGCTACGGGTAAACCTACCTTTATTCCTATTAACGTTATATATAAATAATCTAAGATATTCTTATTAATAGCCCAGTCTTTTAGAGCGCTTTCGATATTATTAGCGGGGTATAAGCTATTAGTTAAATAAGAAAGTATAATTTTAACTATACGGGAAACTATTAGGATAGAAGAAGAAATCCTTTATTTAAAAACACGTATAGTAATCTCTAAGAATATCTTAATCGATTCGTTTAAAGGCCGTCTAAGAATAAAATAGTTAATAGCAATAATAATACCTTAGTATAGTAAGTTTCGATATTACCAAGTCTATATTATATAACTTACTAATACTAACCCTAAAACTTACTATAATATATCTTTAAAATAGAATTAGGCCAAGACGATCTTAGATTAGCTTTATTACTATAAGGGGTATAATACCGCGCGTTCCTCCTCTATTAATATAGAGAACGCCTACTCTTATAGTTAGTAGGAGCGTCCTTACTAATATCTTATCTAGTATTTTATACTTATAAAGGAAGTAACGATAAATCCTAAAGACTTATAGGTCGTCTTTATAGTAGTCTCTAAAGATTATAATATAGTTTTCGCAGATATAGTATCTATATAGTAAATAATATTATAGTTTTCTACGTAGGTAGTATAGATATATATTACTATTCTAGATATTACACTATCTCTCCTAGAAGTATAAAAGATTTTCTTTATAAATATCTACTATAGACTTAGATTGGTCTGAAATATATTATTAAAAATATTAAGAGAGATTATTTTCAACTATCTTAATAAAACCGCTTCATAGGACGATATCTATAGACTGCTTAAATGCTAGAACCCTATTATTGCTTACCTTATAGAAAACGTCTCTATAAAGAGTATTAAATACGTCCCTAGGCTTAAAGACTAAACTAAGGTTAACTAATAAGGTTTCCACTTAAGCTAATTACTTACTATACGCTTTTAGAGGATAAATATCTAAGAAAAGAGCTAAAGTAATAGCTAGAGCTGTAAATTCTATTAGCTAGTTAGGCGATATAGTATATTTTAGTAGGCTGGAAATATGCTTATCTAAGTCTGGTACTACCAGGTTATAGACCCTTAATACTCTAAAAAAATTAAATAGTTAGTAAAGTAATTCTAAAAAGTACCCGCTTATATATTTAAAAAAAGTAGTAAAATATATTATAGAAAATAGTATTTGTACGCCTTCCCTAATATTTCGTACTTAATAAGATCTCTCTAAGAGGCGCTCTTTAATATACCAATATCGAGTATCGATAGATATCGTGCCCTTTATAAAAAAAGTAACTATATTAATTATAGTAATTTCTCTTAATAGATTTTTTACCGATTCTTCGTTTAGTATCTTTAGAAAGACTCTCTTAGACTCTTACTCTACGTCGGCTTCTAGAGTTATTTTATCGATAACTATAAGGATACTTAGAAGCGTCTTTCGAGGAAGGGCTAATAAATAGTTTTCCTCTAGCTATTTTACTAAATAGTATACAATTTATCTAAAGCCTCCTATATTAATAGAAAAGAAATATATTATATCTATAAAGGGGAATAGGAGATTAGTATATATATCAACCGCTACGGCCCTACCTGATTGATAGAGAGCTCGCTTTTTAGTTTTATAATAACTTTCGGTTTTTATAATCTTTTTATCTAAGATATAATTAGGTACCCTAATATCTATAATAAGTATTAGGTGATTATTAAAAATATTAGAGGGATCGAGGTAGAGATATACCTCGCCCGGTTTTAGTTTAATTGTAGACCTTCGGGTTCTTTTTAATCTAAATAATACTTTAAGAGTAATTAATTTTTCTATATTACCGATTAGTATAAATAGACTTAGCTGCTAAATATAAGGACGAGGTATATATTTAATAAGCTTCTAAAGCCTGTCGGATTCTAGGAGGGTAGCTTTACTACCTTATATAAGAATACTAAGCTAGTAAGTATAGTCGTAGCGCTTTATAATTAATAGAACTAAAGTTTAGATAGTAGGAGCTTCTAGCTTTATATAAATAATATATAGTAGCTAAATATAGGTTTTATTAGGATTAAATAGGGATTTCTTAAATTAGAACTTATAGATTTTTCTATAGCTATTTTTAGTTAGAACATGGATTATAATAGGGTCCTCTATAGGTACTAATTTAGGGCCTAATTAGTAAATATACTCTCCCATATCTAACATTAAATTAAAGTCCACTATTTTCTAGCTACCTAAGTTTTTAATTTATATTTTTACAGTATTATTACTAGGTAGCTCGCTATTTTCTACTTTAGGTATAAATAGTTTATATACGCTAGAGTTAATTTAAATAATATCTATTAGAATATCACGTCTAAAGAAAGCTTAGCTGAAGACGAATTATATCGGACCTTCTATAATACTCTTTCTACTATTAAAAGAAGATAAATAAATATATTCTATATAATAGATCTCGATCGCGCCGTTATCGTGAGAATCTAGATACTAAGGTACTTATTTATTTAAAATATATAAAATAGAATAAATAGAAGAATAGGTCTAGAAAGGTTATTATTAAGGTCTATAATTACTATTATACTTACTAGGGCTTAGAGGCGTATTATACTCTAGCTCTAGTAGTAGAGATAGGTACGGGTAGGCTATTAAAGGAGCCGATCGAGCTATTAGGGGATGTTCTATTTATATTATATCTATAAAGTCATCTTATAAGAGAGTTATCGATAATATGGGAGGAATCTCCTCCTCTTATAAATTTCTATACGAAGCCTATAATTAGCAATTAATTTTATATATCTAATATCCGTCCCTAGGTTACTAGACACCCCCTATAACTAGATAAACTATTAGTACTTTAACTTTTAGTAATTAAAAAACCTATATATATAACGAATATTACTATAATTCTATAGTATTAGTCTACTATAGCTAATACTAAATATCTATAATCTATCTTTCCCTAAAAATTACGTTTATATTATTACCTCTAAGCCTAATTTATTCAGCACCTTCTTTTATAATATAATAGACTTCTCTCCCTATAGTACCGACCTTAAGCCTTTATTACTCTAAATTCTCGTAGAATAACCTTACCCCCTAGCCTTAAAACCTCCCTCTAAGGCTTAAAAGTTATTATTAATATTATACGCGCTATTGTAGGTAAATTTATATAGGGTCGCTATATTAACTAGTACTTCTAGTAGAAGCGAGACTCTAATCCTAGCTAATATAAGATAACTCTATACGTTTTATCTTATTATCTATAGGGTAATTTACTATAAGATCTATAGCTATACGGATCGCACGAGCTCTTAGAAGATAATTAAGTCTAGCTTAGGATTAAGAGTAGTACTGGGACTTAAAGGGCCTAGCACTTTTTTAGTTAGCTAATACACCTTAACGTCGAAACCGCTCAACGGCCATTCTAACTTATAGCTGTGATAATAGCTATACTTGGCTAGGTACTACGCTATCTAGAGCTGTATATAGTACTCTTCTTAGCTATATCTATAAACTATCGCCTCCAGCATAAGGTCAGGGCCGGTGCGGGTCGGCTATTATCGCTGCTGCAAGTTACAATCTACCTGCTCCGCCGCTACTATATACTAATATATTAAGCTTAAGTAATAATATCCTTATATATCTTTCAGGTACCATGTTTTACCGCGCAAGATATAGGGTAGTAATAATAGGAAAACTGCGCTTTCTAGTAGATAAGTATGGTTTGAGCTGTAGAGTAATACTAATCTTCTAGACTAAGTAAGGATTTCAGTTCGTTGCTTACGAGTAGACCGGAGGCCGAAGCATCTCTATATTAGAACCTTAAAGTCCTCGTCTCTTAACATCCTCTTCTATTTAGCCATACTATTACTCTACTAGGGACTAGTAAGCTGTATTTCGTATAAGTTATATAATATTCTCGAAATTTCCATATTTCCCTTTCAAGAGGTCTTTGTCTTAGCTTGAGCTTGCTCTAGATAAAACTACTCTTACTAGCTAGAATTATTCCCGTAGAATTAAATAGGGCTAGAAAGTTGCTTCTTTAGGTAATATTACTTCCTTAGACTATTAAGATCTCGTATTAGGTAGCCTACGTCGAAGTATGCTGGATAAGTAAAATAAAATATTCGTTTTACAAAATAGAGCCCCGCTTGCCGAATCAGGTAGGTCGGCTAAGAGATTAAATACCCTAAGCACTTATTAAGGGACAATAGTCCAACAACAGTCACCGCGAACTACCGATACTGACTTAGAGAAGATGCCCCTAGTTTTAAAACTAGCTATTTCCAAGCTTAAATAGAATAATAAGTTTACCTATAAACAGAGACGCCAACCGCGAATCTAACGCGCGTGTAATAATATAAGTATTTACTATTATATAATAGACTCCGCTAATATTACAGCCTCTATTCAGTACCGCGTATAGAAAATTAGATATACTGGAGGGCCGCGTTGCTAAAAATATGTAGAGTAAGGTATAAAATGTATATATACGCAGAACCGGAGGGACCGCTTGAACGAGTCTGTTTTCTATCCTAACCGTAATTAACTCTAGCTTACTAGGATTGCTAGAGCTATTAGAATAAATAATAATTTCGTAGATTTATTAAGGAATTTGTTAACGCATATTAATAACGTGGGTAAAAAGATAATAGATAAGCATCTTAATAGTATATGATATTGCAGCTCGTTATATAACTAACGCTGACGTGCGAAAGCTTCGAGAGGATGATGATATACCTATTTCAGCTACGGAGCTTAATATAGGGATATTAGGCGCAGCTAGAAATCGATTAAGAAAATACTCGTTATCTCGCGAAGGCAGTCGAGTATACAGTCTAATAGAGCTTAATATCTCTAAATCATTCGACGATAACGCTATTAACATCGTAAATAAAGATCTACTGCGTAGTCAAAAATTAAGAACTCCGAATAATATATATATAACGCAGTTAGAAGTAGTTGACTTATCGTTCCTATAGACGAAGTGGGGTCGATCTTGCCCTATAACATCATCTATTGCTACCACCACTTCTAATATTAATCTTCTACCTACCGGCTTAAACCCCTATTTCTCTTCGCCGGATCACTATCTAACTATAGAGTTGGATATAATAAGAATATAAAACCTAAATACTTTCCAAGCGTAATAATAAGCCCTATGCTTAGATACTCTTCAGTCCGATCCTAATCTTACTATATATCATAATTTATCGGTACCTCTAGTCTTCGGTAATCCGTTTGCAATAAATTTCGGTTAGCTAGATATACTCTTTAATAACCATGCTATAGATAAGTAGATGAGTTTAGGTGTTGACCTTTAAGCATATGATTCTTATAGCTAAAATACTTAAATAGCTAAATGTCTCGGGGTTTAATATAGCAGGATAGTCGTTTATTAAACCTGCTCCTTAATTAAAAGGTTATGTAACAGGACGTAGGTAGATACTTTAGTAAAGCTGAAATTGTTATTACCGTAAAAATATTATATTATAGTTTCGAAACGAGGTGGTCACGAATAGAAAGTAGGGAAGCATAGGTAAGGAGCTATAAAAAGTAATTTAGATCGAGATATCGCGAGGTAATCGATAGTTTTATAAAGTTACCTATTAGAACAAAATTAGATAAGATATAGTTATCCCCTAAACCCTGGGACAGGCAGATTCCCTAAGCCGTACTTACTCTATAAATATTGTATACTTAATAAGGTCGCTTTCGGATGTCGAATTAGGTTCCCTACTCTTAGAAATGGTTCTCGCGATGTTATTTTCGACTTTATGCGACACGTACTAAATAGCACCGAGATTGATACAACTAACGATACTACGCTATATTATCTTTCTAGGTGAATACTTTGTTATAATCCGGGTAGACTGAGTCTTTACAGCTAAGATATATTTTAGTATGTCGTGATGCGTGCCCCAATGTTATAAATCGCTTGTAATAATTATATTCCATAGCTAGAGAACACGGATAGCGATTCTCTTATCTATATGGTAGACCTCTAACGGGTGCTGACGATGTTCGAGAAACCGTATTACTAACAGTTATTTACTAGTAAAGGCTTGCCCTAGTTGTATAAGGTAACTCTATATACTCTCGTCGTACTTCCTCTATCGTTAAGTAAACGAGACACCGCTGTGTGAGGTTGTAATTGCTTGGGGATGTTGGTGGAGACCGAGACTCTTCTACTTCCGCGGGGTTTATAGATCTATAATAAATATATTATAACAGGGGTAGTATTTTGAGCAAATTGCGCCCTAGCGCCTTTTAATTTCTATTACTTAGCAAGGAAACTTTAGTCCTAGCAGCATTCTTACCCAGTATTCTTACCCAGCATTTGTAATTGCGAGAGATGGAGCTTCTGGTGAAATATACCTAACGATAAGTAAGATTAGGATAATTAGGCGAAATTTGTATATTACGATAGAGGTACGAGAAAATGTCTAAAAAAGGGGGGATCGGGGCGCGGCTCTATATTTCCCTAAGCTGAAGTAAACCCTGATTTTTATGATCTCGCTACTTAGTACTTATATAGGATACTTATATAGGGTCCGTGAAGCCTTCGTCGCTATTAGATAAGTTATTAGTAATAGCTCGCGGAAGCGACAGTAATAACGTACTAGTGTAGGGTATGTGACCGAGGATATGCCTAGTACCCTATATTTAACTACCTAATGAGCAAACTATATAATATCTAATTATAAGAGGGAGATATAAGTGGGCGACTAGCGTGGTTTAGAAGTGGGTCACCAATGTTTCGACTATGCCGTTTTGTATAGAGATTATATATAAATATACATTATTTACGTATATATACAACCTAATACTTTGTGTGGCTACCCCCAGCCTAGATAACCGCCTAATAACGCTCTCTTATTTCTTGAATATACTTCTTATAATTATCAACGTTGATTTTCTCCCACTCCTCTCTTATATACTCTCTTAACTCAGCTTCTATATAAGGAAATCGCTTCTGTACTCGATATTTTAATAATCGCCAGACGTTCTTAATAGGGTTTAAATCAGGTGAGTTAGATAGCTAGTTAGCTACTCTATTAATACCCAGCTCTTATACAGCTCTCGTTATTACCCTAGATATATAAATCCTACTATTATCTTCTATATATAGTAGTTATTTACCCTTATATCGTTGATACGCCTTCTGGAAGGCCTGAATATAGGGTAGTACCTAACAGATATATACTATCGAATCGATTATGCCCTTCTTCGAAAGCCACTCCTTTTCGAATAATATAAGAGGGCCCTTCTAATATCGTGATATTAGGCCCTACACCTGTCCTGATAAGTAGTCCTTAAACCTGGGTATATAGTACTTAGGTAAGTACTTCTCCTTAGCCTTCCTCGTTACGTAGACTTGCCCATGGCTGATAACTATTAATATCTTATCCCCCTAGCCTACCTGATCCTACTGCTCATCAGTCTAATATAGATATTCCTAGGCCCATTTCAATCGAGCCTCTATATATTATAGCGTAAGGAAGGGCTTCTCTATTACCTTACGACGATGATATAGCTCCTTCTTAAATACTTTTACTAACGTACGGCGATATATATTGATACCCAGCTTATAAGTAATCTCCTTACGGGTCTTACATCGTTATTTAGCGTTTTCAGTAGTATAGCGTATAAGAAGCTTTCGGAGAGGGGTATTAAGTATAGGCTAATATCTATAAGGCTTTATAGGTATAGATAGAGTATTAAGATAACGAGAGACAGTTTTCTGGGGTATACCCAGCTTCTCTGAGATCACTTTCTATGTATAGCCCTCCTCTCTAAGGGTCTATACTTGTACGCGTTCTTTATATAAGAGTCGACGATTAGGTGTTTTAGCCATTTTTTGGAATATGGTACATTTTGTTACTAGTAAAAACATATATAAAACGATGGTTTTAATTCTCGAGCCTTCTACGTAAGGGCCACGCCCTACTGAACGCGCTAGTCGCCCGCTTATAATTCCCCCTTATAGCTTAGCTATTATCGCAGTAGCGGATTAACATCATCGACAATTCCAATACATTTAACTCACAATCATGCTTTTTCCTTTCGAAAAAAATAAAAGTTGAATTTTTAAGTCCTTTTAAGGTTAATTGTTTTTGTAACTACTTAGCATTTTCTATAACTTTATAATAATGGATAGCCAACTGCGTAATCACCTTTAACGACTCGGCCTTGCGCAATATATTACTGTTCTTTAAGAGAATGGGTATAAATCCTAGACTTAGCTAAGGACAATTCGCGAGGGGGATCTCGATCATCTCAGTTTCAAATTAGGCCATCGTCGCCGTCTTCAAAGACAGTTAGCCACTATGAATGGCTATCCACAGACGAAAGCTCTGTTGCTTAACGAAATAAAAACCACCCGGTACACGCGGGCACGCGGGCACGCGGGCAAGGTTCGAAGAGGGGTACCGCAGAATCGCCGAAGTGACCAAGATGGACGGCTGGGACGATCCCAAGACGGACGTGCTGCGCCACGTGCACAGCTAGCTGTGCGATAATAAGTCGAACCGGCAGTGGGCTATGATAGTTGACAACACCGACGATGCGAGCGTCTTCCCACAAAGTGGAAAGCCACGCACCCGAGCTGCTTTCCGACTTCCTCCCGCAATCGCCAAACCGCTCGATCCTCATCACTTCGCGGAGCCGAGATGTTGCGTACAAGCTGACAGGCAGCTCCGCTGGCATCGTCGAGATCAGGCTGATAGACAAGCACGACGCTCTGGTCCTCCTCCAGAACAACCTTAGCTTTATAGCTGATAAAGTTAAAGCAGTCGAGCTCGCGCACGCTCTTAACTCGATACCCTTCGCTCCGACGTAGGCGGTAGCGTTCATCAAGTACAGACCGCCGTGCATAACCGTCTCGAAGTACGTAGGAGGTGCGCAGGAGCACCTATGGTCGACCGTAACCAAGCGCGGCCACTGATAAAAGACGTAGGAGATAGTCGCAGGGACAGGCAAGCATCCAATTCGATCATCGCGACCTGGCAGATCTCGTTTAACCATATCCGGACAAGCACACCGACGGCTGCCCGACTGTTATCGCTAATAAACCTGTTCGACTGATAGGGGATTCCGGAGTCGCTCCCGCGCGATCGACACGGGAAAGGAATGAGAGAGAGAGAGAGAGCGAGGATAAGAGCGAAGATGATGGTGAATATAGTGAAGGAGAGGACAATCAGAAAGCTAATTTCGACGGCGATATCCATACGCTAACCAGCTCCTCGCTGGTCGAGATAAGCGCTGATGGACACAAGTTCGAATTACATCGGCTGGTGCAGTTCTCGACCAAAAAGTGGCTGGAGCTACATAGAGAGCTGGAGCTGTGGAAGGGGACCTACGCAGCGTTCATAGATAATAGCTATCTAGTAAGAAAGTAGGAGGGCTGGTCAGTGTGCTAGACGCTATTCCCGTACGCTCAAGCTGCGGCAGATAGCCCGTCAAGGACGAGACAGCAATGGCAGCGGTGTTTTACTATCTCCTTAACATACTCTATCCGGGTGGAGAGCTCTTAGATCTGCGATGCTAGTTTGTTGTGTAACGCTGTCGATGGCTTCTTATTGGCTAAGGCGGCGTCGGTATAAGCTAGTTCTTACTTAATACGTCCGATTTCCTGAAGTAGAATGCAAATATACCTGTAACTACTTAAGATATAGGCTTAGGTGACAGTATATAAAAACCTCGTTACGCTAGAGGAGAACATTGTTCTTAAAGGCAGCCGCTAGAAGTAATATATTCGTGCTTGACAATACATTTTACCTATACGAAAACATCTGCTAATTATAATACGCCATAGTGATCCCCTTATAGGCTATTGCCAACGTTCTTAATACCTGAAGTTATCTCTACATTATACTTAAATCATGTTTTATTATCTTTACTTTATCTGCTAGATATGATTGGAAGATGCTATACCTTAACCAAACTATTCGTCCACCTGAATTATAATCTTAGCCGGCCGCAGAAATGATATTACTCTACCGAGCAACTTTCGAATCCTGTTAAATCCAGTGGAAAATGCTTCCAGCCAGCCAGAATACGCCATCTAAGAATTGTACGATTGCGGAAGGTCCCCTTTATGCGGAACATAGACCAAGTACGAATATATATCCTATAAATTACGTGACTATATTATCAATTAAGTCCAAACTTGAGCTTACTAATAACTAGAAAGAACTTTTTAGGATAGAGCAAGACGTTAAGGGCGAGTATCTTTAAATCATAGAGTGAAGATACTTTTACATTAAATGTAGGGATAAGCAGCGTGCAGAATTATTCATTAGTCTCAATTACCACTCTCTGCTTAGTAAGCATGCACTATTTATCTATATTATAAGGAGCGTAGTTCCAACCTACGCTACTCTACCTTAACGCGTAGCAAATAGTATATATAAAGGATAACTGAAGACCTTGCTACTCACTCCCAATGTATTAGTATACAGGCGGCGGCGAAGGTAGTAAAGTCCCACCTTCGCCACCGCCACATGTTAACACGCCCGGCTTGAGTAACCGTGTTCTTAAGTACTTTATAGGTACCGTTTTTCGCCACGCAACAATTAGAGCGGAGTACACTATGTCGAAGACTATGCTCGCCCTCCCTTAGCATGCCTACTTTCTCTATAACTCTCGCGACGACAGCTTATCTGCGTCTTCGCTATCTTGCCCTTCTTCTAGCAAAGTCGTAAACAATACTACTTCGTCGCTTCTCCATCCCTCGTAAATAGCCGGCTCATTACGTATCGCATGAGTTATATTTCTGAAATCTTGGATCAGGTTCTCTAGAGTAGCTATATCCGTATTCGCCGTATAATGTACGTCGATAGGGTAGGTGCTTATGTAATCATAGATACGCTTGCCTTCCGAGTCGATCTCCTCAAATAGCTTCAAAGCGTCCTCTAGTAGTATTGTTCCGCATCGAACAGCTATAGCCGCGACACTTTACACCACTCCCCCGATCTATAGGATTGTACGCGCTAGATTCTAATATCCCCGTATACATAATAAGAAGTAGAAATGTGCTTCTTTATCTATATAGTTATATAGAATATAATTAGTAAGGTACAGTATACCGCTTTACTAGATAATACTGTAGTCCGTAGACTGAGACGTAGCTCGATGATTGTAAATAAGCCTTTTTAGCTGCTTTACAGAGGCCTCGACTACTATTACAGGCGTTATCTTATCTTCAGCAAATATAGTAAGCTTTAGCTGAGGTTTCAAGTCCAGAAAGGGTCGAAATAGGTCTAGTACGATAGTATAGAACTATATGCTACCATTAATTAGTCTTGGAAGCTTAGAAGGTATGGATTTTCATACTAAAGGTTAGTTACTTCGTCCGGAGTATACTCTCCACGCTTGGTGTCCTCTTATAAGTCATCTACCCAACCTAGTAGCTTCTGGAAGATAAGTTCTACGGTAGGTAATACCATTATACCTTCGTAGAAATATTGATAGTTTATTTCGA